>JAEEGL011467652.1_pt1 | contig 10380 bp, 7 predicted proteins | sample 9134231 | NCBI WGS metagenome assembly JAEEGL01 (sample SAMN16246548, study PRJNA631951) | gut metagenome | biome: gut microbiome; feature: rumen; material: fiber-attached | host: Bos | place: Iran: Karaj | collected 2018-10
AATTCTTGGCCTTCTCTTTGACATATCGTGACCAAATAATATGAAGAAAAAACACAAGAATCAAGCATTATTATTGGGCAAGAAAAACATCCCTATATTATTATTTTAGTTTAACTAAGTAAGATATATAGTGTATAGAGTTAATAATAATATTAGGGATGAATTTTTTAACTTTTTTAAATGTCTTGTATTTGTTTCCAATTACTAGTGAGTTTCTTCACTAAGGCTTTCACTTCTTCTTTATCTAATTCTTGTTTTAAATATTTATGAATAATAACGGCGACTTCTTCAGCTTCTTCTTTTGTGCACCCTCTAGTGGTGACCGCCGCAAAACCGATACGTAAACCACTTGTTTTTCCTGGAGTAAGCGTATCATTAGGAATCATATTCTTATTAGTGGTAATACCAATCTCCTCTAACGAAATTTGAGCTTCTTTTCCAGTAATACCATATGTATCTAAAACATTAAGCAAGAATAAGTGATTATCAGTACCAGAAGTAATGGCCCCTAGTTCTTTTAGTTTGTTCGCGCACGCTTTAGTGTTATCAATAACTCCTTGAGCGTACTTTTTAAATTCATCGCTCATCGCTTCTTTAAAGCAAACAGCTTTCGCCGCAATAATATGTTCTAATGGTCCACCTTGATAATATGGGAATATCGCAGAGTTCACTTTCTTAATGATTTCTTCATCATTAGTAAGTATTAATCCACCTCTAGGTCCTCGTAAGGTCTTATGAGTGGTGCTAGTGACGATATCACAATATGGAACAGGGTTCATATGTAAACCTGCGGCTATTAAACCCGCGATATGCGCCATATCGCACATGAGATACGCGCCCACTTTATTCGCTATATCCTTAAATTTTTTAAAATCAATCGCGTACGGGTACGCACTATACCCGCATAGAATTAAGTCTGGTTTTTCTTCCATGGCAATCTTTTCAATGACCTCATAATCTAAATGACCATTATTTAATGGATAATGAACAAAAGAATATAAATGAGAAGAGAAAGAAACAGGAGAACCATGGGTAAGATGTCCTCCATCATTAAGGACTAAAGAAAGGATTTTACCACCTTCAGGTAGTAATGCTCGATAAGCAGCAGCGTTAGCCTGAGAACCACTATGAGGTTGGACATTAGCGAACTTACTACCAAATAGTTGACACGCTCTTTCGATCGCTAAGTTTTCAACCTTATCAACGTGTTCGCATCCACCATAATATCTCTTACCAGGATATCCTTCAGCGTACTTATTAGTTAATATTGAAGACATCATTTCTCGTACTTCCTTACTCGCGTAGTTTTCACTAGCAATGAGTTCGATACCTTCATTTTGTCTAACTTGTTCTAAAAGGATGAGATCTCTCACTTCTTTATCCATAATGCTACCTCAATTAATTTTTTATTTATTTTAGCACTTTTAGCAGTATTAATTGTCATATTTATAGTAATATAGTTAAAACAAAGACGAGAAAAGATACACTCTCCTCTTTGTTATAAGCGAATAGCTAACCCCTTAATTTGCTTATTTATTTAAATAAGACTATAATTACTAAGAAAGGAAGATTACTTCTATGATCAAATATGAATTTAAAAAGTTTCCATTAGTGGCCACAATTTTAACAGTCTTAGGTCTAGTTTGTGCGGTCGTTGCTATTGCCTCATCCTTATTAAGTGATGGCTTTGGTTGGATTGCCTCTTTAGCCTTAATTGAAATTATCGCTACTGTCTTAATCTTAGCCGGTCTTACTATCGGAAGAGTGGGAATGTTAAGAGTTATTTCTATTATCATTACTGTTTGTTTAGTAATCACTAACTTTGTTTTAGCGATTGTTGAATACGATAAGAGAGAAGTCTTCATGTTCTCTGTTGCCTTACTCATGTTAGTGGCATCAGTCTTAGAACTCGTTTACTTCTTAGCTATTAGAAATGAAAAGATTAGAAAGATGCACATTGTGGCATCGTTCATCTTGTCCGCTTTAGTGCTAGTCTTCTCTATCTATTTCCTCGTTAAAAGCGCACAAGGTTCTGGCTCAGGAGTACCAATTGAATATCAAACATTCATCCTCTTACTCTCTTATGTCTTCATTACCCTCTTACCAGTTACTGTTCATCTTTCCTTCAACATGATTCAAGTGGAAGAACCAGTGGTGGAAGAAGAACAAGAAGTAGCGGACGCTGCAGAACAACAATAATCGAAGGTAGCAATAAGATAGACCCTTAGAGGGTCTTTTCTTTTTAAACGAAAAAGAGAATAGTGCACTTTTTGTATTGTGATCTCAAGACAAAGCAAAGACCTTGGAAAAACTAGATTATCACTAATAAAAAATGTTTTATAACCTTCATTTCATTACATTCACGTGCAGTCCTTTTATTAAAACTTATTTTATCTATTAAAAAATATTTGCAATTATATTTCTAATGAATATATAATGACAAAGTCAAAAGCAAAACCGGAGTGATTCGGTGACGCAAAGCTACAGGGTCTCATAATGAAGATAGCCAGTTGCCTGAATGTATTAGGTAATTGGATTTTTTATTAAAAGATGGCTATCAAGATGAATAAAAAGAATCTCAAAATTGCAGGCGCCACATCGTTGACGCTATTTTCGCTTGTTGCTACTTTTACCGCGGTTATCGCATGGTTTGTTCAAAACCACGGTGTCGAAGCATCAGGAATGCAGATTAAAGCTACCGCAGAAGCCGGTCGTCTCAATAAAATTGAAATTTACGAATACGTCGAAACGTTAAATAAGAATGGTGTGCCAACCTATTCTTTTGAAAGCACTCCATCTGGATCAATTTATGGTGGCGATGGTTCTTTTGAAGATTCGTTCATCATGGGCGATTACAATCCGTTGAGCACCGAGCATCCAGTTTTAATTCTCTTTACATTAGAGAGTGGTTTTATCTCTACCGCCGAAAATGATATGTATATTAAAGGCGCAACTACTGCCGATGGCTTTTTAGGAGCAACAAACGCTCAAGGTTTACCAGTTTATAAATTAGGTTCTGTGGAATCTTCTGATCCTGCTGGAACAAAGACTTTAAAGAGAGGAACAAAACAAGTTCCTGTGAACCCTGACAATCCTAACGGACCTAAAAAAACAGTGGATTGTTATCCTCTCAGTTCGGTTATTAATTTCAAATGTACCCATTATTCTAGTGATGCTTATACAACTCTCATAAACAATTCAACAACTGATAGAATTGATATTCCTACAAATTCAATTACGCTCAGACAATCTTTTGTTAACTTTGCTTCTTCTGGTGCTGATATTGAATTTAAAAAAGAACCATTGATTTATTCATCTCCTGGTGGCAACGAACCAATTCAATACATTGCAATGGTAGTGAACTACGACGGAAACGCTGTTAGTGCTATCTATTCAACATACTTAGGTGATTCAACTTTAGAGGGAACCTATGGTGGCGAACTCTATTTTACCTGTGACTGGGTCTTGGAGGTCTTCTAATGAGAAAGAACAGGACTCTTATCATCGGTATTGGAACTTTGCTTCTTGCTGGGCTTGTTTCAGCAGCTTCTTCTGCGGCGTGGTTTTTCCCAACAACGCATGTAGGGAATGCAGGCGAAACAAACACAATGCCTATCGACGGATCATCATCAAGCGCCTACTTTGCATATGGTGATGGTCATCCAGTAGAAGATGGCACAAAACATAGACCTTACGGTATTAGTACCCCACGTCATCTTTATAACTTAGCGTGGTTACAATATATTGGATATTTTGATCAAGATGACCCAGATGAAGAAAACTATGGTTGCCAATATTATTTTGAATTAGCTAATGATGTTGACATGACGGGTTGGACGCTTCCACCGATTGGCACCGAAGACCACCCATTCATTAGTAATTTTGAAGGTAATGGCTATATCATTTCAAACCTAGATGTTTCAAATGAGTTTTCTGAATACAATGTCCACCCAAGTGCAGTTAGCGGTTGGGATTCAGCCGATAATAAACAGCCACACATCTTGGGCTTGTTTGGCGTTGTCGGCAATTACAATTCAAAATATGACACTTCAAATGCTAACTGCGTTTATGCAAGTAGCGTGAATAGTTTGAATAATGTCGGTATCACCGCTATTGATGTAAAGACATCTGTCCATGATTCACTTATGGGCTTGGCCGCTGGTTATGTCAGTGGCACTATGTCTAATGTTGCTGTTGATCTTGGAACTATTAATCTAGATAAAGAAGCAACTGATGTCAGCGGGAACGCGACAACATCTTATGGTGGCCACACTCAAAATATTTCTGACTATACAATTGTTGGTTACACAACAAAGAAAGCTGCCTTAAGAAAAGTTACAGACACCATTTTCAATATCGATATTAAAACAGGGCAAGAATTCAACGCTGTTGAACAAGGCGAAAGCCAAGGTTGGGGCGGTTCTATTAATATGATGTCTATGTTCCAAAGATTAGACAATATCAGAAGACGTGCGACAGCTACCACAACGACCTATAACTATAGAACTACTACAACCCACCAGGCTAATGGAAGTACTTCAAACGCTCAATCAAACTACACCGATGGTAAGATTTTTACTGGTTCTGGCCAAAACGCTACTGTTGGTAATTTCAATTATTTAAATCCTAATGAGTCCTTCATGTATATCGCAGGTGGCAAAATCAACGTCGATAAGTATTATACTTATTACACTCACGAAGGTTATGTTATTACCAATGGCACAAACTATTTGAACAACGATGATGGCAAATTAGATAATGGCAATTCCTTGGGCAGCGCCACTAGATGGTCTTTCAATGTGGGAAATAGTCTTATTACCTCACAATATAATGATTCAACGTACTATCTACGAAACAACAATGGCACATTACAGATTACTCAATATCAAGGATATGCCACAACGTGGACAATAGATGATTCAAATAGTAAATTCACAATTAGTAATGGTGAATACTATTTAAACTACGCCAACAACAATTGGACTCTTACTCGTTTGGGTTTAAAAATAACTGACGGAACAAATTATTTAAATTATAACGGCAATTTAGGTAATTCAACCTCTTTGACAAATTCATCAGACTGGTTCTATACGGTTGGTTCCAGTGGTTATATCTATACAACATACAACAATACCAATTATTACTTGCGCAACAACAATGGTAATATACAAGTTAGCAATCGTACTGGCAATGCTTCTACATGGAACATCATTCTTGACGATAATAAGATTGATATCTATAGTGGCGATCGTCATTTAACTTATGATAATGGTTGGAAACTTGTTCAAGATGCTGGCTCTGTGTATTATCTCATTAGAGATGATAATAATCATTACGTTTATTATGCCAATAGTGACCGTGCTGGTTCTACTAACCAAAGCGGTGCATCTCACTTATTCTATGGCTTAAGCACCGCCAATAACAGTAATGGCCAATATGGTTTCTATTATCTTGATGGTAACACTTATAGGTATTTTGGCTACCATAGCGATAACTGGCAAGTCCAATTAGCCAACGACTCACGTGCGCTTTTCAATATGCCTAACAATGCGTTGCCTAATAAGAATACGCCGACTGTAACTGGCAAAATGTCTGCCGATTATGATAATAGGACATATACTGTCAAATACAATGGCAACAATCCTGTTTGGCAAGCAGTTACTAATAACAGTGGTTCAAATATGACAATTGAATATCATGACACAAGAAACTTCACCCCTGTGTTAATTTCTGTTTCCGCGTCCTTTACATCTCCAATTAACACTTCTTCAATTGGAACAACAGATGGTCCTGATAGTTACTTGGACGAATCAAGAACAGCCATTCGCAACTATGAGTATACTGCGTCAAACACAACCTATTTCCCTCTTAATGTCAAGAGTGATGGTGGCAGTTCCACTAACTCTATTACAAATGGTAATTATAGACCTACCGACGCCAATACTGGTTACGTTATTTCGGGTTCTAGATTAACAGCTGATAGCACCATCTCGGATGGTGGTCCTGCTTTGATTCGTGTTTCTTCATACGCGAATAGCAACATTAGCAACAGTTACTCTAATAGAGCTATTTCTGATGGTAACGTTAGAACAATCACCTCCGCTGGTGATGTCCCACTTACTACAGCTTATTCCAACCCAGCGACGGCATTAGAAAAGTATAGTTCTTCTAAAGCAACCCTTCTAAATGTTTTACAAAGTAGCGGAAGCAACGTCTATGGCTTACACTTTATGGGCGCTCAAATTTCTACTGAGCACATGCTTAAGGCTACAAACGTTTCTATTTTGGGCAACTCCTATGGCAATCCAAATGACTCAAACGTTAATAAGAGAACATATGATTTGCCAGTTAATGCAATTGACTTTAACTTGAAGGAAAAAGGTTACATTAATTTCTTCTCCGGAACTTATTTCTCCAGAGACGTTACCTCTTTCTTCTCTTTACACCAAATCTTCAGAGACACCGAAGCAAATGGTTATGCTATTTTACAAATCAAAGAGATTGCCGCGATTTATGGTAATCCAGATCATGGCAACTGGTCTTATGCTTATCAGTACACCGATGGCACATTCTCTAAACCATATAGATTTGCTGGCGTTGACAACAAATATGAATTAACAAATGCAAATCCTGATCCTAATACACCATACGTTGAAAGCCATTCTCTTTCTGTTGTGGAGTTCGCGAACTATATTTCTAATTTCGGTTATCAACAACTCTTTGATACTCAATGGATTACAAATTACACGCACTCTGCGCATACGGAGATTCACTCCTTAAAACAGAACTATTTGTATTACTTTGAAATTCCAATGAATAATGGCGAATATTGCTTAGGTTCTGTTCAAAATGGTACTGGTGGCTACTTGCTTTATTTGGATATTGGTGCGAGCGCTTCTAAGACCCAAAGAACAGAGTTGGCCGAACATTTCCTAAATGATATCTCTACATTTGAGCATCCAGTTGGCGCCGCTATTATTCCTGTTAGCACTGTCCAAGGTGATGAGCCAACATTTGATGATTCTAATTCAATTTGTTTAGTTATTGATGCCACATACAAAGGAGCTCTTACTGTCGAAAGAACTGATAATGAGGTAGAAGTAACTAGGGACGCTTCTTATGATGATGTAGCTAAACCATCTTACATATCAGATACTATTACCTCGGTTGTTGATCCAGGAGGGTCGTCTATTGCCGAAGAATGTACTCCAACTAGTAGGGTTCAAACCGAAACATATCGAGTCAGTTATTATGACTATAAGGTTAATTATGGTCAAACAGTCATTACTGTAATCACTGACGTTCGCACAAAGACCAATAATGGTGCTTGGTCATCATTCTCTAGAACTGTCAAACAAAAGAGTGGTGATGGCGCTTTCGTTGAACTAACCAACGCATCTCAAATTACTGATAAAACAATTGTTATTTACAAATATGCTGGTGCTACAAGCACAACAACAGGCACTGCTTGGAGCTATGCCGATATTATGAACACATCTAGCCAAATTTATTATAACGGCAGCAGTACAGTAACAGCTGCTACAGTCTGTTCGTCTTTAACAAGCACAATCTTGCAGCTCTACGCCGTTATAACAAATCAAGTCATCACTATCAGTCAAACAATTGAAATTGAAATGGTGGTCGATGATGACATAGCTACTGGTGTTTACTATAAGTTTAATGATTATATCTTTATTCCAGTCGTTACTGGTGGCAGCGTCACTTACGTTGTTAAATCAATTGATGGTACTAAAGTATTCTACTTTGTCGATAATACAACGCAGTTAACTGCTGTTGGTAATACTGCTACCGTTAATCCATAATCTATCGGCTTAACTTTAAAAAATAATTGGGTGGTTCAGACGTAACCACCCTTTTGTTTTATTTGTCTTTACTTGATGATAAGAAACAACAATAATAAAGATAAGGATATAAAAGAAGGAAAGTGTTATGAAATTTTTAAGATGCAAAGTATGTGGCAAAATCGTTGCCATGGTTAACGATTGCTCAAGTTGTCCAACAAAATGCTGTGGAGAGGCAATGGAAGAAATCCCAGTTAATACACAAGATGGTGCTCATGAAAAGCATGTTCCTGTTTATAAAGTCGAAGGAAACATTATTAAAGTTAGAATTGGTGAAGTAGATCACCCAATGCTTGAAGCTCATTATATTCAATGGATTGCTCTCCAAACAAACCTTGGAAACCAAAGAAAAGTATTAAAGCCAGGCCAACAACCCGAAGCAGAATTTGCTTTGCTTCCAGGTGAAGAAGTGGTGGCGGTTTACGAGTATTGTAATCTCCACGGCCTGTACAGGGCTTAACAAACTAAAAACCATTTATTAAACAAGGTCCGATATAGATCTTGTTTTTTTGCATCTATATTCTTCGAATATATAAAATAATATTTGACATATAAAAAATATTAATTTAACATTATTATGCAAAGCGAAAGCGATAAGGAAAGTCCCAAACCTTATTGGCGACATGTGATGCAAAACCTATCGTCCACTCAGTTTAGAAGATAAGTTGAGTGATTTTGTCGTTTATATAAGGAGTTTATTAAATTTTATGAAAAAGACAAAAGTTATTATTCCTGCATTAGGAATTCTCTTACTCAGCACTGCCGCCTCCGTTACAGGCACAGTCGCATGGTTCTCCATGAACAGTGACGTTACTGCTTCCTCAATGTCCGTTAAAGCCGTTGCCGAAAGTGGTATTGCTATCGCTGCTTACAAAACAAACAACACACTTGCTCCAGACCCAGCAGAATTCAAAAACATTGCTACTGCTTGTGTTCCAAGCAAACAAAACATGAGACCAACATTCACCGATGATGGTGTTAACTGGTACCATGCTAAATCCGTCGATGTGAACAATGGTCAATCCATTTCCACAGAAGGTTATGAAGATGTTTCTTCTGCCACAGATATCTATTTAAGGAATAAATTCCAAATCAAATCCACCGCTGACACAACAGATGTTTATGTCAAAGGTATCACAGTTCAAGCTCAAGGTAACGAAGCTTTTGATGCTTGCGCTCGTGTCTTAGTTAAAGCCGGTGACACAAAATTATTCTTTGCTCCAATCGGAACACATTCTGGAACAGAAACAACAGGTACTGGTGGTGCTCTTACAGCCGCTAAGTCCATCACATTCTCAACTGTGAACACTCAAGCTGCTAAGATTTTATCCAATGTTTCCACCACAGCTTTAGACGTTGACGTCTTCGTTTATTTTGATGGTGAAGATGCTGCTTGTAAATCTCTTAATATTTACAACTTCGTAGCAACACAAGTTGATGTTGTCTTCTCCAGCATCACTCCACAAGCTTAATTACTAGTTTGTCTCAAAAGAACCAAGGCTATCCTTGGTTTTTTTATTGTCTTTCTTTTTTCGTTTTTTATACCTATGAAAAAATAATTGGTATTTCATCAAAAATGGTTTAGAATAACTACGCATATAATGAGTGCTGTTTGATTATGAACAAAACTAAGAAGATCTTAATTATCGCTGCTATTGTAATAGATGTAATGGTTACATTGTTTTTGTTTGTAATCAGTATCATAATGCTCGCTATGATTGGCAAATATGGTGATCCTAAACAAGCTGCAGCCAATGCCCAGGGGTTAATTCTATTTTTGTTAAATAACACTACTTTATATTTTTGGGCCTTTGTCTTTCCTTTATTTGTTCTTTTGGCCGGAAATATTGTGGGTCTAATGCTTTATGTCAAGAAGACATCTGCAAAAGAGCCTGCTCCAGCTAAATTAAACGATCTTAGTGAAGAGCAAAAAGAAGCTCTTAAAGCAGAACTCCTCAAAGATCTTCAAAAAAATATTGATGAGAAATAAGCGCCACGTGCGCTTTTTTGTTTCTTTAATTTAGTATAAATTTAAAAAAGTTATTGCGCTTGTTTTTGTGTTGTGATAATTTATTAACGAGTTAAAAGCAAAACCAGAGAAATCTGGTGACGCAAAACTATAGGGTCTTAGTAAAGATAGCCAGTTGCCTTAGGGTTAGAAATAATCCGCCGTGAATGGATGATAGGCACTGGCTTTTTATTTCAAAACCTATTGGGACAAACAAACACTTTTATACCTTCGGGTAAACATCACAATTATGTACGATTTATCTTATGTAAAAAAACGTAGAAGAAAGAAAATCGCCGCTTTGGTGAGTCTTTTTACCGCTGTTGGAATTACATCATTGGTAATCATCTCTTTCCTCGGTAGAACAGTTGGTACATTCTCTGTTAAATTAACTAACTCTGATGTCAAACTTTCTCTCAGTGAAAAAGCTTCATTCCAAAATGCAACTTCCTATCTCCATCTTGATACTATCCCAACATTAAGGGAGACTTCATTTGTTAATCTTCCTGA
>JAEEGL011477176.1_pt1 | contig 10380 bp, 13 predicted proteins | sample 9134231 | NCBI WGS metagenome assembly JAEEGL01 (sample SAMN16246548, study PRJNA631951) | gut metagenome | biome: gut microbiome; feature: rumen; material: fiber-attached | host: Bos | place: Iran: Karaj | collected 2018-10
CATCATCGGCTTGTTGATAATATGGCCGCAGATAGGGAATGCCTTGAAGATAAGCAGCAGCAAGCCGCCCAACAAAGCCGAGGGCAACAGGCTCTTGTTCAAAAACGGAATCTTGGTTCTCAGCACGTTACCCAAAAGCAGAGCCGTCGCTAAGATGCAGAATTGCACCAACCATTGCCAAGCCTCGGGCCGGTCAAAGGTCATTACTGTAGTATCTAATAATAACATAGACTATTGATTTTTAGAATTATCTTTCGTGACAATAGCGTTATTTTCTTTATGATTCCTATGCCAATTTTACTGCTGTACCCGAAGCAGAGACCATTAACATCGAACCGTTTTGGCCTAACACTTCGTAATCCATATCAATGCCTACCACGGCATCGGCGTTCATTTGTCGAGCTCGTTCTTCCAATTCTCTCAAGGCTTGGGTACGAGCATTGATCAGCTCTCCCTCGTATGAGCCGGAACGTCCGCCGACAATATCGCGGAGACTGGCCTTAAAATCCTTAATGAAATTCACCCCAGAAATCACTTCTCCGAATACAACGCCTTTGTATTCTGTAATGGTGTGACCTTCAACGGTCGGTGTGGTTGTAAGTATCATAATATTTTATCTTTAATTAACTCCGTTTTAACCGCAGTACCAGTAGCATTTACTAATACACAAGGACCTACATCTGCCATCTCAAAATCAACGCTTACACCAATCACGGCATCAGCTCCGATACTATGGGCATGTTCTTCCAACTGGTTAAGCGCTTGGTTACGAGTCCTGGAGAGAACAGGCTCATAGAACCTCTCTCCTCTAAATACTTTATTCTCAAATGCTTCACCCGATACAATCCCGAGGTATTCTTTGATGGTGTAACCTTCAATGTTTTGTGTAGTGGTAAGAATCATAAAGCAACTAGTTTAGACATATTACCTTATTGTTTACAGCGGCAAAGATAATGTTTTTTTGAAATATCAAGCGAAAACCCTTAATTTTGCGCCATGAAAAAACCTCTGCAACTATTCCTGACCTTCTTCAAAATCGGGGCCTTCACCCTTGGCGGGGGCTATGCCATGCTGTCGATGGTAGAGAAGGCCGTCGTCGACCAGAAGAAGTGGATTCCCAATGACGAGTTTTGGGACATGATTGCTGTGGTTCAGTCACTTCCGGGTGTTTTTGCGGTCAATACAGCCTTGTATGTCGGGCATCGTGTGGCGGGCACAAGAGGCGCTTTTGCTGCCATGTTGGGAGCCATCATCCCCTCCATCACCATCATTTTATTGTTGGCTACAGTCTTCCGCGAGTTCCGCGACCAGCCTGTGGTGGAGCGCATCTTCAAAGGCATCCGTCCCTGCGTGGTAGCACTCATCCTCGCCCCTTCCCTACGTATGATCAAGTCGGCCAAGGTGACTTGGAAGACGGCCATCATCCCCATCACCACGGTGTTTCTGATTTGGTGGTGCAAGATTTCTCCCGCCTACGTCATCCTTGCAGCCATTGCGGGTAGTCTCATATACGCATTTATCATCCAAAGACGCGAGACTAAAGGACGCGAGACGGAAGACAGAGGACAAAAGACGGAAGATGGAGGGCGAAAGGCGGAGGGAGGAAAACGGAGGACGGTCATAAGTCCTAAGTCCCCTGTCCTACGTCAAGAAAGGAAGGAGGCCGAGCTATGATATACTTGCAACTATTTTGGGTTTTCATCAAAATCGGTGTCTTAGGCTTCGGCGGCGGCTATGCCATGCTCTCGCTCATCCAGCATGAGGTGGTGGAGCATTACGCCTGGATGACGACTACCGAGTTTGCTGACATGGTGGCCATCTCGCAGATGACTCCTGGCCCCATTTCCATCAACTTGGCGACCTACGTGGGTTACACCACGGCAGGCTTTGGCGGCTCATTGTTAGCCTCGTTTGCCCTATGTCTGCCTTCCGTCGTCATGGTGTATCTCATCCTGAAGCTATTTATGAGTAAGAAAAACAACGCCCTGATGGATAACACCTTAAAAGGCTTAAAGTCTGCCATCGCCGGACTCATTTTCGCCGCTGGTCTCTCCATGATGAACCTCCAGAACTTCCCCGACTTCGGTCGCGGACAATACAACATCAGCGTCATCATCTGCGTCTTGGCCTTCATGGCATCGTATTTCTTCAAAGCCAATCCCATTTTGCTCATTGTATTATCAGGAATTGTAGGATTTATAGCATATTAGAATATGAAACGGTCTCTTATTTACTTAATCCTTATGCTGTGGGCGGGTACAGCCTATGGCCAACACATCCTTACTTATCAAAGCTATGCCAAAGGCGTTGCGGAACAAGACACGACGACTATTCAAGTCATCGAGAACGCAAAATGCCTGAAAATCCGCACCGAAGAGAAAAAACTCTCCGACCCTATCCCTGGCTATGCCCAAAGCAGCACCTACGTCGACTATGTCCATGATTCCGTCTACTCCATTTTGGACTATAGCGACGGTAAGTTCTACAGTTCCTATCCGTTGACCGATAACGATTTGGTTTTCAACAAGGAAGGCAAGGAAAAACTGTTGGGCTACGACTGCACGAAATACACGACCAGCATCAACTCCAACACCATCGAAGTGTGGATGACGGAAAGCCTTGGCTTTGAGGCCACACCCATGCCTGGCTTAGGCCGACTGAAAGGCGTGATGGTGCGTTGCATGAGAAACGGCTCCTATATCACCGATTTAGAGAAAGTGAAAGATCAGAAATACGCGCTCCTCGACCTGATTCCCGACAACAAAGGCCAACACAAATCCTCTCGCGAGCTGAGTCAACTGCGCAAGGATAAACTTGTGTTGCGCATCCCTGTTTTCGAAGACGAGCAGATTCACTTTGCAGATTATGAGCCTGTTTCGGGCGACATTCCTTTCGACACGACCCTCCATTTCAGTCACGGTACCCTGATTGTCAAGCGGATGAAACTACCTGAACTCCCGGCCCATTACCAAATCTTTGCTGAAATCTGCCAACGCAGCAACGGCGACGCCTACGACCGCACGGCTTCCGTCTTCGTCATCCCGACCGAGAAAGCCAAAAGTTTCCGCGATGGTTTGACGCAAGGCTTGGAGACCTTGCCCTTGTTTGTCGGCAAAGACGGCAAGGAATATCAAGGCATCAAAGCGGAGAAAGACTATCTGCCGCCTGTGGAATTAGTGCGTTTCTTCACCTCATTTGGTGCGGGTCATTTCAACGACCGCGTGCAGATTGACGGTCTGGAATGGGCGGATGAGAACTATTACAAGTTGGAAATCAGTGAGTTGCGTGACCGTCTGCGCGGCGATGTGCTCATTGGGGCTTTCATCGGCAACTATGACAAGGGCGGCCACAAGATTTCCTTAGACCTTCTCGCCTATCCCGGAGAGAACAAATGGAGCAACAAGCCATTGAAAGAGCATTCCGTGCCGCTGTTCAACACTTGCAATGTCATGGAGATGAGTGGGCAGAATTATGGTCGACTCTTTGCCACCGATAGCCTTGAAGTGGAGTTTGAAATCCCCGACAGCACCAAAAACGTAAGGCTCCGTTACATCAGCACAGGCCACGGCGGTTGGGACAACGGCGACGAATTCAACCCCAAGGAAAACACCATTTTCATCGATGGTGTGAAAATGTTCACTCATACACCCTGGCGTTGCGATTGCGCTACCTTCCGCGACCAAAATCCCGTTTCGGGCAACTTCTGGAACGGCCTCTCCTCTTCCGATTACTCACGTTCGGGCTGGTGTCCAGGCACGGCCACCAATCCTGTCTATTTCGACCTCAGCGGCTTGAAGCCAGGCAAGCACACGCTACGTGTCGCCATCCCGCAAGGCAAAGACGAAGGCGAAAGCTTCAGCCATTGGATGGTGTCGGGGGTGTTGTTGTATGAACAATGATGATTTCGAGACGCGATAAATCGGCGTCTCTACAGGCGCAAACGTTGATGATAAACGACATTGTTTCCGAAACCGTCCAACACCTGTAGAGACGCGATTCATCGCGTCTCCCTTATCGCATCTCATTCCATCCTTATCTTGTTTTCGGTATGATTATGCAAACGCTTGATGTTTTCCTGATGCCGATATATGATATATGCTGAAGCGACAATGCCATACAAGACATAAGCCAAAGGAACATCACACAGCCATAGCACAAAAGGTGCTATCATAAACGCAAGAATTGAAGCCTTTGAAACATATTCCGAAGCCTGTACCATCATCGTCCAAACCAAGAACACGATAAGACCTGCCACCCAATGCAGCGCGAACAAGATTCCCATACCCGTTGCAACCGATTTGCCGCCTTTGCCTTTTAAGATAAATGACCTGCTATGTCCAACGACCAAACCTAAAGCCATGCAGACAACGCTGGTATCATTCCCAACAAACAATTTCATCGCTAAAACAGGCAAAAAACCTTTCAGCATGTCGAGGAACATCACGATGAAAAACCATTTCTTGCCCAAAACTCTACTGACATTGGTCGCCCCAGTCGAGCCAGAACCTTTCAATCTGATGTCTATTCCTGTCTTATGCTTTACAATCCAATAGCCTGTTGGGATGGAACCTACAAGATAGCCTAACAGCAATACACCTACACAGATCAAGTAAAACATGGTGGTTTAGTTTATATCAAATAATTCCATTGCACAAATTTAATGCATTAACACAGAGACTCATCCAATACCTCATAGATTTCTTGCGGGCTGACACCTTCGTTTGTCATTAGAGTAGAATCGAAGTCACATAGAATCATTGAAACAATTTTATTATTGATTTTGCAAATTGTTTGATAACTGGAAATATTCCTGTAAACAAAGACATTTCATTAATTTGACGATCTGACAGTTTTTTCCTCGCTTTCTTTTCAAAAGTAATCTTTCCGTCTTTAAGAATTATCTTTTTAGCTTGCTCGAAGTTTTGATTAAACCTCTTTTCAAATATTTCCAACAACAAACTGCCATCTGTTTTCGCTTCATACAGAAATCCTTTTCGAACTTTATTCTCTTGTAGTTTTGACGTGGAAAGAAGCAACTTTTTTCCACTCAATGAGATTCTCAATAATTGTTCGTCTTCTTTTGTATCCAAATACTTAACAATAACACCTTGACAATTAAGAAGATTCTCAATATATTTAGTTTCAATTCCTTTTTCCCTCCACTGTGTTGGATCAGAATAAAGCAAGATTGACATGTCTATTTTTTCGGTTTTATCAGAATTTTGTTCTGCTTCATTTTTAATAATAGCTCTTGCTTTTTCTTGCGTCTCCTGTTCTGTTTTGTCATCAAACTCGTATGTAAACCATCGTAATTGATAGGAAGAAATACAAGTAGGTTGGGAACTCTTAGCTTCAACAAAGAATCTACAACCTTCTACATTTATTGCGTCATTATTATCCAAAATCGACCAGCATGATTCTTCAATAGGGTCTTCCTTTTGCGATAGATTGTCACTGCATTTATCCTGATTATTTTTCTCTGTCGTTTCCATTGTCGCATGTGTTTTTGTCATTTGAAAAAGGGCAGCTTCCACACTGCCCTTCCTTGGTTTTGTTAGTTCTTTCTTTTAATTGGACGGACACGACAAGTGTTATTATTCCCATTCCAATTTTGTACTTCGCCATCGAACATATCCAAAACATAATAATATCCATTTGACGACCCAGATGTTGAAGACCAATACCATGCATAGGCACTGGTGCTAAATCCTCCAATAGAACTATGTTCAGCATACATTTGCACCAATTCATCCCTTGAAGGCATCTTCCAACCTGACAGTCCTTCTAAAGTTAAACTATTACAATATGAATTCGCTGCACTCCAATTCATTTTGTTACCTGGATCAGGCGCCACATAATAAGTATGTCCTCCATATTGGAAAGTCGGGAATGCATCGGTGGTAAAAGACTTTTCCTCGCCGTAGGCCACACCGTATGAGTTTTTGGCGTAGGCTTTTACATAATACTTGGTATTCTTGGTCAAATTCGTCAATTCACAAGTGAATGAGCCTGTACCCGAGCCACTCGTCACCGTTGTATTGTTGATAGTAGGATTGGGAGCCAAACTATAACAAATGCCTCTTTGAGTAACAGCAGAGCCACCTTCCGAAGAAACATTTCCACTACATGTGGCACTGTTTTCGGTCACATTGATCACATCCAATGTAGCGACTGTTGGAGCGCTTTTGGTCGTGAAACTTTTTTGCAAGCCGTATGCCGTGCCAACGCTGTTGATGGCGTATGCTCGCGCGTAATAGGTTTTATTCTGACTCAAGCCCGTCAAGGTACTGGTGAATTCGCCCACGCCAGGGCCAGCACTGACACGTTGGTCATCAATGGTAGGATTTTCCGTTAGGGCAAAACAAATGCCCTTTTCAATCACGGTCTCTCCACCACTATTAGTAACATCGCCACTACATTTTGCGCTGTTGTTGGTCACTTCTGTCACTTCGCCTGTCACCACCGTAGGTGTGAATGGGACTGTGGCTTTCACAATAACCTCAACACCACCGGCACTCGGCGTAGTGACAAGCAAGGTTGATTTATTCTCCCCGCTCCCTAATGAAGCCCTATTAATAATCACCGTAATCGGCTTGGTATCACCGATAGCCACCGTTCCTTGCGAAGGAATTACATCCTCAATCCAAGCGGCATTCTCCGTTATGGTAAAATCGAGCGAAATGTTACCATTGTTGAATATACTGAAAGTTTTTTGTGTCACACCCTCGTCCGCGCCAAAATCAAGCATAGCGATGGCATTGCCATTGTTGTCAACAATTTGCAATGACGAAGATTGTTTTTGCATCTGGATGGAGCGTTGCACACTATTGCCTTTATCAATATTGATTACATAGTCATCATCGAGATCCACATAACCGTTTTTGGAAAGCGAAAGTGAGTACGATCCCGTTGGCAAATCATTGAATTGGAAAGTACCATCAGAACCAGTCAAAGTGGTCTCTCCTCTTGGATTAAGGCGTACATTGGCATTGGCAATAGGGTCACCCGACGAAAAGTCGGTAACGGTACCATAAATGGTTCCAAGTTTTTCTTCTTCTGGCGTACATCCAAGCATTGCGCAGCATACAAGCAGTAATGCCGCAATCTTGATAATTGATTGTCTTTTCATGGTATTATTGATTTTTCTGTAATGTTAAACTTATGTCCACATTACCACCAGCAATAGTGGTAACAGTTTTACGGTTGGTGATATACCCTGATTTTTGCACGGTAACGGTGTATTGCCGTGCATCAAGGTCGATGAACTCGAAACGACCATCATCACCCGTGTAGGTGTTATAACCGCTTGGGCTTAAAGTCACGGTAGCGTATTGGACAGGATTATGCGTATCCACATCTATGACCGTACCAGAAATGCTTCCAAGTACATTATAATCCACATAGTCGTCAGAGCATGAAGTGGCGAAACAAAACAGCATCGCACATGCCATCAATAAAAAACTGATTTTTGTTTTCATAACATTATGATTTAAAAGTTGATACTCAATGACAAGGCAACGGATTCATCCGTAACCACTGGTGTCAGATGGACTGGATTTCCGTATGACATCGCATTATCATGATTGCTCCTTGATATGACTGCATCCAACACATTCCAAACATACACTGCAGCCGCTGCACCAATGCTGATGTTACGGACAGTAGTAAAAGTGTTGGCTCGGTCGGCATAAAGCTTTTTCTGGGCTGCGTTATTAGTGTTGTTCATTTTGTTGATGTAACTACGCCTCATGCTTTGGGCTACCACAATGCCAGCCACACTGACTGCCTCACCAGCAAGAAAACACGCTCCTTTTGCAGTTTGTCCTTTATGGAACTGACCTAAGCCTGGCAACAAAGCAGATTTTAATACCGCCATGCCGTCAATATGTTGGCTGTCACAGTTCCTAAAATCGCTCCACTGAACCGTAATATTGCCCACTGCTGCCACTTGGCAAAGGACATATACCTTGTAACCATTGGGCTGCTTTTCGGTGTACTCGCACACCTTATTAATAGGAATATTGTACTGAGAAGCAATCAGATGGTAATCCTTCCCACCCTGAAGCGCCACATTGATTTCATCAGAATCAAAAGGCTGTCCGATACGCATGGCAGTGGAACGAAACACCTCAGCGATGGCGCTATTCTTCGCCTCTTGCTCTGTCTTGCCAGAAGCCGATTCCACGACATACAAATAGGTGTTGTTCGTAGGGGTTGGCTTGTTATAAACCCAGTCAGGCTTCTCCTGTGCAAAGGAAATCAGTCCCATCAGCGCAAGGGCAACGGTCAAGATGATTTGCCTTTTCATGTTTTCTTTATTTCACTTCATTCATTAATTTCTGTGCACTGTCGCGGAACTTGTCGCGGTCGAATTCAATTTGCGAAGCCTCATCCTGAGCCATCGCTTCAGCCATCTTGTCGACAAGCACCTGCTTCGAGACTTCTATTACATAATACGATTCCCAAGTTCCTGCATCGGTGAGGAAAAGCTTTTCACAAGCATTGTCTGCATCATTCAACACTTTGTCGATCACTTTTAGCAAACGGCCTTCCATCTCTGATTGCATCACATTCACTTTCTCGCCTGTGACATTCTTTATATAATCTTCCGAAATGCCTTTCACCACGCCACCCAATCGCTGGCTCAACATCCTATTTGCTCCAGTAATGGCTTTAAGTCGTGCCTGCTGCTTATCGGTATCGTTGCCCACACCTAACTCCCTGAAATAATTGGCATCGCTTTTGGATTCCGCCGCGCATGGCATGACCATTTCAACGCCTGGGGAGATTGTGCCTTGGGGTGCCTTGTAGGTTTCAACTGCTTGTTTGTTGCTTCCGCATCCTGCAAAAGCAAGCATGGCCAGCATCGCCATTCCAAATTTGCTTAATCTGTTCATTATGTTGCTTTTTTGCTTTTCTTTTTGCCCGCCAGACACCCAATGTCGGACTTGATTCAATCTGTTTCAAACCACACAAAAAGAAAAGCGGGGTATCTTTTGCCTCTGTTTGTCCTACTCTTTAGGTCCTGAGAAATACCTGTACAATAAACAAACAGATTGATACCCACGCTGTCGGTATATACATTAAACCCGAAAAGTGTGCATGAGGTTTTTTAGGCCTCTGCACACCAAACGGGAGGTATTATACCATACCCGCGGCATCCACTTCTGCATAGTTCTTGAAGTACGTTCTTGAATTTCTCAGGTTCAAAGAGTACAAAAACAAGCGTCAGTAAACGCCTTCTTTCTATGTCATCCCCACCCGCTCGCCCAAGCATGGGTTTTCGGATAAGGATGCGGCAAAGATAGGAATAATTTGTTTGAGAAAAGAAAAACAGGAGTTTTTTTCGGAAACCTTTTACAAAACACGCACCACCATCATCATATCCACAACCACCATAGCCGCTAAAGCCTCCACCAACACCACAGCCCTCGGCATGGCACACACATCATGTCGGCCTTTGATAGCAATTTCACATGGTTCCCCTACCCTGTTCACGGTTTGTTGAGGGATTGAAATACTTGGTATTGGCTTGAAAGCCACGCGGAAAACAATGTCATTGCCATTGGCGATGCCGCCTTGAATGCCACCTGAATGGTTGGTCAAAGTGGTGATTTTGCCGTTCTTATTAATAAAGGTGTCGTTGGCTTCAGAGCCTTTCATCCTCGCCAAGGCAAAACCATCACCAATTTCAAAGCCTTTCACGGCAGGAATGCTGAACATAGCGTGCGCCAACTCGGCTGAAAATTTTCCGAACATCGGTTCGCCCAAACCTGCTGGAGCACCTTCAATCCGGCACTCTACAACACCACCCACCGTATCACCCACTTTTTTAGCCTGTTCCGCATCGCCCATACAAACCACTTGCGCAAAGACTTTGATGCCTTTTTCTTTCAAAATCTGCTTAGCAATGGCACCTGCCACCACGATGGGCAACGTGGTTCTTGCCGATGCCCTTCCTCCTCCACGCCAATCACGAATTCCAAATTTCTGCTCATACGTGAAATCGGCGTGCGAGGGACGGTAAATGTCTTTCAAAGCTTCGTAATCCTCTGATTTGCAGTCTTCATTGCGCACCATAAAAGCAATCGGCGTGCCCAAAGTGACACCATCGAGCAAACCCGATAGCCACTCGATTCGGTCCGATTCCTTGCGTTGGGAAGCCGAAGAGGTTTGCGCTGTCTTGCGCCTATTTAGTTCGGTATCAATGAAATCGAAATCCAACTTCAATTGCGAGGGGCAGCCGTCAATGACACCGCCGATGGCCGCGCCGTGTGACTCACCGAAAGTAGTGAGCTTAAATAAGTGACCAATAGTATTCATGGAGGCAAAAATACAAATTATCGGCAAGAATTTTGTACTTTTGCAGCCGCAATGGAA
>JAEEGL011705541.1_pt1 | contig 10380 bp, 13 predicted proteins | sample 9134231 | NCBI WGS metagenome assembly JAEEGL01 (sample SAMN16246548, study PRJNA631951) | gut metagenome | biome: gut microbiome; feature: rumen; material: fiber-attached | host: Bos | place: Iran: Karaj | collected 2018-10
ATAATTAAAAATACTTGATTAAAACGTATATTTATGATATTATTAATATGCGTTTTGAAATGGCGAGGTAGCTCAGTTGGCTAGAGCATCTGGTTCATACCCAGCAGGTCGAGAGTTCGAGTCTCCCTCTCGCTACCATTTGAATGTAACTAACTAGAAATAGTTAGTTTTTTTCATAAAAAAAGCGGTATTAACCGTTTTTTTCTTGATCTATTCTGTCATTAATCTTTTTAATAAATTTAAGACCTATTTCAGTTTCAGATTCCAAACATTTAAGGCTTGTTTTACTATAATATCCTGGTGCTATTAAAGTATAGGCTTTATAGAATATTAATGATAATTTAATTAAATCATCTAATGAATTAGTTATATTTTTAACTTCTTCACCAATATATCTAACTTTGTTTTTAACGTTTTCAGATAAATCATCTGAATTTGAATTGTCCAAGATTAACTTTGATATAACTTCATGTAGCATAACTATCTTAGGTATACCATCATTCATATCAAAATTATCTAAACCTTTAATAGATATATCAAAAAACGCTAAAATGAATAACATTGATTGTACTTTTACTTCTATATCTTGATCATTAAAATTAAATTCTTCGTTATAAAATAATTTATATAATGTAGTTAAGCGATTACAAATATTCGTTTGTGCATTCATATTATTTTAAATTATCCCTAATAGTATTAATATATTTTAATGATTTAGAAACGTCATCAATAGATAAGGAAGTATGAGTAGAAAGTTCATTTATATCACTAGTTTGTTTATGCCATTCATAATATAAAACTCTATTCATTTTAATAATTTCATCTAAAAAATCTTCACAATCAATTACTTCACGCATCATATCCATTCTAACATCTTTAGGATAATCATTTGTACCTTCTATTCTCCAATATGTTTTAGGCGTATTAGTTCTATATAAATTAACCGCACCTAATCTTTTTAAACTTAATACCATACATCTTATTTTGAATGATTCTAAAAGATGACTCTTTTCTGTACAAATAAAATTATAATTATATAATGCACTATCAATATGAAAACTTTGTAATAAGAAAGCCATTTCTTGTACTTCTGTCATTATATTTTTAGAATCAAAGTCAGGTATTTTTTTATAAAACATTTTATATAAATCAATAATAGTTGCTTCATCTACTGTAACAGGTTTTCTTAAAATTGCCTCATTAATTATTCCTTTACCTTTTGTTGTTTCGTATACTAATTGATGCCTAGAAGGTGATAGTCGAGTGCTACCTCTATCACCTAAAATATTTTTTAAATAACTGATATTTATACTATCATAAAATTGAATAGTATCACCTGCAGTAATTTTGAAAATACCATTATCATATTTATCATCTTTCATACTTTTAATTTTAATTAAATCATCTGTTTCTTCATTAAGTATTTTTAAAGCTGTCCTTGCCTTAGAATCATTAAGACGTTTTGTAGAATTATTTTCTACTTTAAAGTATTCATGATTTTTTAAAATTATATCTCTATCATTTAATAAATACATTCCTTTATCTAGACTTACTAAAACTATTTTACCATCTTTTGTTTCACGAAAAAATAATGGATTAAAATTTCTTAAACTTACCATATAAAACCCTCCAAAAATATTATATATTATGTATAGTCTAATATCAAGAATATATTTACATAATTCAAATTATATAATATAATATAGCCAGTTATTACTTCAGGGGGACAATATGGAATTTACAAAATATGATTATGACAACGTTATTAATGAGATAAATCTAATGGGATTAATAAGTCGTTCAGATGATGATCATGACATCGTTTTGGAAAACACTATAAATGCTTTTATGAAGACTGCAGATAGATTTGAAAATATATATAAGAAAAATCTATATTCAAATTGTAATCATATCTTAGCCCATATAGAAGACCATACGTACTGTATTAAATGTGGTCTAGATGATATAGTTTTAAGAAATGGTGTAACTAATGATGATGAAAAGCTAATGTTAGAATATCTTTCAAATAATAAGCTTAAAGGTATTGATACCGAAATTATCTGTGATAAAGAAATGGCCATGGCATTAACTTATAGAATAGCTTTAGATAAACCTACAATAAACACTAGGGAACTAGCTAAAGATTTTATAGACACCATAAATGATATTAGATCAGATAACAAATGTTTTAGAAGATAGTTATATCTTCTTTTATTAGGAGGATTTATGAAGGAAAATTATCAAATAAAATTCGATGAGATTATAAATAGTTTAAATGAACCAAAAAGGTTACTTCTTCATTCTTGTTGTGCACCTTGTAGTAGTTGTACAATAGAAAAATTAGCTAACTATTTTTATATTACAATTCTATATTATAATCCTAATATAGAACCTGAAGAAGAATATATTAAAAGAAAAAATGAACAAATTAAATTTTTAAAATTATTTAAAAGTAAATATCCAATTGAAATGATAGATTGTGATTGGGAAAACGATAAATTCCATGATACTATTAAAGGATTAGAAAATGAACCTGAGGGTGGCGCACGATGTGGCAAGTGTTTTATGTTAAGATTAGATAAAACAGCTTCCTTGGCAAAAGAAAATAATTTCGATTATTTTGGCACTACATTAACAGTCTCACCACATAAAAATAGTGAGACAATAAATAAAATTGGATCCATATTAGAAGAAAAATATAATATACCATTTCTATATAGTGATTTTAAAAAGAGGGATGGATATAAAAGAAGTATAGAACTATCATGTATGTATAATTTATATAGACAGTGTTACTGTGGCTGTCTATATAGTCTAGAAGAAAAGAAAAAACGTGATGAAGCCAAAAATTTGAATGCATAATTCAAATTTTTATTTATATCTTTTATATATAACAATTTAAAAAGATATCAAGATATGATATAATTAATATGGTGATATTATGTTATATTTATTATCTGGTGAAGAGTATTTAAAAGAGCAACAAATAAATAATATTATAACAAATGAAAAACTATCTGATGTATCTAAATATGAACTTGATGCATATAACTATAAAGATGTTTTAGAAGATGCCTCAAGTTTTTCTTTATTTAATGATAAGAAATGTATCATAATATATAATGCATTAATATTTACAAGTAATAAAACAATGGTACCTGATGAACCATTTATTAAATATTTGGAAAATCCAAATCCTAATACTACTTTAATATTTGTAGTAGATAATATTGATGAAAGAAAAAAAATAACAAAACTAATGAGAAAAATAGGTATAGTTAAAGAATTTGATACAAAATCTAGTAGTCAAGATATAGTATCTAGTATGTTAGATAACTATAAAATGGATGAAGATGCTTTAGCTAAATTTGTAGAATTAGTACCTAATGATTACTATACAATCGAAAATGAAATAAACAAATTAAAAATATATAAAGATACAGATTTAAATATAACATTAGAAGATGTATTAAATATAACTACAAATAATGTTGATGTATCATTATTTAAATTAATGGACGCGATTATAGATAATAATAAAGATATATCACTTAAATATTATCACGATATGCTTTTATATAACATGGAACCTATGCAGATAATAATCGCATTAGCTAATAAATATAGATTAATGTATCAAATAAAAATATTAAAAAAACAAGGCTATAAAGATAATGAAATAGCTAGTAGTTTAAAACAAAATCCTAAATATATCTATGTATTAAATAATATCTCTAATAAATATAGTACTAGTTATTTATTAAATGAATTAAAGAATTTAGCTAATCTTGATTATGAGATTAAGAGTGGTAAGATAGATGCATCACTGGGATTAGAATTATATATAATAAAAAAATAGACTTTAAGTCTATTTTTCTTTAAACCATTTTTTAAGTTCGTCATATCTTTCCTTGAATTTTTTTTCATTTGCTGAACTACCATTTAGTTTTAAATATTCTTTATTTTTAATCTTATCAGGCATATATTGCTGTTTAACAAAGTTAGAAGGATAATTATGCGGATATAGATATATCTTAGAATTAATTCTAATAGTCTCTGGTATCGTACCTGAATTTCCTTTTTTAATATCTTCTAAAGCTTCATCCAAAGCTACATGAGCTGAATTAGATTTAGGAGATAAAGCCATTTCAGTAACAATTACTGATAAAGGTATCCTAGCTTCTGGAAGTCCTACACGTTCTGAGGCATTAATTGCCGCATCTACTTTAATTCCTATAGATGGATTTGCAAGTCCTATATCTTCATAGGCTATAACAGTCATTCTTCTATAAATAGAATCCAAATCACCAATTTCAATTAATCTAGCTAAGTAGTGTAATGATGCATTGACATCGCTTCCTCTAATCGATTTTTGAAATGCTGATAATAAATCATAATGTTCTGATTCCGAAGCGTCACCAAATAAGTTAGATTTATTACTAATAGTTTTTAATAGGTCTAAATTAATTATATGATCATTAGTAGAATAATAAGCAATTTCAACTAAATTATACGCATATCTTAAATCACCATTAGAAAGTCTAGCAATATAATTTATAGATTCATCATCCATGCTAATATCAGGTAAAGTTTTTTTATCACAAATATCTTTCAAAGCTTTTTTAATATCATCATCATCCAAAGGATATAATTCAAATATTTGACATCTTGATCTAATCGCGGGATTAATAGAATGATATGGATTAGATGTTGTCATACCAATTAAAGTTACTAAACCATTTTCTAAATAGGGTAGTAATAGATCTTGGTTATCTTTATTTAATCTATGTATTTCATCCATTGCAATAACGATACCATTATAGTATTTAGCTTCCTCAATTACTTTATCAAAATCTTGTTTATTATTTATAACCGCATTTAACATACGATATTTTAATCCTAATTCATTAATAATTGCCAAAGCAAGTGTAGTTTTACCAATACCTGGTTTACCATATAGTATCATTGAAAATAGCTTTTTATTTTTAGTTATATTTCTTAGTATTTTATTCTCACCAATTAAATGTTTTTGACCATATACTTCATCTATTGTTTTTGGCCTTAATATATACGCTAATGGTTCCATAATATCACCTATAAATATTTTATCATAAATTGCTTGTTTAATATAGAAAAAATAGTTATAATTAAAGTGGTGATAGTATGAATGAATATAAAAACTACTTACTAATAGATAGAGGTTACAGTAATAATACTATAGCCAGTTATATGAACGATTTAAATATATTTATAAATTATTTAGATACTAAAAATATAGATTATATAAAAGCAAATGAAAAGGATATCCTAGACTATTTAAAAAGTATCAAAGATAAAAATGAATTAACACTATCACATAATATATCAGTACTTAGAAATTTTTATAAGTTTTTAATATTAGAAAATAAAATAACTCAAAGTCCAATGGAAAATATAGACCTACCAAAACTATCAAAAAAATTACCTAGTGTTCTTACAGTTGATGAAGTAAATAGGCTACTTAATATCGATTTAAATGATATGTATGATTATAGAAACAAAGCTATGTTAGAACTTTTATATGCCTCAGGACTTCGTGTATCTGAACTTATTAATCTAAAAATAGAAGATGTAGACCTAGATAATGACTTAGTTAAAACATTAGGTAAAGGATCTAAAATGCGTATAATACCTTTCGGTAATTATGCATATGATGCTTTAAAAAAATATATTTATGAATATAGGAATAGTTTTATTAAAAAAGAAGCATCTGAATATTTATTTTTAAATAACCACGGAAATAAAATGACTAGACAAGGTTTTTTTAAGATACTTAAAGGTATAGCTTTAAAACAAGGAATAACTAAGGATATATCGCCACATACACTAAGACATTCATTTGCCACTCATTTACTTAATGGTGGTGCAGATTTAAGAAGCATACAAGAAATGCTTGGACATTCTAATTTAGCAACAACACAAATATATACTAACATAAGTAGGGAAGAGTTAAAGAAAAACTACAAAAATACTCACCCGCATGGAGAATAATATGGATTTATTTAAATATCAAGATAAAAAATATAAAGAGTTTAATGATAAGATTATTAATACTACTTATCCTACAATAGGTATTAGAATACCTATATTAAGGAATTTGGCTAAAAAAATAGCCAAGGAAGACTATTTAGGATATATTAATGATAATCATACATATTTAGAAGAATACATGATTATGGGGCTTATAATAGGCTATATAGACGTATCTTTTGAAGAAAGATTAAAATTATTGGATAAATATATAAAATATATTAAAGATTGGTCTATGACAGATATTCCCGCATCTAATTTAAAATGTTTTAAAAGTAATTTAGATGAAGGTTATAAATATATTAAAAAGTTACTTAAAAAAAATGGTTTCATAAGAAGATTTGGTATAGTTTTATTATTAGATTACTATATAGATGATAAATATATAGATGATATAATTAATATAGCTAAAGAATATGATACTGACTATTACATAGTTATGGCTAAAGCATGGTTGCTTTCTTTAGTTTATTTAAAATATCCAGATAGAATAAATTATTTATTAAAAAATAATTTATTAGATAAGAAATTAAATAATCTTACCATATCTAAAATATGTGATTCAAGAAGAGTAAGTGATATTGATAAATTAAAAATAAAAGAATATAGGAGATAATTATGAAAGAAATATATGAATTTTTTAATATTGATTTTAAACCATTTATATTTATTGGAGTGTTTTTAGTATTAGTTTTAGTACTAATATTTGTAATAAAAGCTATTAAAGATTATAAAAATAATAAAATGATTAAAGAAATCAATGACAAATTAGATGAAATAAATAAAAAATTAGATAATTTAGGAAAATAATATGTTATAATGAATAAGGTGAGAATATGAAAAAAATACTAATATGTTTATTGATACTACTATTACCATTTAATGTATGTGCAGAAACTAAATTACCACATGAAAATTTAAATGAAGTTATGGAAAGTGAAGGAATTACTTTCAATCATCCAGATTACAAGGAAGAAGAGAATAAGGTAAATGTATACTTATTTAGAGGTAAAGGATGTACACATTGTAAAAGATTTTTAACTTTCATTGAAAGTATTACTGAAGAATATGGTAAATACTTCAACTTAATATCATATGAAGTATGGTATAACGAAGAGAATGCAGCACTTATGGAAAATGTTAAAGAATATCTTCACATATATAAAGATGGTGTTCCATTTATTGTCATTGGTGATAATAAATATATAGGCTTCGGTGATGCTGATGGTGAAAAAATCAAAAAAGCTATAATGGATGAATATAATTCTAAAAATAGATATGATGTTTTAGTTGAAATGAATAAACCAGAAAAAACAGATAGTAAAATTATATTTATATCATTATCACTATGTATAATAGCCGCGTATATCATAAAAAGTGAATTAGATAAAAGAAAAATATTAGAAAGTATTAATGAACTTAAAAAAGGTATGTAATATACCTTTTTTTCATACATTTATATAGGTGATTATATGCCATTTATATTAACCATATTAGCAGCGTTATCAACTATGTTAGGTACTATCCCAATATTTTTTAAATATAAAAATATAGATAGAATATTAAATATATCATTATCCTTCGCGTTAGGTATCATGATTAGTATGTCTATATTTGACTTGATACCTGAAAGTATTAATATTTTAGGATTAAATTTTAAATCAATATTATATATACTAGTATTTATCAATATAGGATTTATAATATCTAGTTTAATAGATAGAAACATAAATATAGACAATAAACTATATAGAGTAGGGATAATCAATATTATAGCCATTATAATACATAATATTCCAGAAGGAATCGCAACCTTTGTAGTTGCTTCTAATGATATTAAACTAGGTATTAGCCTTGCTATATCAATTGCACTACACAACATTCCAGAAGGTATATCAATATCACTACCAATATATTATTCTAAAAAGAGTAGGGGGTATGCATTAATATATACTTTTATATCAGGAATATCAGAACTTTTTGGAGCTTTATTAGGATATCTATTTTTTAAAAATATTGATTTTATGCCATATATATTATCAGTAATAGCAGGAATTATGATATATATATCACTATTTGAATTATTACCACAAGCAATAAGTTATAAAAAAAAGAGTGTAACTATATTAGGTATATCACTAGGTATTATTATAATGCTTATAAGTATATATATAATAAAATAAGGAAACATAAGTTTCCTTTGATTGGGTAAATTAATTACAATCATAATCATTTGAATTGCTAGAAGCATTACTAGATTTATTTGCATTTGATCTTGCAGATTTTCTAGCTGATTTTCTAGCGTTTTTATTATTCTTTTTCATATCAATCACCCAGTAATATTATCACCAATAAATAGGGAATTATACATAAATATCTAAAATATAGAAGTTAACATAATATACATTATAGGAATTATATATTATTATTTAAGACGTATAATAATATTAGTTTTATTACTTCGATTTAATTACTATATTGTATATATTATTATATAAACTATATTAATTTAATATTTAAATTGAATTTATATTTATAATTATACGTATAATTAATTCTCAATTTAAAATATTAATTTCTTAGTTTAAGATTAACAATCTATCATATATAATATTCTAACTTTAAATTAAGATGGACAACTATACTACTTTTTATATCTCGATTCAAATTACAACACCCCCCCTCTTCTTATAAATAATCAAAAAAGGGGTTTTACCTTAATTTTTAGATTTCGTATTTTAAATCGAGATTATTAAAGCTTAATAATCATACACCTCAATTTAAATTAATATTTTAATAATATATATAATTACTAATATAATCAGTATTTTAATATATAAATCCCCTACCAACAAATCTGATAGGGGGGTTATACTAATTTGTAATCTTTCTTGATTCAATTTCAGCTATTTTTTGTAATACTTCTGATGAGTTTTCAGTAGTTACTTCAGTATAGCCTAATTCTCTTAATGCTTGAATACGAAGACTATTTAATTCCATAGTACGGTTTAACATTTCTTCTTTTTTAGCTGTAATTTTTTCTTCAAATTTTTTATGAGACGCAGCTAATCTTTCAGCAGAAGCAGAATCCCTATTATTATATAGTGTCATCGCACTAAACATAATACTTTCAAATACAAATTGTTGTTCTTCATCAAATGCAAATTCCATAGGTCCTGTAAAACCGCATGCTTTAGAAATGTATGCTAATATATATCTAGTTTCTTTAGATGAATTTAGGGATTGTAAGAAATGATATAGATAAGTATATGTATTTAATCCTACATTAGTATTATCATCATCCTCTAACCCATCTTTAATTATCTCAACTAAATTAGCTAATAATTCTTTTTGTTTTTTACCTAAACCAGTATATAAATTACTATCAGAAATATCAGCTCTTACATTATTTTGAAATAGATTATTGATTCTATTTTCTACATTCATAATGTAATCTGTATCTACCTTAATAGTATCTATCTCTTCAGCTGATTTAATACCTAATAAATTAAGTAATAAAACTTTTTTATCTTTTGGCCACTTATTAATGTCATCCATATCTAAATAATTATAGATCATTTGTCTTGATACACCTAAATATTTGGCTAGTTTAACTTTTGAAATTCCTAATTCATGTAATATGTCATTTAATTTTTCCATCATATTATCACCCTTTCCAATTGTACTACCCTAATACCATTTTAACACTTTTATGTCAAATGTCAAGTGTAAATTAAAAGTAAAAGGAAATATCTATATATTCCCTTTATCTTTTATTTATAAATAATTTTTTATTATAACTTTTAATTTCTGATTTAACATCATCTAAAATTGATGATAGCAACTTTATTAGAAGTGCATCTGATCCACAACAACACATTTTTTTAAATGCTATTTTTTGATATTCTTTTAGCTTGTATTTATCACAATAATAGTCTATTTCAAACATTAAATTAGATATTTGTATTTTACTATCTGACGTTTCCATCAACATTAATGTTTTCTTATCAAGTATACTATCAACAAAAGTAGTTTCTAAATAGCTTTTGTCATTTTTCTTGCGGTCAAATAATACATCCTTGCATAATACTAAATTATGTTCTGGATATATATCCCAACATATTGGTCTTACAAAATATCTTCCATTTTTCATATAAAATTCATCATATATATCAGCCGGTGAAGGTATATATAATTCTACAGTTGCATTTTTTCCCACCAAAGAGATAAATTTATTCCCATTAATCAAATATTCTTTTTGAACTACAGAAGTAGGAACTATACTACCTTTTTCAGTATTTAAATTACTGC
>JAEEGL011993643.1_pt1 | contig 10380 bp, 21 predicted proteins | sample 9134231 | NCBI WGS metagenome assembly JAEEGL01 (sample SAMN16246548, study PRJNA631951) | gut metagenome | biome: gut microbiome; feature: rumen; material: fiber-attached | host: Bos | place: Iran: Karaj | collected 2018-10
AGCTGATAATTGGGCGTATAAGTGGGCTTATAATATTATAATATTATAATAATAGGATTCGTAGAAGAGCGTATAAAAAGAACGTATAAGTGGGCTTATACGTTTTCTTATAATATTATAATAATAGGATTGTGATTCGAGCGAAAAGAAAAACGTTGTGTCTGCTTACAATGGGCGTATCTAGGTAGATTAGTAGAAGGGTATAAGAATCGAGTCTTTCTTAATTGACGAGTACTTAGAAGAGGAAGTTTAGGGAAAGATTAGTTTAGGAATAGATAAGAGGGTTTAGTAGGGGTTAATAGTAGAGAATAATAGATAAAAGGGTATAGTTTAGTATAAGATTGTAAGGAATTGTATAGTTCGGTATAAGGGTATATAAGAGAGTTTAATTTGGTATAAAGTTGTATGAAAGAGTATAAAATTGTATGATTTGGTATGAAATCGTATGAAAGGGTGCTGCCCCAGCTCTAGCTTTTTTTCAAATTTTTATCAGAATATTTTTTTCTTATAATACTATTCTAATATAATAATAAGGGTATAAAAAAAGAGTGGTTAAACCTCTCTTCTTCTATATCCGTTTGACTTTCCTTTTCCGGTAATCTTAATCTCTCCGATTTCTACCGAGTCCATAGCCTTTAGAACGTGGACAATCTTTTGAACGCTAACTCCCGCTGCGTTAGCAAATACTGATGCGGGTTGGTATTCATCTGTAAGTACAGTTTCGATTGCTTCGATAATCGGTTTATTCTCAAGAGCTTTTTCTCGTGCCTTTTCTCTCTTCTTTTCCTCTGCTTTCTCAATCGTTTCTAACTTACCTGTTGCCCACTCAATCATTTCCTCGTCGCATTCTCCGAGAGAAAGTCTTTTAATGACCTCTTTTTCTGTAATCTTTCTTTCCATTTAGTTTCCCTTTCTTTTTATAGATTAGAAAGTCCTTTAATTCTTTCTTAACTTTCTATATATATTATAGCGCTTTTTTCTTATATTTTCAAATTCTAAAACGTAGCTCATTTCAGGAGAAAAGCTAGAAAAGGGATATTAGGGGACACACACGAGGAGTAGCAAGGTAGAAGAAGGAGAAAAGCTCGCTAAGGGAGAGAAAATTTGACAAGTTTAGACGTTGTAAGTCTAAGGTTAAAAAAGTTTAGACTTCGTAAGTCTAAAAAAATATAACCTAATCTTTTTCAAGATTAGGTTACTAAATCTTTTATTTTATTTTTAATGGCTCTCCAATCATCTATACTGGAACCCTGATATAATTCTAAACCAGAGTATTCCATTTCATTCATCATATCTTGAATAATATTGTGCGCTTTTATTAAAATATCTTTTTCTTCTTTGTCAAAATGCGATTCTAATGTAAATACCATTTTATTACCTCCTTTCAGTATCTTTATTATACAATATAAGAGAAGAAAAGTCAAGAAGAACTTAGACTTTAGAAGTCTAAGATAAAAAGAAAGGCGACAAGTGCCGCCTTATTTTCCTTTCTTCTCTACCTCGGTGAAGTAGTACATCACACGATTTTTATAATATTTAATATCGACTAAAATATAGTCTTTGTGAAAACCTTTAAGACGTGCGCCAACCCGTTTGGGCGTATTATGTTTAAGAAAAATCTCAATTTCTGAATAAGCGTGTTTTGGCGCGTGGTATTGAGATTTTACGGAGTCACGCACCATATAGGATTTTATAATTTTGAGTGACATAAGATAACCTCCTTTATTATCTATATTATATTATATAATTATAGAAAAGTCAAATGGAGTTTAGACTTTAGAAGTCTAAAGAGGGAAGTATTAAGGGAGGTATTCCCTTAATACATCACATAATTCGAGCAAATCAAGCTCTCCTTCAACACGCTCGGCATAGTCGCCTACGACCTCAACAGTGATTGTCTGCTGGAGAAGTTTATCAAGTGCTTCAAGTGCCTCACAAGCTGTTTCGATGCCTTTTCTTTTCTGCTCGTCATCTCGTTCTTGCTGTACTACACAAATAGCACGAGAAAAATTTCTCAGTTCTTCATCTGTGCAATTTGATAAATTGCCAATAAGTTCATTGATATTCATATTAATTCCCCTTTCTTTATTTATATTATACCATTATTATAATTAAAAGTCAAATGAATTTTAGACTTATGAAGTCTAAATAAATATAAAAAGGTATTTTATACCTTCTCTTTTCTCATTTTCTGCGCAGTATGTTCAAAATCTCCATTGTAACGACCAGTAAAAAATCTATACCAATTACCAAGTTCATCAACGCCAAAAATATCATAGTCCGAGTCCATAAAGTCAAGTCCGCCTTTTTTCCAGATATTAGTATAGGCATTTTCCGCAGCGCGCAGCGTATTAAAAAATTTATAATGCGGTTGGCGTTCAAGTTCACTCTCAATCCAAGAAAGCGAAATTGTTTGTCTATAACGAGAAAAAATATAATATTTCATTACTGTTTTCCTTTCTTATTTTCTATAGAAATTATATCATAGAATAAATAAAAAGTCAATATTTTTTTAGACTTACAAAGTCTAAAGTAGTTTTGAAGAAAAAAGGTTACATTTCTGTAACCTTTTTCTTTTTTAGAATAAATCAAAAATATCGTTGTGTGTGCTCTCAAAATTTTCAACCGTTCCAAGCTCACGAAAAGGGAAATAAATAATTCCCATTTCAAATTTATTTTTAGTGCGCTTTATAATTTCGGTTAAAATTTGACTTTCGATTATAGTATCTTCAATAGCTGTGTGACTTTCGATAAAATCATTATTTTTTGTTAAAAACCTGAAGGCGGTTTCTGCGCTTGTTTTGAAAAATTTTCCGCTTGCCGTTTTCCATTCGTTATCAATACAAGTTTGCTTGTATTCGTCATTATTTAAGAGGTGGCGACAACTTAAACCCCAAAGGTCAAAAAGTGCGTACTCCTTGCCCCTAAATTCAAAAATATCAGGGTTAAAATCGTCATCACTTTTATAATATGGCGTTGATAAAATATGCTTACAATGTTCGATTTGTTTTTCCTCCCATTTATAATAATAGGGAGAATATAACATTTTTATATATTTTTCTGTAAATGGTATTGCTTTTTTATAGTCAAACATTGAGTTATAAGCCCCAACCGCCTCCACTTTTTGCAAATCTTCTTCGAGTTTTGCGGTGGCTGTTTTCCAGTCGGTCAAGATAATTTCACCTTTTGCCAATTTATCAAGATAAATCGGGCGTTTGCTTGCATAATATGCGGTATTGAAAACCGCAGGCACGGAAAAAATTTCACTGACTAAGTACGAGTGACGGCAGTACACATTCCCCTGACGGTCAATAACCTGCCATCCCAAGTCATAAATTAATGGTTTAGCAATAGCAATTTTTTGCTTGTCTTTTGGGTTTTTAAGTGTGGAGGCAAATGGTAATGTTGCGGTTTCACAATCAAAAACCAGATAATACTTTTTTCTGCGGTCAATTTTGTTTTCAAAATTCAAAATTATCATTTCCTTTCTGTCAATTTAGATTTAGCTTCCTGCCCTAACTGACAATTATATTTTATCATATATTTTTGAATTTGTCAATAGTTTTTTCAAAGAAAAATAAAAGTTAGCCTATGCTAACCGCCCAACGGGTGGGTTTAGACTTTGTAAGTCTAAGATAGAACAGAAAGCGGCAAGTACCGCCCATTTAGCTAAAGTTTTTTATTTTTTACATTCTTATAGTTTCGGTGACTTCATCAATGGATAAATCAGAAATTTCAACTAAACCATATTCAATATCAAAGAGGGCATAATCCTCAACGTGGTTTTCAACAACAAATTCCCATAATTCACGCATAGTCATTGTTTATTTTCTCCTTCCTTTATTGTATTTATATTATATCATCTTATGCCTTATTTGTCAATTATTATTTAGACTTTAGAGGTCTAAAGAAAAAAAAGGAAGCCTTACGGCTCCCACAAACTTTTATCAATAGTAATTTTTTCAATGCTTGCAAAGTCACCCAGAAATTCATCAATTCTGTCATAGTCACAGAGTCTAAGACCTTCTTCCCAAGTATCAAAGCCGAAAAACTCGGTAGTAGCTTCCTCAAAAGCCGCTATTACTCTCTCCAAATCCCATACAAACTCTACTCCGCTTTTAACATAATTGATAATATCTTCTTTTGCTTTTTCAAAAGTTGAAAAGATAGAAGCCTCGCAACCCCAACTATCATATTGTACTAAATATAATGTCATTTGTTTTTCACCTCTTTTCTTTATTTATATTATACTATATAATTGTAGAAAAATCAAATAAAATTTAGACTTTTAAAGTCTAAAAAAATAAAGGGCATAAGCCCTTATTTATATTTGCCTTCTCCAAAATGACTTTCGTGACTTTCTAAATCACAAGATATATTAACATCCAACAAATCTAATGCCATTCTTCTGGTTACACTAAACCAACTTTCGCAATTATCACAAACGACATTATGCACAATTATTAAAATTTCATCTTCTAAATATAATGAAGGTTTTCCTACTTCAACTAAATGATTTTCACAATTGCAGATTGGGCATTCTACAACTTGTATAGCACCAAGAGTTAACATTTAATCACTTCCTTTCTTTATTTATATTATATCATCACCTTAATTATTTGTCAATATAATTTTAGACTTCTAAAGTCTAAACTAATTCCAATAGGATAGCGCAGACTGTTGCCTGCGCCTACCTATAAAGTAAAGGAGGATGTATTTTAGCCGAAAAACGCTCGGATAATAATTAAGCCAATGGTGATTGCAGTGAAACAAGCATCCCTAACAATGTTAGAGGGCGGCAACCGCAATTTGATGTCACGAATAACGGAAGCGGCATTGCAAATTAAATAAACAATCTGCGCGAAGATATAGGCGTAGCCTACGGTGATTTGACCGATGACAAGACCAATCAAACAAAGATAGTTGATAATTTCCCAAAATCTATTAGTTTTAACTTTCATTTTCTTTCCTTTCTCTTTCCTTTACTGTAGTTATATTATATCATAAGTAATTAAGAAAGTCAATTTAATCTTAGACTTTCAAAGTCTAAAAATAAAGTAAAAAGAAAACCTCAATTCTGAGGTTTCTTTATAAGATAATCAAAACGGTCATAAATTCTATTGAGTTCGGATAGTTCGCTTTTTAATATTTCAAATTGGGCGCTCATACTTCTCCAAGTTTCATACTCATAATCATAATACCAATATCCTTTTGCAGGAGGGCGAATTTCTCTCTGACATTCGTTTTCTCCCCAAAGAGCTTGGAGCGCCGCCTCGCTATTAACAAAAATATAAACAGCCCTCTCGGCGCAGTCATCAATATCTCCGAAAAGAACCTCTCCTGAACGTGACAAGAAAATTAACTCTCTTTTACTGATAAATTCGTCTACTTGTTTCTTTGACTCATAATCCCGACAATCAATTTCATTATCAAAGATTTTTCCGTCGTTTGCAATATACTGAATTTTCATTATATTACCTCCTTCATTATCTATATTATACCACAAAATAAGATAAAGTCAACTTAATCTTAGACTTACAACGTCTAAGAAAATCTAAAAAAAAGTTGGGGTACTTGCGTACCCCTCGGCGGTTAAACCATAAACGCCTTATACTTTTTCTTGTCCACCGTTTTTGTGGTTTCGGTCAGCTTGCCTTCCTTTGCAAGTGCGTTGGTGATAGGAGCAACCTTCTGAGTGGAAACGCCGAACTTTCTCGCAATCTCGGTAGTGGTCTGTACGCCGTTCTCGGTGATGAAGGCGACAATATCCTCGCCAAGCTGGATATTTTTGAGCTGATTTGCGGAGGTTTCAGCCTTGCGCTTTTCGTTCTTCTCGTCAAGTTTCGCAAGCCTCTCCTTGGCGTAGGCGATTACCTGCTCGGTGATGTTGCCGTTGATAACGTCCGTCAAAAAATTTCTCTGAGTGTACTTGTCTGCCATAATAAACCTCTTTCTTGCGTAGGTCGCAACCCAAATTTTATTTTGTAGGTTTCATTAAGGTTTCTTTCCTTTCTCAACCTTACAAGTATATTATAAACTATTTTGATTAAAAAGTCAATACTTTTTTCAAAAAAAATTTAGGGGTTTAGACTTTTAAAGTCTAATATAAAAAGAAGAAGATTAAAAATCTTCTCCCTCGTCGTCATATCTCATTGCATAGTCGTCGCATTCTGCGGCGGGATTTTCTAATGTGCAGTAACCCTGTTCGTAGTATGGACAAGTAAAATCTAATGACGGACAAATGGGCATACCTACTATCATTTTATTTTCTCCTTATTATATTATATATTAGTTAATGTCAGTTAAAAAAGAACCGATATGGTTTTCTACATATTCTGGATGGTTTACTAAATGGTCGAGAAATTCGTGAATGTTGCCGCAATAGTAATCATTTAAGAAAGTACCAAAATCATCTTCAACAGTAACATCAGCAATTTCTTTAATTATTTCGGCTGCTGTTTGAATAGCTTGCCGTTCTTTATCTGTTAAGTTGATTGTAAATTTATAACTAAGTTTAACTTGCATTTTTCTTCCTCCTTTCTTACCTATATTATATCATACAATTATGGGAAAGTCAACCACTTTTTATTTTTGTTTAGACTTTAGAAGTCTAATAGTTATTTTATACAAAATTTGTATCTGGTTTTTATTCAAACCAGATACAAACCTCTTTTTTCTTATGGTCGATATCAATGTCATTAATCGCGCCGCAGTGTGACTCAAAATTATCGGCGTAAACCTCAATTTTATAATTTTTTGGAATATTTTGTAGAACTGTAAGCAAATCACCTACGTTATAATGATTAGTTTTATAAAAATTTGCCATTTTCTTTTCCTCCTTTTTATTTATATTATATTATATAGTAATAAAAAAGTCAATAGAAATTTAGACTTTGGAAGTCTAAACATAATAAAAAGATTTCAACGCATTAAAGCGTTGAAATCAAATCGTGCAGTACGTTGAAAATCTGTTCGGGGGCGTAACTTTCACCTGACCAATTTGCCCTGACTCGAATATCATCATCAAAGAGCAAATCATCACCACGATTAAAAGAATTTTTTTCTGTGCCGTATGGTACAATGTTGACTTCATCAAACCATACCGACGGCAAATGATTGATTAACCAATGAATTTTTGCGGAGGCAACTTCTTCTTCATATTCTCGGCTTGACTTCATAGAAGTCCAACTAATAACGCCGATTTTATAGCCGTTTGCCCTTAACTTATTGAGATAACGAGCCAAAAGGGACAAATTAACATTTGCCTTTGCAACTTTGTATGGGCGCGGAATTTCAGCCTCCAAATCACTAAGCCAATTTTCTACGCCGTACAAGTCAGCGATTGTTCCATCCATATCGAACCAAATTTTTCTTTCCAATTTTATCAAATCCTTTCTTTACTGTATCTATATTATATCATAGTATTATAAAAAAGTCAATACATTTTCAAAAAAATTTTTTCTTTCATTATTGAAGTTTAGACTTTAGAAGTCTAAGCAGAAAGTAAAAAAAGTATGAGGTTTTACCCTCATACTCCTAAAAAATGCCCAACAACAAAACTGACAACAGCACTCAGCGCCACAATCGCACTTAAAAAGAAAAACAAAATCATTGGCGGTGTGGGGTCGTGACTTAAATCAATCATAACAGCGGCAATAACTGTGGCGATAATACCAACAGCAATAAGAATTGCGCAAATAATCATCATCATTTCTTCTTCCTCCTTGTAAGTGGTGGCGTGAGGGGATTTGAACCCCTCATTTAGCATTCGGCACGTTCTCGCGCCTATTTTCACCTGCTCGCCATATTGTAAAGTTAAAAGAAAGTGTCTTTTTTATTTACATTGCGTGCACCAATGGGGACGATTTTGACTTTTAAGTTTACGCCCTGCAACTTTCTCTCCCTTAACCTTACAAGCATATTATAAACTATTTTAATAAAAAAGTCAACCTTTGTTTAGACTTTAGAAGTCTAAATTTCCTTTAGAGAAAAAAGGGCTTTACGCCCCTTTTCCCTCTCTGTATTTCTCTTTATTTGCCTGCTGTTCTTTTTTTCTCTGGCGTTCCAGTTTGTCACGCTCGATTTTCTCGGCTTTTTTCTTTGCTTTCTCCGCCTTCTTTTCTTCTTTTTGCTTTTTTTTGGTTTCGTAACCGATTGCCTCCCCGTAGCCGTCAAAGGGAATTGTTACACCGTTTTTGTCCTTTGAGCCGTTCGGCACAGAAACAACAACTTTTATAAACAATTCGTTTCCTTCATCATCAACCACAGGAAAACAAAATTGATTTGTTTTAATCATCAAAATTTCTTCGCCCTCGCCGTCAAGGAATTTTGTGATTTTATCAAGATATAAATTTCTTACTTTTTCACGCAAAGCAGTTTTTGATGTAGCCATTAAAAACAGCCTCCTTTCAATTTTCTATAATTATTATATCATAAAAAATTTTATTTGTCAATTATTTTTTTGAAAAAATATTATTTTCTTAGACTTCTAAAGTCTAAACTTGAGGTATTAAAGTTACTAAGTCACAATAAATAGTTTCAATTAAATGTCTTGTGTCAGAAACAGTTGCAACCTCTTTCATTTGAATTAGAATTTCTTGGAAATCAGCATAAACCTTTTTCTCTATTTCTGATAGTTCAAAACTTTCCTTGACTTTGCAAATCATTGAGCTATAACCTCCCTTTCTTTCCATTCTTTCTACTATTATTATAATTGTTTTTTCTATAAAAGTCAAAAAACTATACAAATTAATTATTAATATTTTATTAAAAATATATAAAAATATGTTAGACATATGAAGTCTAAGGAAGAAAAAAAGAAAAAGGGTTACAAACTTGTAACCCTTTCCTTCTTAAACGGTGTATGCCTTGTATTTCTTTTTGTCGACCGTTTTCGTGGTTTCGGTCACGCGCTCGGTCTTTACGCCGTTGCCCATAATCGGGGCGACCTTCTGCGTAGACAAGCCGAAGTGACGGGCGATTTCGGTTGTGGTCTGCGGCTCCTCCTGCTCGGCAATAAATGCCACGAAGTCATCCAACAGCTTGGCGTTTTTGAGCTGATTGGCAGAGGTTTCTGCCTTGCGCTTCTCATTCTTCTCGTCGAGCTTGTTGAGTCGCTCCTGAGCGTAGCCGGTCACGGTGTCGTTAAATACTCCATTAATTACATCTGTGAGAAAATCTCTCTGTGTGTACTTCTTTTCTGCCATAATATAAAACTCCTTTAGCGTTGGTCGCCACCCAAATTTTTATTCAGTCGGTTTCTATCTCCCTTGACTGTATCTATATTATATCATAGAGTTATAAAAAAGTCAACCACTTTTTCAAAAAAAGTTTTTTATCCTTAGACTTTAGAAGTCTAAGGTAGAAAAAGATTAAAGAGGAAGAATTACTCCGAGTGACTTTTCAAACCCATCTAACAGGCATTACCTGAAAGCGTAGCTACTGAGTGTCTTTCTATTCTTCCTCTTTTTATACACTTTTTATAAACACTATACTCTATAAAATATCAATATTATTTTAATCGGGAGAATCTCTTGCCATTGCTTTAACCCTTTCTGTCTGGTACATTTGGTTTATCAATCGGATGGTTTAGTAGATTATAACCACATTGGTATCAATCCCTTCTTTCCCTTTCATTGTCTATATTATATCACATAGTTATTGAAATGTCAACACTTTTTTCTTTTTAACTTAGACTTTAGAAGTCTAAAGTAAAGTTGCGACCGCAACTATTTTTGTTTCCAGAAAGTCCATACTTCATTAAAAGTATATTGATATACAAAACCTAATTCCTTCAAAAGTTTTTGCATTGGTTTATTATCTGCCCAAGGCGTACAGCCGCAACTTCCTTTTTGACGTTTGATAACTGCTGAGATTAACTTTTTAGCGTAACCCTTGCCACGATTATTAGTATCTAATACCACTAATCTTTTAATAGCTAAATAGTTATAGATGTGGTCAGGAACTACTGAGCAAATAGCAACGGGGCAATCATTCTCAATTAGTGCATATAAACGGACTTCGTTATTCCTAAAATCATTTTGAGCGTGTTGCGGCGTTGCATAGTCAATATTTAATAATGATAATGCTTTTTGAATTTTATCTAAATCTGACTTTTTTCTAATCTGTCTAATGCTCATATCTTTTCTCTCCTTTACTATATTATACTATGTAATTATGGGAATGTCAATGCTTTTTCTTTTTTGCTTAGACTTTTGAAGTCTAAAAATTCCATAAAAAAGAAGGGGATTACTCCCCTTCCTCGCTGTCCTCTTTGAGGTGATTGTATTCTTCCTCTGTCAGCACATAAGCATCCAAAGCTGTCTGAACGTCGCCGTCATGTACGGAAAACTCACGGCAGAAGTCCGCGCTGCAGGTATC
>JAEEGL012609250.1_pt1 | contig 10380 bp, 7 predicted proteins | sample 9134231 | NCBI WGS metagenome assembly JAEEGL01 (sample SAMN16246548, study PRJNA631951) | gut metagenome | biome: gut microbiome; feature: rumen; material: fiber-attached | host: Bos | place: Iran: Karaj | collected 2018-10
GAAGGGGACAAGAATGCCCCCAAGAAGGCCGCCAAGCACCGCATCCTGCAGTTGCTGGCACAGGAATATGGCATTGAGGAAGAGGACTTCGCCTCCGCCGAATTGGAGGTCGTCCCCGCCGGCGCCGCCCGCGAACTGGGCTTCGACCGCTCGATGCTGCTGGGCTATGGGCAGGACGACCGCGTATGCGCCTATGCCGCCGCCCGCGCGGTTCTGGACTACAAAGGGATTCCGGCGCGCACCATCGGCGCGCTGGTCTGCGACAAGGAGGAGATCGGCTCAGTAGGACGCACCGGCATGGATTCCACCTTCCTTGCCAACACAGTCGCCGAACTTCTCGCTGCCACAGCCCCCGCCTATAGCGATCTCGCGCTGCGCCGCTGCCTTGAACACACAAAGATGCTTTCAGCGGACGTCGGTTCCCTCTACGATCCGGACTACGCCAACGCCTTCTCTCCCAACGACAACCAAGGCAAGCTCAACTGTGGCATCCTCATCAGCAAATACGACGGCGCCCGAGGCAAGTCCGGCGCCTCCGACGCCTCTGCAGAGCTTGTCGCCCAAGTGCGGCGCATCTTCAACGAGGCCAATGTGGCCTGGCAGATGTCCGAACTGGGCAAGGTGGACGTAGGTGGCGGCGGCACGATCTCCCTCTACATGGCGCACTACGGCATCCAAGTGTTGGACTGCGGCGTAGGCCTCCTGTGCATGCATGCCCCATGGGAAATCTCCGGCAAGCTGGACGCCTACATGGCCTACAAGGGCTACGCCGCCTTCCTGGAAAAAGCCTCCTAGGCCTCGCTAAAATCACATGCCAGAAACCAACCACACAGAAAAGAAGGCCCGTGCCGGCAAGGCGGGCAACGCCGCCTCCGGCAAGGCGCCGTCGCAGGGCGGCCAGGATCGTACAGTCCGCACCGTCGCCGACCGCGAGAAGCTGTTCGACGACATCCGGCGCAGCGAGGACGAACTGCTCAAGAGCGGTGGCCGCGAGCTGTGGAACAAGGTCCTGTCGGCCATCAACCAGAACTGGCTGGTCCTGCCCCTCTTCGTGGCCGTCTGGCTCACCGGCGGCTTCGTCCAGCTGCTGGGGCTTGGCTACCACCCCTTCGCAGCCAGCAGTTCCCTGGAGGCCTATCTGTGCGCCGAAGGCTTCTGGGGGCCCTTCCTCATCATGGGCCTCTTTCTTCTGGCCTATAGCTACTCGCTGGCAATGCTGCGGACCTTGCGCAGCGGCCAGAACCGGCAGGTCTTCCTCATCGCACTCCTGCTGATACTGGGCCTGGGCAGCTTCGGGCTCACGGAATTCGCCGCCACCAACTTGCAGTTGCGGACGCTCATGGGAGCACGCCTTTCCGCGCTGCCGCTGGCCCTTCTGCCGGCTCTGGCGACCAACCTCTTCGAACGCAGATTTGCCACCATCACCTCCGTCTTCCAGGCCATGCTCCTGCCCCTTTTGACCTCAACGGAGATCGACCATTTCACCCTCTTCTATTTCACGCTCTTCATCTCGCTGGTGGCCATTCCCTGCTTCCAGCATGTGGAGCGCAGGATGCAATTTCTTACAAGCGGCCTCATCTTGGGCGTCCTCATTTTCATCGCGGAGATTTTCTATGCGCAGGGCGGGCTTGATTTCAAGGCCATACGCCTTCTCGGCCTCTCCTCTTTGGCCAACGGGCTGGGCACCGGCATTGTCTGCATCGTCGTCCTCCCCCTCTTCGAAACTCTCTTCGGCCTCTCGACCCCCCTCTCCATCGCCGAATTGACCGACATCAACGCGCCTCTGCTGCGTCGTCTGAGGGACGCGGCCCCAGGCACATACGCACATTCGCTGGCAGTGGCAGACATGGCTGCCAATGCCGCCTCCATGGTCGGCGCCAACGCCAAGCTCACCTTCGCCATGGCCCTCTACCACGACATCGGCAAACTCTACGCGCCTGGCTACTTCGCAGAGAACATCCGCAACGGCGTGAACCCCCACGACAACATCTCACCGGCTGAAAGCCGCGACATCATCCTGGAACATGTCCGCTTCGGCGACGAACTGGCCCGCAAGACCTACCATCTCTCGCCTCTGCTCTATCCCGCCATTCTCCAGCACCACGGAAACTCGCTGCTCAATTTCTTCTACCGCAAGGCCTGCCTTGAGGCAGAGGCCAAGGGCGAGACGCCCCCCCCGCCGGAAGAATACCGCTATCCGCAGCAGCGCCCCTCCTCGCTGGAGGTAGCCATCCTGTCGCTGGCGGACGGATGCGAGGCCGGCGTGCGCGCCCTCCTGACCCAGCAGCCGCGTCTGAAGGACATGGTCAACAAAGCCTCCGCCGTCCTCCAGCAGAATCTGGAGCGCGCCAAGGAAGACACAGGCTACATCCCCGAGACGCTCTCCCAGCTGCTGAACCAAGAATTGCAGGCCTCCCCTCAAGAGATGTCCAAGGCCATCGACGAGCGCCTGGGCGCCATCATCTACGAGCGCCTCAAGGACAACCAGCTTTCCGAATCCACGCTGACGATGAAGGATCTGGCGGCCATCCGCCGCAGTTTCCTCAATACCATTGTCAGCCAGTCCCACGCGCGTCCGGAGTATCTGCGATGAGCCTCAAGGTGAAAATCACGCGGATGACCGCCGTCACCGGCGTCCACAATCTCCTGCAGCTCCGTCTGGCCCTCGAGGCTGCGCTACCGCTCGCCGGACTGGACACAACGGAAGACGGCCTCATCGACTTCGTTCTGGTGACCCCATTCCGCATGTCCCGCCTGAACGCCCTGCACCTCCATCACGAGGGCACCACCGACGTCATTACCTACGACTGGCGCGGGCAGGCCGCCCTCGGCCCCGCCGCAGGGGAGACACCCCTGGCGGAAATCTTCATCTGCCCGCAGGTCGCCCGCGAATATGCCCGTCAACTGGGCACAACCGCCTCCCATGAACTGCTCCTGTATGCCGTCCACGGCCTGCTTCACCTGGCGGGCGAGGACGACCTGGACGAGGCTTCGCGCCGTTCCATGCGCGCGGCTGAATCGCGCGTCATGTCCGCCCTAGAGGCCCGCCTGGGGCCCATGCCTGATTTCCTGACCGAGAAATGACGTTCATTCCATGACCTACACCATCCTCAACATCGTCGCCATCCTGCTGTTGCTGCTTATAGAGCGCCTCTGCGCCTGTATTCTTACCAAGCGGCCGCACTGCCAGCAGTTCATACGCCGGCACTGGTTTCTGCACCCCAACGGCATATCGGTGATGCGCCTTCCCCAGGGGCTCATCGCCGTCGCCATCGCCGCCAGCGGCCACTGGGGGCTGGCCATCTTCTGGTTTGCCTTCTGGATGATCACCGACTTGACCGACGGCACCATCGCGCGCAACTGCGGGCTGGAGACCGCCACTGGCAAATGGCTCGACCCATTCTCCGACAAGTGCATGTCCTTCCCTGCGCTGCTCTACATGGCGCTGGCAGGAAGCCCCAACATGCTCTCCCCCAAGCTGCCGCTGGCCTGGGTCATCACCTACTGCGTCATCGATTCCCTCGGGCAAGCCTCCCGCCTCTTCTGCAGCAAAAAGGCAGCCAACTCCTTCGGCAAGGTCAAGACGGCCCTCATCACCGTCCTCATCGCGCTGGTGGCGCTCAACCAGCTGCGTCTGCCGCCAATCCCCTTCTTCAACGACATCTTCGTGCTGCGCATGACCCAGGCCTGCGTAATCCTCGCCTTCCTCTCCCTCTACTGCAAGGTCATCCCCAACCACTGGTATGCCAACTCCCTGACCCTGCTCAATTTCATCTGCGGCCTCCTGGCCATCTTCGCCGCCACCCAAATCCACCTCAAAAACAACTTCATCATCGCCTTCCTGCTTATCTTCGCCGGCCAGTTCTTCGACCTCTTCGACGGCAAGCTCGCCCGCAAATACGGCTCCACCAAGCGTGGCGCCTTCTTCGATGACATCGCAGACGCCACCAGCTTCGGCGTCGCCATCGCCACGGTCACCCTCGTCGGCCTCTGGACAAAGGAGGAGGGTCCCCTCCCCTTCGTTGTCGCCCTCGCTGTCGCCCTCGTCTATCTGGCCTGCGTCATCTTCCGCCTCTACAGGTTCCTCCACCCGACCCGCAACTATCCCAAAGGCATCTTCCAGGGGATGCCCTCCCCTGCCGGCGCCCTCCTGACCGGCACCGTCGTCATCGCCACCGTGCGCGCGACACCCCCCAACAACGCCTGGCTGGCCGCGGCCCTCGTCCTTCTAGCCTCCTTTCTGATGGTCTCCAACATCCCCTACCGCCATTTCGGGCAGAATCTGTGGCCCACCATGCCCAAGGGACTGCGCGCCTTCCTGCTGCTGGCGGTCATCGTCTTCGTCTGCAGCGGCCTGGCCAAGCGCGAATACGGCCGCTACCTGACAATCCTTTTCGCCTTCCTCTCCTTCGCCTACGCCGTCCTCGCCATCGCCTCCCCAAGCTACCTGAAACGCCTCAGGGAGGAGCAGGAGAAGGCCACGCAGACAGACGAGACAGAAGAGGACGGCTGACTTTTCCATAACCACCCAAAAGCATGTCACCATCCAACCGAGGTAACGCCATGAAGAAGACACTCGCCGCAATGACGGCCTTTGCAACAGGCACCGCCGCCTTCGCCCAGGAGGCCGCCTCCCAAGAGGCCGCCTCCCTGACCATCAAGTCCATCATCACGCGCGGCGGCGGCATCATGTATCTGCTTGTCGCCCTCTCCGTGGTAGCGGTGATGCTCATCATCTACTATCTGCTCTCGCTGCGGCCCGCCGTCCTCTGCCCCGCCAAGTTCCTCCACGCGGCCCAGGACGCAGCCGCGCTGGGCGACCTGAACGGCCTTCAGGAACTATGCGCCAAGGAGCAGTCCGCCGCCGGCAAGATCCTGCTGGCGGCCTGCGCCAGGCACGATGAAGGCAGCGCCGTGGCGGCTGACCACGAAGCCATGCTCAAGGCGCTGGAAGACGAGGGCGCCCGCCAAGTCTCCGGCATCTGGGGCCAACTGCAATATCTGATGGACGTAGGCGGCATTGCCCCGATGGTGGGGCTTCTGGGCACGGTATGGGGCATGATGGTCTCCTTCAGCGGGCTGGAGAGCGGGCTGAACATGATCAACAAGGCCGACCGTCTGGCCAGCGGCGTCTCGCAGGCCATGTTCACCACCTTCGGCGGCCTCATCATCGGCATCGCCTCCATGGTCGCCTACGCCCTCTTCAGGGGCCGCCTCAACCGTCTGGTCGGCCTCCTGGAGACCGAGTGCGCCGGCATCCTGCGCCGCTACATCCAGGCGACCGCCGCCCCCAAGGACAAGGCCGCCGCCGACAAATAGGGAGGTCGCCACATGAATTTCAGAAAAGGCATCCAGGAGAGAAGTCCGGGCTTCCAGATGGCGCCCATGCTTGACATCATCTTCATCCTGCTCATCAACTTCATGGCGGCCACCATATTCGCCCAGTGGGAGAACAAGATGGACATCACGGTTCCCACGGCGCAGACCGCCACTCCGCAGCAACGCCAGTACGGCGAAGTCATCTTGAACATAGACGAGGAAGGCCGCGTCTTCATCAACAGCCGCCTCGTCTCCGACGAGACCCTCCTCAACCTCCTCACGCAGATTTCCGAGACCTTCAAGAACCAGCCCGTCATCCTCCGTGCAGACCGCAAGACCAACTGCCAACAGCTGCTCCATGTGCTGGACATCTGCCGTCAGGCCGACATCTGGAACGTCTCCTTCGCCGCCATCAAACCCGAGGACGCCCTGCCCAACAGCCCATGACAAGATACCTGCACACAAACGCCCTGCTCCTGGCGTTCGCCCTGCTTCTGGCGTGCCCCCTTGCCGCCCAAGAGCAAGTGCCCCGCGCGACCCCCTTGCCGGACGGCATCTCATCCCCCCAAGAATACCACGCCTACATCGTCGGCCTCTACCGACGGAATTTCCATGACCTGGCCGCCGAGCAGGCCGCCCGCTTCGAGGGATATTTCCCGCAAGACCCTCTGGCGGAGGACATCCTGCGCATCCGCATAGAATCCCTCTACACGCTGAAGCGCCATGCCGAGGCGGCCGAGGCCGTCCGTCTCTTCCTGAACAAGTTCCCCAAATCCGAACACAGGGAGGCGCTCTGCAGCCGCGCGGCCGCCAGCCTCTTTGAATTGAAGCGCTATGACGAAGCGGCAAAAAACTACGCTTCGCTGTTGGCCTCCAAGGACAAGGAACTGGCGGAGGCGGCCGCCTACTTTTTGGCGCAGTGCCTGCTGGCACAAGGCAAGGCGCAGGAGGCGCAGACGCACATGGAGACATTGGCCTCAAAGACGCTCGCGGCCAAGCATCCCTACCGCCTCCATGCCGCCTTCTATCTGGCCACCACGAAATTCCGCAGCGGCCAATACGAGGCCGCATTGGCAGGCTACAGGGCGCTGCTGGCCATCCCCGACATCCCGCCGGAAATGCGGCGCGACTGCCTTCTGCCTGCGGCCGACATCTGCCAAGGCAAGTTGCTGGACTTCAAGGCAGCAGCCGAATACTACGGCGCCTTCGCCGTCGAATTTGCGCAGGATCCACGCTGCCCCTATGCCCGCCGCGCCCTCCTCACATGCCTCTTCCGCCTGGAGAACTATCCCCAGTACGCACGTTCCGCGTCCGACTATCTGAAGGACTATCCCAAGGCCGCCTCCGAGGACGCCGACCTGCTCTACCGCCTGGCCTATGCGCAAATGACACAACGCCAGTATGCGCCAGCGCTGAAGACGCTGGAGGCGCTGGAGCTCTGCGCCGCCGCAAAGCTTCAGCACCGTCTCTATGCAGCCAAGGCCCGCATCATCTGCCTCGGCGCCATCGGGCAATATGCCAACGTCCCCCCACTGGTGGACAAATATCTGGCCGACTATCCAGCCGCCAATGACAAGGTGGAAATTCTGGTTCAGGGCGGAAACGCAGCCGACAGGCTGAACCAAGCCGACAAGGCCATCGCCTACTACAAGCAGGCGCTTGCCCTCTCTGCCGCCGACCTGGGCACATACCAGCAGATCGGCGCCTATCTGGCCCAGTACTACGCAAGGAAGGCGCGCTGGCCCGAGGCAGCTGTCCTCTATGAAGAACTCTCCCGCCGCACGCCAGACGCAGTTCAGCGGACTTCGCTTGCCATGGACGCGGCCCGCGCCGCCTACCGTGCCAAAGACCATGCCAAAGCGGAAACGCTCGCCCGCGCCATCGCCGCCAGCCAGGAGAATTCGCGGGACACGCGCGCCAAGGCCCTTGAAATCACATACGCAGCCACCTACGCCAATGGCAATTTCGCAGCGGCCGCGGCAGACGCCATGGAGCTGGCCGCCCTCCATACGGAAGCGCCCGCGCAGGCCGCCATTTGGCTGGAGCAGGCGGGAAACGCCTTCATTGCCGCCAAAGACTACCCCAAAGCCATCAAAGCCCTTGACAAGGCCGTCGCCAGCGAAGGGCTTCCAGCCAAGGCACGCCCCGAAATCCTTCTGCGTCTCGTTGAGCTGTTCCTCTACGAGAAGCAGGCAGGCGAGGCCGTGGAACGAGGCGCGCTACTGCTTCTTTCCCCGCAGGAGGCCTACGACCCCATGCCCTACAAAGAGGCCTTGCTACGGCTGGCGAAGGAAGCTTCTGAAAAGCGTCCAGAAGTGGCACGTGCCGCATGGAAGACGCTTCTGGCACAGGCCAATTGCCCCGTTCCCGTCAAAGTGCAATGCCTGGAAAGCTTGGCCGAGAGCCTGCTGGAGACGCAGCCGGACGAGGCCTCTTCCTACTTGGATGCCCTAACAGCGCTCTTGCCTCCCGCGAACGGCAAGAGTTCCCTGCCACCCACGGCCGCCTCCGTCGCCGCCGAACTGGCCCTGCGCAAGAAGCTCTACACAGTCGCCCTTCAGGAAGCCAATGCCGTGCTGGACAACCCGAAGGCCGCCGGCGCCCACCGCGCTCTCGCCCGCGCCCGCTGGGTCAAGGCCCAAGTCCTCTTCGAATATGACAAGGACCTGAACGGCGCTCTCTCGCTGGCGACGCTTGGCTTTGTCATTAGCCAGCAGAGCGATCCCGTGTACACGCCGCGCGCCCGCCAGCTGGCCGCCGAGATTTTGCGCCAGCAGGGCCATCCAGACCAGGCCCGGGAGATTCTTCTGGAACCGTAGTACAACGCAAACCATTCCGCGATCATGTTCCTTTTCCTCTACAGCATCCTCTTTCCAATCGTCTTCCTCTTCTATCTGCCCTTCTATGCCGTGCATTTCATCCGCCGCGGCGGCCTCACGGTCGATTTCTGGGAGAGGTTCGGCATCTTCCCCGCCGCCGTCAAGGCGCGCCTGAAGGCACTGAAATCGCCTGTCTGGCTCCATGCGGTCAGCGTGGGCGAGACCGTCGAGGCCATCTCCTTCATCCAGAGCTGGCTCCAGCGCCATCCTGACGAGGAGCTCGTTTTCTCCTGCGGAACCTCCACCGCCTTCGCGACAGCCCTCAAGAAAATGCCGCCCCAGGTGGTCGTCATCTACTGTCCGCTGGACTGCTGGTGGATGGTGCGCCATGCGCTCAACCTCGTCCACCCACGCATTCTCGCCATCTTCGAGGTCGAAATCTGGCCGCAGCTCATCCGTCAGGCGGCGCGGCGCGGCATAAAGATCGTCCTTGTCAACGGCCGCATGTCCGACAAGTCCAGTGCGGGCTATGCCCGTTGGGGCTTTGTCTTCCGCCCCATCTTCCGTTCCTTCGCCGCCCTCTGCATGCAGACCGAAGACGATGCGGCGCGCGTCCAGCGCGTCATCGGCCAGGACAAGCGAATCCATGCCGTCGGCACCGTCAAGTTCGACCAGATTCCCGACAAGGGCGGCCAGGACACCAGCGACGCTCTGACGGCGGCATTCGGCGACAGCGAGAGGCTCGTCTTCTGCGCCGGCAGCACGCATCCTGGCGAGGAGGCGCTCATGTGCCGTGGCATCAAGGAGGTCCGTCATGTCTGCCCTTCGCTGAAGATGGTGCTTGTGCCGCGGCATGCGGAACGCGGCGCGGAAGTCGTCAAGGTCATCACGGACGCGGGCCTCACCTGGCAGTCCGTCAAGCCCATAGACGGCGCCGCCCCATGCCCCGCCCCCGTGGATGTGCTTCTTGTCAACACAACCGGACAACTGACCGGCTTCTATCAGACCGCCGACATCTGCTTCGTGGGCAAGAGCCTCTGCGGCCAGACCGGCGGGCACAACATCATCGAGGCCGCCATCTTCGCAAAGGCCCTCATCTACGGCTCCCACATGGAGAATTTCCGCCAGGTGGACGCCATCTTCCAGGCCGAGAAGGCCGGCCTGGTGGTGGATGGGGAAGAGGCCTTCATTGAAGCCTTGAAGCGCCTGGCCACGGACGCGGCCCTGCGTGCCGAGCTGGGGGCCAATGCACGCCGCACCGTGGACAAGCATCGTGGCGCCATCGCCCGCACTTTGGACATCATCGACGCCCTTCCCTCGCGTGATGCCGCTCCCCATCTATGAAATTGAGACGGCTTTTCGGCAGGCCATAAGCGCCGCCAGCACTGCGGTCGCAGTCGCCGCGCCCACTGGTTCAGGCAAATCCACGCAACTGCCCCAATGGCTATTGAACCTCCTGCCTGTGGAGAAAAAGATCCTTGTCCTGCAGCCAAGGCGGCTGGCGGCACGCGTGCTTGCGGAACGCGTGGCCGCCGAACGGGGCGGGCGCGTCGGCGCCGAAGTAGGCTTTGTGACCCGTTTTGAAAAGGCCCTCTCCACACAGACACGCCTTCTCTTTGTCACAGAGGGAATTCTTGTGCGGATGCTCCTCAATCCCGCCGAGCTGGACGACTTCGGCGCCCTCGTCTTCGACGAGTTCCATGAACGCACCATCAATGCCGATCTCGCCCTCGCCCTTGCTCAAGATCTGCGAGCAAAGAGTCGCCCCGACCTGAAACTCGTCGTCATGAGTGCAACGCTCGCGCTGGAGCAGGTCATCGCCTATCTGCCAGATTGCCGTTCACTTACCGCAAATGGCCGTTGCTTTCCCGTCGACATCCGCTATATCCAGCGGCGCAACGGACCGACCGACATCTATGCCGAAACAAGGCGCGGCCTCCAGGACATTCTGGACAGAAAAGAGTCCGGCGACATTTTGGTCTTCATGCCCGGCGCCGGCGAAATACGGCGGTGCATTGATGTCATCCAGGCCGGCGTCCACGGCGAACCTCTCGCCGTGCTTCCCCTCCATGGGGCCTTGCCGCCAGAGGCACAGCATGACGTCATGGCACCCTGTCCACGCCGCAAGGTCATCGTCGCCACCAACATTGCCGAAACAAGCCTGACCATCCCCGGCGTGCGCCATGTCATCGATTCAGGCCTGGTCAAACTGAACCGCTACGAACCATCGCGCGGCGTGGAC
>JAEEGL012631834.1_pt1 | contig 10380 bp, 8 predicted proteins | sample 9134231 | NCBI WGS metagenome assembly JAEEGL01 (sample SAMN16246548, study PRJNA631951) | gut metagenome | biome: gut microbiome; feature: rumen; material: fiber-attached | host: Bos | place: Iran: Karaj | collected 2018-10
GCTAAATTTATACTAGATGTTGTTTTACCAACACCACCTTTTTGGTTTACTAAAGCAATTATTTTTCCCATAATATCACCATTTTCTAATCATTATATACATAATATATTCTACCATACTTTTATATAAAATACTATAAGATAAGAAGAAAAAAAAGACTATTTGTCTTTTTCATTTAAAGAATCGATTAACTCTTCTTTATTCATTTTTGAATAGCCTTTTATATTTTTTTCTTTTGCTAAATCTTTAAGTTCATCAACAGTTAAATCTTCTAAACTAGCTTCTTTAAAATCACTAGCGTCGATTTCACCATCTTCATCTGGTAAACATCCATTTTTTACTAAGTAATCAATTTGTTCTTTAGTAATTGTTTCATGTTCTAATAAAGTATTAGCAATTAAATTTAATAAATCATGGTTATCAGTAAGTATCTTAGTAGTTTTCTTATAACATTCATCAATTATCTTACGCATTTCTTGGTCAATTTCAAATGCTACTTGTCCAGAGAAATTACGAGATTTATTATAATCTCTTCCTAAGAATACACTACCTTGTTGTTGTTCAAATTGAACTGGTCCTAAATCACTCATACCATATTCAGTAACCATAGCTCTAGCAATCTTAGTTGCTTTTTCAAAATCGTTATGAGCTCCAGTAGTTATTTCATGGAATGTAAGTTCTTCAGCAACTCTACCTCCAAGTAAACCACATATTGTTTCAAGAAGTTCTGTCTTAGTTGATAAATATGTTTCTTCTCTTGGAAGCATTAAGTTATATCCTCCTGCTTCACCACGAGGTATAATTGTAATTTTTTGAACTTCATTTGCTCCTTCAAGCTTAATACCTACAACAGCATGTCCAGCTTCATGGAAAGCAACGGTTCTCTTTTCTTTTTCAGTATATTTATGTGAAACTTTAGCAGGCCCCATTAAAACTCTATCATGAGCTTCATCAATTTCAGCCATTGTAATAGCTTTTTTATTTCTTCTAACAGTTAGAAGTGCTGCTTCATTTAGCATGTTTTCAAGATCTGCTCCTGAAAGACCAACAGTTCTCTTAGCAATATTATGGAAGTTAACTCCTGCACTAAACTTTTTATTTTTAGCGTGAACTTTAAGAATTTCTTCACGACCTTTTAAGTCTGGTAAGTTAACTGTTATTTGTCTATCAAAACGTCCTGGTCTTAAAAGTGCTGGATCAAGTACATCTGGTCTATTTGTCGCAGCCATAACGATAATACCTTCATTAGCACCAAAACCATCCATTTCAGTAAGTAATTGGTTAAGTGTTTGTTCACGTTCATCGTGTCCTCCACCTAAGCCAGTACCTCTTTGACGACCAACTGCATCAATTTCATCTATAAAGATTAAACATGGAGCAGTTTGTTTTGCTTGTTTAAACATATCACGTACACGTGATGCACCTACACCTACAAATAGTTCTACAAATTCAGAACCACTTATGTAGTAGAAAGGTACATTTGCTTCACCAGCAACAGATCTAGCAAGTAATGTTTTACCTGTTCCTGGAGGACCAAATAATAAAATACCTTTAGGAATTCTTGCACCCATATCAGTAAATTTCTTTGGATTTTTTAAGAAATCAATAAGTTCTTTAACTTCTTCTTTTTCTTCATCAAGTCCTGCAACTTGATCAAATTTAACTTTGTGATTAGAATCACTTAGTTTAGCTCTACTTCTACCAAAGTCCATAGACTTATTAGCACTACCCATTTGTTTAGTTAGGAAATACCAACCTACTCCAAGTATTAATATTATAGGTAAAAACTGAACTATAAATGTTAGTATTAAACTATTACCTGGATCACTATGAGTATCTAATTTAAATCCATTCTTCTTTTGAGCACTATATATTACAGATAATGACTCAGAAGATAGAGGTACTTTTAAATAGAAACTTTCGTTTTCTTTATAATTAACAAGTTTACCATTAATTTCATAAATACCATCTCCGCTAGATGGAGTAATAACAACTTCTTTAATAGCTCCATTATTAACTTCACTAATAAATTCATCGTATGTCATTTTATGTATTTCTTGGTTTAACGATGCCCATACAAAATAGAACACAACCATAAAAACAAGAAGTACTGTATATGGTAAAACTACTTTCTTTGTTGTTTTTTTATTCATTTAATCTTCCTCCTTAGTAATACCTTAGTATTATATCATATTTTTCATCTTTTGTTTTATCGAATTTGCTTTTCTTAAGACCTGGTAGCCAAACAATTTTCTCATCAGAATCTACAACTACTGGCCACATATCTCTTTCATCAATAGATATTTTATTATCAATAAAAATATCATTAATTTTCTTACTACCAAGCATTCCTTTAACACTCATCTTATCTCCGTCTTTTCTACTTCTTACATGAAGCGGAAATTTAACATCATCCTTTGATAAACGACAAATATAGTTATCAGTTTGCTTAGATTGTTTAACTACTTCTATATTTTTACCATTTGGTAAATTTACAAACTCTATTATTTCAATTTCATATTCATCATGTTTTTGATCAAGTGGAGCAATTACTAAAGTATTATATGCTTTAATAGCTTGAACATTATTTGGTAAATGAATCTTAATATTAGGTTTATTTGAACAAATAGCATCATATACTATTTCAGCATGTCTATCAGTAATAAGCATTAAATCATCTTGATAAATATATTCTAATATATTGTATATAATCTTCATTTGAATAATTTTCTCTTCTTTTAAGAACTTTTCAATATTAAGTACATTATTAACATAGATAGTCTTTATCTTTTTAGATACTTCTTTATCTATATAAGAATTATATTCTAGTAAAGTTTTACTAAATTTATAAAACTTATTATGTACTTTAGGATCTTCTTTCTTAAATTCAGGTAAAATATATTTTCTAAATCTATTACGAGTATATACATCTTTTAAATTAGAACTATCTACTGCATAAGGAATCTTATTCTTTTTAGCGTAGTCTTCTATTTCTTTCTTAGTCATATGTATTAATGGTCTTACTATTTTATAAGAACCTTTATCTACAACTTTTGAAAATCCACTATATCCTCTAAGAGTTGATCCTCTTACTATACGCATAAGAATAGTTTCCATTAAGTCATCACCATGATGAGCTGTAAATAAGTATTTAGCATTATACTGTTTTACTAACTTAGAAAAATAATTATATCTTTTAGTATGAGCTTCACTATGAAAATTATCATCTCCATAGTCTTCAATAGTCATTGTTTCAAATACTATTCCATGATTACGACAGTATTTTCCTACAAATTGCTGTTCTTCAGATTGACCAGGTCTTCCAGTATTATGATTTACATGTGCACACACTACTTCAATATCTAAAGCGTTTTTAACTTTAATAAGTAAGTTTAAAAGAACCATAGAATCAGGACCACCTGATACTGCAACTACTACTGAATCTCCATACTTAATTTTTAAATCATTCATCAAATAATTATATGCTTCATCCATACTACCAATCTATTCCTTTCATATTATTCTTTTCTAAAAATTCATTTGTTTTTGAAAATGGTTTACTTCCAAAGAAACCTCTACTTGCAGATAGTGGTGATGGATGTGCACTTTCTATAACAAAATGTTTAGGATTTGTAATTAAACTCTTTTTACTTCTAGCATAATTACCCCATAGTATAAATACCAAAGGTCTTTCATAATCATTTAAAAGTCTAATTACATTATCTGTAAATACTTCCCATCCCTTATCTTTATGATATAAAGGTGTATCTTTTTTTACTGTAAGTATAGCATTTAGAAGAAGTACTCCTTCTTTAGCCCACTTAGTCAAATCATTTTCTTCTCTAATAATACCCAAATCACTTTCTAATTCTTTAAAGATATTACGTAAAGATGGAGGTCTTTTTATATCATTAGGAACTGAAAAAGATAGTCCCATAGCCTCTCCTTCTCCGTGATATGGATCTTGTCCTAGTATTACTACTTTAACATTATTATAATCAGTAAAATTAAATGCATTAAATAGATTTTCTTTACTAGGATATATTGTTTCATTTAGATATTCATTATCTATATAATTAATTAATTTTTTAAAATAATCTTTTTGATATTCAGAATCTAATACACCATCCCAGGAATTATTCATCATAATTATTAGCTATATCGGCAAACACTTCTATTTTAAGCATTTCAGCTCTTACCGATAAATCATATCCATGTTTCTTTAAAATAGATTCTATTTTATCTAAGTTATATCCTTTTAGATTATTTCTAAGAGTTTTTCTTTTTTGAACAAAGCTATCTTTAACTAATTTAAAGAAGAACTCTTCATTTTTTAAAGTAATAAGATTATCTTTACGAGCAAGTTCTATTACAATACTATCAACATTAGGACTAGGTAAAAATACATTTCTACTTACATCCATAAGTTTTCTTATATCAAAATAATATTGTAAGTAAATAGATAAAGAATTATAGTCTTTAGATCCAGGTTCAGCTTTAAAACGAGTTCCTACTTCTTTTTGAACCATAATTACTATTTTATCTACATTAAGTTTATCTTCAATTACTTTAGTTATTATAGGAGTAGTTATGTAATATGGTAAGTTTGCTACTACATAAACTTTCTTATATGAATAAGAACTAATATCACTTGCTACATCAGCTTTTAAGAAATCTTTAAATATAATATCTACATTATCAAATTCTTTTAAAGTAGTATCAAGCACACTCTTTAAAGTTTCATCTATTTCATAACAAAGAACATGCCCTGCTCTAGAACATAAACCATATGTTAAAGACCCAGCTCCTGGACCTATCTCAATAACTAGAGTATCTTTATCAATTAAAGATTTATCTAGTATATTAGTAATAATATTTTCATCTATTATAAAGTTTTGACCAAACTTTTTTTTGAATCCAAAATTATTATTATTAAGTAGTTCTTGCATCTTTTTAGGTGAATAATTCATACACATCACTCCTTTTATAATTATACAAAAAATATATGATATAAGCAATAAAAAAGGGCTATTACCAGCCCCATCTTTGTACAGAAAATTTTGTTTGATAACTAGTTGGAAAACGGTTTAATCCTCTTTCAGTAGAATAAGCCAAATCCATATGAATAAGTCCTCCTTCATAAGACTTTCTCATAGCATAACCAGTATCTATTACTACTGCAGTAAACTCGTCCATATCTGGATTCTTTATCTTAACTATAGTTCCGCAAGGAAACTCTCTATGATCTGCAGCAACTATACGAACTTGTCCGTACTCTTTATCATTATAATAAATTCCTTCTTTAATTAAGTTATGGAAGTGTCCTCTTTCATTAGGACATGCAACTACTCCTATACCATCACATGTATCACAGTCTGGACCATATGCAGTTAGTAGTCCAGTATAATTACCTTCTTTACCAGTACCTATAACATGTACTTCATTTTTCTTTTCTTGGATTGTTTTAAAAACTTTACCATTAGCATCTAAATAATAAATGCCATCTTGACCTTTGGTAACTTTTTCAATACCTTTAGGTATTTTAGGATTTTCTTCTACTACAACGTCATACTTATATACAGTATCTATTACACTAGAACTCATATTTTCATCTAGATTATAGATACCCACTATAGTAGATGAAATACTAAATGAGTGTAAAAATGAAGATGCTGAAACTACAGTTAAACCTAAAAAACGAATAAATACTTTAAATATAGTTATATCCATATAGCACCTCCATAATCTAAGTAAATTATAGCACTATTAAATATCTAAGTCAAAGTGCTCAATAGCGTTTTTCGTAGTAATTTCAAGGACTTTTTCAGTACTTACATTTTTTATTTCAGCTATTTTTTTAGCAACATAAATTATATTATAAGGTTCATTGGGTTTACCTCTAAAAGGTTCTGGAGTTAAATAAGGACTATCAGTTTCAAGAAGCATATCTTCAAGGTTAATAGTATTAACTACTTCAACTAATTTTTTTGCATTCTTGAAAGTAAGAACACCACCGATTCCAAACTTCATATTGAACTTTTTAAATTTTGAAGCCCAACCTTTATCATATCCATAACAGTGAAGTGTTACCTTATTACTTTCTATATACTTATCTAAAATATCATATGTATCACATACGGCATCTCTACTATGAATTACTAAAGTTTTATTAAATTCTTTAGCAATCTTAATTTGTTCTATAAAATACTTCTTTTGCAATTCTTTATCTGTATCATCATAATGATAATCAAGACCTATTTCACCTATTCCAACTATTTTAGGATTAGTAATATTATCTTTTATGAATTTAAGATTCTCTTCAATATCTTCTCCTATTTCAGTTGGATGAACTCCTATTGTTCCAAAAATATTATCATATTTATTAATAAGTTCTATTACTCTCTTATTAGTTTCTAGATTACAACCACTTGCAATCATATAGTTTCCTTCCATATGACTTATTATTTCTTCAACATTTTCATAATCAGAAACATCTAAATGACAGTGTGTATCTATCATCATATAATCACCTTCTAACAAAAAAATTATACCATAAAGGTATAATTTTATTCACTTTCTTCTATTTCTTTTAACTTCTTTTCTTTATCAATACGCTCAAATAAAGGATATCCAGTACCTACTTTATAAGTATTTTCTTCTTTATCATATTCTTTATTATCAGTTTGTAATTGACTAAAGATTTTATCAGAAGTTTCAGGTAAGAATGCTGCTAAATAAATACTTGCTTTTCTAATAGCTTCAAGTAAGTTATAAATAACAGTTTCAAGTCTATCTTTAGAAGCTTCATATTTTGCTAAAACCCAAGGAGTAGTTTCATCAATATATTTATTAGAAGCTCTAAATAAATCAATAATAAGTTCTAGAGCATCTGCTACTCTAACATTATTCATTCTTTCTTCTATTTCAGCTGGGAACTTATTAAATAATTCTTTAAATGGAGTATCCATAGAATCAGTTACATTTTTATTAGTAACAGTACCTTCAAAATATTTATTAGCCATAGCAATAGTTCTATTAACTAAGTTTCCTAAAATGTTTGCCAAATCAGAATTAATTCTTTCAATTAATAAATCGTAAGTAAATGTTCCATCTTGAGCAAAAGGCATTTCATGAATCATATAGTATCTTACAGCATCTACACCAAAATGTTTTGTAAGTTCATCAGCATAAACAATATTACCTTTTGACTTACTCATCTTATCATCACCAAATAATAACCATGGGTGACCAAAGATTTTCTTTGGAAGTGGTAAATCAAGTGCCATTAACATAATTGGCCAGTAAATAGTGTGAAATCTTAGTATATCTTTACCAATTACATGTATATCAGCTGGCCAGAACTTCTTGAAGTGATCAGTAGAATCCTCGAAATCGTAACCTGCAAAAGTAATATAATTGCTTAAAGCATCTATCCATACATAAATTACATGGTCAGTGTCAAATGTAACAGGAATCCCCCATTTAAACGAAGATCTTGATACACATAAGTCTTGTAATCCTGGTTTAATGAAGTTGTTTACAATTTCATTTTTACGACTTACTGGTTCAATAAAGTCAGGGTGTTCTTCGATATACTTTTCTAATCTTTCAGTATAATTACTTAATTTTAAGAAATATGCTTCTTCACTAGATTTAACTACTTCACGACCGCAATCTGGACATTTACCATCTACTAATTGTGATTCAGTAAAGAATGATTCACAAGGAGTACAGTATAAACCTTCATACTTTCCTTTATAGATATCACCTTGTTTATATAATTTTTCAAATATTTTTGCTACTACTTCTTCATGCTTCTTATCAGTTGTTCTTACAAATTTATCATAACTTGTATTCATTGCATCAAATGTTTGTTTAACAACAGCTGCTACATCATCTACATATTCTTGTGGTGTTTTTCCAGCAGCATTAGCTTTTTCCTCAATCTTTTGACCATGTTCATCTGTGCCAGTTTGGAAATATACATCATATCCAGTTAATCTCTTATAACGAGCAATGGCATCTGATAAAACTATTTCATAAGTATTTCCAATATGTGGTTTTGCTGATGCATAAGCTATAGCAGTAGTAATATAAAATTTTTCTTTTTCCATCTTTATTCCTCCTTTATAAATAAAAAAAGACCATCCCTAAAAAAGGGCGTAGTCTTTACGCGGTACCACCTTTATTCATAACAAAAAATATTGTTACCTCAAATATTTAACGCATATATACGTCTTAACCTACATATCAATTAAGAAGCTCCAGAACCATTCGAACTACCTCTTCGTATCTAGCTTTCACCTACCTAGACTCTCTAAAACTATCAAGTAGTTTTCTTTCTTTCATCGCATTTATGGCGATAGTATAGCATATATATTTTTAAAATTCAATAACAAAATATGTTTTTTTTACTATAGTTATGTTATAATTTTTATACAAGAATGGAAGGGATTATATGGATGAAATTTATGTAATTGGGCATAAAAAACCTGATACAGATACCGTAACAGCATCAATATGTTTATCATATTTAAGAAATAAACTAGGTATGAAAACAGAACCTAGAATACTTGGAGAAATCAACAATGAAACTAAATTTGTATTAGATTATTTTAAAGTAAAGAAACCTAAATATCTAAATGATGTTAGATTACAAATTAAAGACTTAAATTATATAAATGGATTATATGTTAATGCAAAAGATTCAATATATAGTTGCTTTAATTATATGAATGATAATGCTATTACAAATGTCCCTGTTGTAAATGATAAAAACGAATTAATTGGAGATGCTTCTATTAAAGACATAGCAAAAGATATGTTAAAAGTAGATGAAAACTATTTTGAAGCATCATACGATAATATATTAAAAACTATAAATGGATCTGAAATACTAAGATTTGATGATGTAATAAAAGGAAATATCTTAGTAGCAGCCTATAGAAGTACTACATTTATTGAAAATATAAATATTGATAAAACATCAATACTTATAGTTGGAGATAGACATAGCATTATAGAGTATGCTGTTAATAGCGGAGCTAAGCTTATAGTTTTAACAGGAAACACTAAGATTCATAAGGAACACCTAGAAATAGCAAGAAAGAAAAAAGTTAATATTATAAAAACAGATGTTGATACATTTAATACAGCTAAGTTTATTGGACTAAGTAAAAATATAGATGATTTAACTAAAAAAGAAGATATAGTATCATTTAATGAAAATGATGCTGTAACAGACTTTATTTCTACAGCAAATAAAATGAAATATAGTAACTTCCCAGTTATCGATAATAATGGTAAATGTAAGGGAATAGTTAAACTTATCCATACTGCTGAAAAGAAAAGAAAGAAAGTTATATTAGTAGATCATAATGAATATGAACAAAGTGTTGATGGACTTGAGGAAGCCGAAATTATTGAGATAATAGATCATCATAAAATAGGTACTATTGGTACTAACGCTCCTATTAACTTTAGAAATATGCCAGTAGGAAGTACTGATACAATAGTTACTCTTCTTTATAAAGAAAATAATGTAACTATTTCAAAAGAAATAGCAGGACTATTAATGTCAGGAATTATTTCAGATACACTTCTATTTGCAAGTCCTACTACTACTGAACTAGATAAAGCACTTGTTAAAGAATTATCTAGTATTTGCAATGTAGATTACCAAAAATATGGACTAGAAATGTTTAAAGCTGGATCTACTCTTAAAGATAAAACTGAAGATGAGATCTTCTATACCGACTTTAAGAACTTTAGTATTGAAGGACTAAAGATAGGAGTAAGTCAAATATCTACTATTAATCCAGATGATATTCTTCAAAATAGAAAGAACTACATTAAAATACTTAATGATTTAGTTAAGAATAATGATTATAATATGGTACTTCTATTTGTAACAGATATTCTTAAAAATGGATCATATATATTCTTTAATAATGAATCAGAAGAACTAGTTGATAAATGTTTTGGAAAAGACCTAGATGAAGGTAGTTTCCTTGAAGGTATTGTATCTAGAAAAAAACAAGTTATTCCTGCAATAATGCAAGAATTAGAAAATTAAAAACCATTAAAGTAATCTTTAATGGTTTTCTTTTAATTTCTTTATAATTAATAATAAATCTATTAAATAATATATAAAATGTTTATCAAGTTTTACTGTATCTAAAGTAACAACTAAATTATCAAACTTTTTACTAAATCTAAACATTCTTGATAAATCAGATATATCAAAGAACAATTGTCTTCCATCTATACCTTCTAATAACTCTTTTGAAAGATATATTTCAATAGAGTTTTTTGTTTGTAAAACTTTTCTAATATTTAACTCAGTAGATAGTTTTTCAAACCATTCTTCGTGCATATAGA
>JAEEGL013588657.1_pt1 | contig 10380 bp, 4 predicted proteins | sample 9134231 | NCBI WGS metagenome assembly JAEEGL01 (sample SAMN16246548, study PRJNA631951) | gut metagenome | biome: gut microbiome; feature: rumen; material: fiber-attached | host: Bos | place: Iran: Karaj | collected 2018-10
CTTGATAGATTAAAAGACTTAGGATTTAAGTATTCTACTTTAGCTGGTATTACTGTTTCAGCTGCAGATGTTAAAGTAAGTAAAACTAAAGGAAAAATTATTGAAGATAGTAACAAAATGGTTGATACTATCAACAAACAATATTCTCGTGGTTTAATTACTAATGAAGAACGTTATAATAAAGTAATTGAAGTATGGAATAATGCTAAAAATGAAGTACAAAAAGAGCTTGAAGTATATGCTAAAGAAGATATGGATAATCCAATCTTCATGATGATGAATTCTAAGGCTCGTGGTAATATTTCTAACTTTACACAGTTAGCAGGTATGCGTGGTTTGATGGCTAAACCAGATGGTACTCCAGTTGAAATACCAGTTACATCTAACTTCGTAGAAGGATTATCTGTTGATGAATTCTTCTTATCAACCCATGGTGCTCGTAAAGGATCAGCCGATACTGCCCTTAAGACAGCTGACTCTGGTTACTTAACAAGACGTTTGGTTGATGTAAGTCAAGATATTATTGTTAAAGAAGATGATTGTGGTACTACTGATGGTGTAGTAGTAAGAGCATTTATCAATGATAAAAATGGTTCTACAATCGAGAAATTATATGATCGTATTGTTGGTAGATTTGCTAATAAACCAGTTATTAATCCTAAAAATAATAAATTATTAGTTGATCGTAATGAATTAATTACTGATTCTATTGCTGAAAAGATTATTGATGCAGGAATAGAAGAAGTTGAAATTCGTACTACTCTAACTTGTAAGACTAAGAATGGTGTATGTTGCAAGTGTTATGGACGTAACCTAGCTACTGGTAATGTAGTTGAAATTGGTGAAGCTATTGGTGTTATGGCTGCTCAATCTATTGGAGAACCAGGTACACAGTTAACAATGCGTACATTCCATACTGGTGGTGTTGCCGGTGAAGAGGATATTACACAAGGTCTTCCTCGTGTACAAGAGTTATTTGAAGCTCGTAATCCTAAAGGAAAAGCTACTATAGCCGAAATTTCTGGTAAAGTAACTAAGATAGTTGATGATCATGGTAAATTCAAGATTAGTATCCAAAATAAACTTGAAACTAAAGATCATGTTACTAACTATGGAGCTAAATTACGTGTTGAAAAAGGTGATGAAGTTAATCCAGGTGATAAACTTACTGAAGGTGCTATTAGTCCTAAAGAGTTACTTGCCGTAACTGACCCAATTACAACTCAAGAATATATCTTGAAAGAAGTACAAAATGCATATCGTTCTCAAGGTGTTGAAATTAGTGATAAACATATTGAGATTATTGCACGTCGTATGATTGATAAGATTCGTGTTATTGATTCTGGAGATACATATTTATTACCAGGCTCACTTATTAATTTCCATGAGTTTACTGATGGTAATAAACAAGCTATTATTACAGGTAAGAAACCTGCAACAGGTGTACCAGTATTGTTTGGTATAACTAAGGCTTCACTTGAAACTGAATCATTCTTATCAGCTGCTTCATTCCAAGAAACAACAAGAATTCTAACTGATGCAGCAATCCGTGGTAAAGTAGATCACTTACAAGGATTAAAAGAGAATGTTATTGTTGGTAAATTAATTCCAGCAGGAACTGGTATTAAGGCATATCAAAATGTTGAATATGATCTTGCTAATCAGTTTGCTGATGATGAACCAATGGAAGCTTTAGAAGACGAATTAATGGATTAAAAAAAGAGGCAAAATATTGCTTCTTTTTTTGTGTAAAATTGTCTTTAAAAAGGGTAAAAATCTTGTTTATTTTTTTATAATATGATACACTTATATAGTAAAGTCGATAATAGTAGAAAGGTAAGAATTTATACTAGGTTTTACGAGTTGAATATTTAAAAGTAAAGGAGGTGTGAGAATGAAGGGAGACAAGAAAATATTAGTAGTTGCAGTGTTATTACTTTTACTTGCTGTTAGCTATTCAACTTATGCCATTTATAAATCAACTGCTACTGCCAATACAACAGTTAGTACTGCTGCTTGGGTAGTAGAAGTAAATGATCAAGCTTTAACACAAGCAACACATACTTTTACACTAGGTAATATTACTTGGGCAACTCCAACTGTAAGTAAAGTAGCTGGTAAGATTGCTCCAGGTGATCATGGTACAGCACAAATTGTAATTGAGGCAGATGGAACAGAAGTAGATCTTAATTATACTGTAGCAATTGATACTACTGCATTTGATAACAATCAATTTTCAGTAACAGCTGATACTAATGGTGATCCATTAACTGGATCAATATTATATTCAGATTCATCTAAAACAAAAACTATTACTTTAAATATCAATTGGAATGCTGTAGATACAAATGCTGCAAATACACAAGATCTTGGTGATGCTGGACAAAATAATTTAGCAATTCCAGTTACTGTAACAGTTGTTCAAAATCCAAGTGCTTAATAAAAATATAACTTAAGAATAATCTAATTATTCTTTCGTTTAAAGCCTATAAATTATTATAGGTTTTAAAGGGGAGAACAGGGAGATAATATGGAAAGTAAAACTAATGAAAAGCATAATACTAGAGATTTAATAATAAAACTAGTTTTGATTGTGATAATTATTATTTTATTAATTCATAATTGTGTTTTATTAGATAAAAATAAAAAATATCAGAATAATCCAGTTCCAAATGGTAATGTCGATATCATTGATATTAAATGTAATGACAATAAATGTGTTAAACCAACCCCAACGATTAAGCCAAATGTAGACGGAAAAGATAAACCAGTGGAACCTAAAGAGATAATAAGTCTAAGTTTTGCTAGTGATAGTGTTTCGGTTAGAAAAGGGCATCTATTAAAACTAAATGTTATTGTTAAACCAACATCATTATCAAAAGAAAAACTTACATGGGTAAGCAGTGATGAAAGTATTGCTACAGTTGATGAAAATGGTGTAATTGCTGGTTTGAATATTGGAACTACAACTATTACGGTAACAAGTGCAAATGATAAAGTGGCAACAATAATCGTTAATGTTGTTAAAGATATCGTTAATGTTGATTCAATAACCTTAAATCCAACAAGTGCGGAATTAAAAGTTGGAGAAACTACACAAATAGTAGCTACTATAAGCCCAGAGAATGCAACAGAAAGAGATATTATTTGGGAAAGTAGTGATGAAGAAATAGCTACTGTTGATAGTAATGGAATAATTACCGGAAAGAGTGTTGGAACAGTAACAATAACTGCTAAGACACCTGATGGTAAAGTGGTTGCTACATCAACAGTGACAGTTAAACCAATTCCAGTTGAAAGAATTGAATTAAGTCCAAATAGTATAACAATGAATGTTGGAGATACTACTCAAATAACTGCAACTATTACACCAGATAATGCAACAGATAAAGAACTTATTTGGGAAAGTAGTGATGATGAAATAGCAACTGTAGATAGTACTGGTAAAGTAACTGGTAATAAAATTGGAACAGTTACAATAACTGCTAAAAGTAAAGATGGTACAGTAGTAGCCAGTGTTACAGTAACAGTAGATAATGATCAAGAGGATGATTCATTTAAAGTATATGATGAAGATAAAACACCAGTTAATTGGAATGGTGCAACGGATTTAAAAATATTTACTAAATCAATTTATAATGTTGATGGTATAATTGCTCCTGAAAGTGAAAATACTTATGAATTCATTGTTAAAAATAGTACGGCTTATAATATCAAATACGAAATTAAATTTAATGAAACTAATTTCTATGGAATTAATATGAAATATAAATTAAAGAAAAATGACGTATATATAATTGATCATTATGTTACTGCAGATGAATTACATATTACTGATCAATTATTAAGTACTGATAGTAAAGATGTATATTACTTAGAATGGAAATGGATAAGTAGTAGTAATGATAATAGTATTGGTACTAATCCAAATGCAAACTATGGACTTCAAATTGAGGTCAATGCGGAAAGTATTAATTAATGAGTAAAGTATTAAAAAAAATAATTGATATTATCTTAGTCTTAATAATAATTCTTCTTGTTGGCTATTTTGCTTTAAGATTAACTGACAAGATTAGAATATATAAAGTAGAAACTGGTTCAATGGAAGATAAAATTCATGCTGGTGATTATATTCTATTATTAAAAAGAAATAATTATAAAATAGGAGATGTTGTTACCTATCAAACTAATGGATATTTTGTAACACATCGAATAGTTAAAATGGATAATGATAAAGTTACAACAAAGGGTGATGCAAATAATTTAGAAGATGATGAGATAAATATCAGTCAAATAGAAGGTAAAGTAATATATTGTGGTGGAATATTAAATATCATCATTAATTATAAGTTTGTTATTGTATCAATTTTGGTAGGATTATACTTAATAAGTTGGTATATTGAACGAGAAAAAAAGTAGATTGGAGGGAAGGATATGCATAATAAGATGTTTGAGATAGTAATATTAATATATTTAGTATCGGTATTTAGCATACCTTCAACTCTCGGAATTTATAAAAGGGCTACTTCGAGTTCCCAAATATTGAACTTAGCTGATTGGAGTGTTGACTTGGATCAAACCGGTGTTACTGGTAGTGTTCAGGTAACTGAAGGTGATGCTAATGGTAGCACATATACATTAAATGTGGTAAGTGATTCAGAAGTAGATGTTATTTATGATATTACAATTAGTAATATCCCAAGTGGTGTTCTAGTTAAACTTGATGCTGGCTCTTATGCTCCAGAAAATAGTACAGTAACATTTACTAATGCTGGTACTATTCTTTATGGAGATGGACCAAATACACATACACTTACTTTTAAAGCTAATACAGGAGCAACATTAGTAAGTAATCGAACAATAAATGTTGATGTTGATTTTAGACAAAATTAAATAATAAAAAAATTGATAGAAAAGAGGTGATAATATGAAACTTAATAAATTAAAACTATTATTGATAGTTTTAGTTATGTTTTCATTCACCTTTTTATTATCTATAGGCAAAACTAAAGCCATTTACCGAGAAACTAAGAGCACCACTCTTAGTTTAACTGTTGTTAGTAGTTCTTCTTGTACAGTTACATTTAATTCAATGGGAGGAAGTAGTGTTGCATCTAGAACTGTTGAACCTAATAATCAAGTTGGTGTACTTCCTATTCCAACAAAAGCAAATAGTAATTTTGCGGGTTGGTATGATGAAAATAATCAAAGAGTAAGACATACAACAGTAATTACAAGAGATACAGTATTACATGCAGAATGGACAAATATTGTATGTAAAATGGTTACAGATGAAAATAATCTTCATACTGAAACTTGTGTTTCAGGTGGATGTCGAGTAAATGGTAATACTGGATTTAATGCAAATGATCCTATTACTTATGGAAATGTCGGTGATGGAGTTCCAACAGCGGGTGATGCATACGATTGTGATGTTGATAATGATGGTAACTATACAATTCAAGAACCTAATGATACTAGATTTACTGAAAGATTCTACTTTATAAGAGAAAAAGCAAATAGTAGTTCTCCTAATACTGGTGCACTTGTGTATTATACGAGTGTAGATGTTAATGGAAGAGCAAATCGTAGTAAAAATACATCAGATATTGAGTCTTATAACTATCCTACAGCATTAACTCATTTACCTACAAATCAAAATGGAAGTAATCCACAATGGGATAATCCATTACTTATAGATTTTGATAGTAATGGAACAACATCGAGACTTCTTACATTTGAAGATTTTGAACCTGTTTGTGGTAGTCCTGTTGTTAAAGGTTCTGTAAGTTACTTTACTGATTGCAAGCAATGGTTCTTCTTTGAATCTTCAAGATTTCAATCAGCTAACTTAGCTCGTGCAGGTATTTGGATTTTAGATACTGATAATACATATTATCGTCTTCATACAAGTTCAGTTTTATTTAATCAAGGAACCGGTGATCATGCTGGACCAAATAGTTCTAATATGGTACGTCCAGTTATTGAAATACCAATGAGTGCACTTGAAGGATATTATGATGAAGAAAGATATACGATTAGTTTTAATACATATCAAGGGGATACTAATGTACCTGGTAATAGATTAAAATATCGTGGTGAGACTATTGGTACATTGCCTACAGTAACAAGAGAAAATTTTGAGTTTGATGGATGGTATACTGATTCAAATTACGAGAATGCAGCTGATCCAACAGCTCTTGTTTCAGGAAATATGACTTTATATGCAAAATGGGAAGCAGAACAAGGTATTACAGTTACACTACATTTAGATGGTGGAACCATAACGGGTGTAGAAACAACAATAGTTCTTGATTCAGGTGATTTATTAGATAATTTACCTGATCCAGAAAAAACTGGATATAACTTCTTAGGTTGGTATACTGATAGTAACTTTACTACATCATTTGATGATACACAACCAATTACAGCAAATTTAGATTTATATGCTAAATGGGAAGAAATACAAACAGTAACAGTTACATTACATTTAGATGGTGGAACCATAACTGGTGTATCATCATCAATAGTTATTAATCCAGGTACAACGTTAGATAATTTACCAGACCCAGAAAAGAATGGTCATACATTCTTAGGTTGGTATACTGATAGTACCTTTAGTACAGCTTTTGATGATACACTTCCAATAAATACAAATATAGATTTATATGCTAAGTGGGAATTAGGTAATTATGTAGCTAGAATTGGCAATGATTATTATGAAACACTTGCTGAAGCAATTAATCATGTTCCTACTGATAAAACTAAAACAACAGTTACTATTTTAAAAGATATTACGATTACATCAACAATTTCAATCCCTAATACAAAAAATGTTGAGCTTGATGTTCAAAACTATACAATAAGTGGTTCAGCATGTAATTTGTTTGAAAATTCTGGTCAATTACATATAATTAATGGAACATTTATTAGTACTGGTACAACAGAAAGATCAGGATATATTATTTTAAATAAATCTAATGCAACATTAAATATTTCAGGTGGAACACTTAGATATGATAATAGTAATGCTACTGAGAATAAACCACTTCAAATTAATGGTGGAACATTAAATATGACTGGTGGAAGACTTGAATGTAATTCTAAGGCTGCTGCCATAAATGGTGAAGGTTCTGCAGTTTTAAATTTTTCTGGTGGTGAAATAATTGCATCAGGAACTACAAAGGGACAAGGAGTTTATATCACTAATACTGCTTCAGCTAATATTAGTGGTGATATATATATTAGTAATATTTCAAGTAGTGATCAAAGAGCTGCTGTTGATAATAATGGTACAGGAACTCTTACGATAACTGGTGGAACAATTGTTTCTGAAAACTTCTATGCAGTAAATAATAGAGAAGGTGGTTCAACATATATTGGTATTGATGATAGTAATGGAAATGTTGTTGATACAACAACACCAATTCTAAAAGGAAATACATATGCTATAAATAGAACTAAAGGTACATTATATGTATATGATGGTAAATATCTTGGTAAAACAGGTGCAGCAAATGGTACAATTACTAAACCAGCAAATTATGATTTTGTTCAAAATGGAACTGATGGTTCTCATAAAGTATATTATTTAGCTAATTCATCAGGTGGCCCTTATACCGTAACATTTGATGCAGATAATGGAGATACTATACCAGCAATTACTGGATTAAATAGTTTAGATACAGTAGGTTCATCAATGCCAAATAATCCAATTAAAACAAATTATATATTTGAAAAATGGTTTGTATATAAAGAAGATAATAGTGCAGTTGCTTATTATGGTGAGTTTACTAGTTCTACTCCAGTAGTTGATAATATAACAGTAAAAGCTAAATGGAAACCGACTATTTCGGCAGCAACTGTTACTCCACAGAGTATTACATTAACTGAAGGTGAAACTGAAACTATTACAGTAACACGTCTTGAGGGAATGGAAGATTATACATTCTCATCAAGTAATTCAAGCATTGCGACAGTAGATTCAAATGGGTTAGTAACAGCTGTAGCTGAAGGAATAACATCAATAACTATTACTGGTGTAGAATCAAATAATACTGTAACAATTCCAGTAACAGTTAATGGAATTATATATCATACAGTTACATTCTATGATGTATTGAATGGTACTGTTCTTAAAACAACACAAGTAGAAGATGGTACACAAATAGGGGCAAGTGGTATACCAAGTAATCCAACAAGACAAAATTATGTATTTGATAATTGGTATGTTAATGGTAATACTAGTACACCGGCCTTTAATTCAACAGCTACTATTACAGCTGATACAATAGTTATTGCTAATTGGTTTGAAGCAGTTAGCTATGCAACACTTGTAATTAATCCAGATCCAATGACTCTTGATGTAACTGACACGGGAACAATTACTTTAAATCCAACTATTACTAATGAAGTAGTAGAAAGTTATACTTGTACATCAAATGATACAACTATTGCTACAGTAAGTAATTGTGTTGTTACCGCAGTAGCTCCTGGTAGTACAACAATAACTATTGCAGGTAGTGATCCATTAAATACTAAGACCGTAAATGTAACAGTAAATAATGTAATTATATATCATACAGTAACATTCTATGATGAATTAAATGGAAATGTTCTTAAAACAACCCAAGTAGAACATGGTACTGCCATAGGTGCAAGTGGTATGCCAGCAACTAATCCAACTAAGACAAATTATGTCTTTGATAATTGGTATGTTAATGGAGATACAAATACACCAGCCTTTAATTCTAGTGCATTAATTAGTGCAGATGTTACAGTTATTGCTAATTGGTTTGAATCTATTCATTATGCAACACTTACAATAGATCCAAACCCAATGGTACTTAATATTAATCAGACAGGTACTATTACATTAACACCAGCAGTTACTAATGAAATAATAGAAAGTTTCTCTTGTGAATCAAATGATACAAGTGTTGTAACAGTTAATAATTGTGTCGTAACCGGAGTAGGTGAAGGAAGTACAACAATCGATATTATTGGCAGTGATCCATTAAATCCTATATCAGTTAATGTAACTGTAGATCCAGTTAAATATACTGTTACTTTTGATCAAAATAATGGTGATCCAAATGCAGTAATTACTATAAATAATATTGATTATGGAACAGTTTTAAGTACTATTATTCCAACTGATCCAACAGAAACAAATTATATATTTGATAATTGGTATTTAGTTGATGGTACTACATTTACTAATACTACAATTGATCCTGATACGGTTATAACAAGTGATTTAGAATATCGAGCTAGTTTCTATTCTAGTAATGATGTAGCTGCTATTGGCCATACATATTATACTGACTTACATGTTGCATTTACTAGTGCACCTGATAGTGAACAAACAGAAATTAGAATATTAAAATCATTTACAGTACCTACTAGTGGTAATACAAGACCTACTATTAATGCAAATAAAGATATTATTCTTATTGGTGGCGAATATACAGTTACATGTGGTAAAGATAATGTAATATATAATAAAGGAAAACTTGAAATATTAAGTGGTACATATACATGTGGTTATACTGGAAAAGGACCTATTGAAAATGAAGCAGGTTCAACTCTATATGTTAAGGGTGGAACACTAACTAATACTAATGACCGTGGTGTTATCTATAATGCAGGTACCGTATATATTTCAGGAGATGATACATATCTTTCATCTGTAGCTACTGAACGATCTGTTGTTCAAAACCATAAGAATTCGGGAAGAATTACTATATCTGGTGGAACAATTGAACAATTGAATCCTGATTGTCAAAGAGGGGCAATAGAAAATATCTCTGGTGGTAGAGTAACAATTACCGGTGGAACAATTATTTCTCATTCTACATATTCAGGATCAGCTAGTGGAAGTGATCCTGGTGGTATTCAAAACTATGGTACTCTTGTAATTGGTACAAGTGGTGATGGACATAATACAACAACCCCTGTTATTATAGCAAAGAGTTATGGTGTTAATTCAAGTAAGACTTTTGAATTCTATGATGGAATTATAAAGAGTGTTGATACAGCAGTTAATCCAGAAATAAATATTGATAGTAATGTAACTCATGAAAATGGCTTAATTAAAGTTATTGGTACTGAGATAATTGATGGTGTAACTTATAATACATTCTATTATGCTAGTTCTGCGCCAACACCTACGCCAACACCTACGCCAACTCCAACGCCATCAGTAACACACACAATTACTTTTGAAAGTATTGGTGGTACTGTTAGTCCAGCAAGTGTAGATATTACTGATGGTGATGCAATAACAAATAGTGACTTACCAACTGCTACATGGGGTGATAAAACTCTAGCTGGTTGGTATTTAGATGAAGATTATACTAATCAAGTAGTTGTTGGTAC
>JAEEGL015302771.1_pt1 | contig 10380 bp, 7 predicted proteins | sample 9134231 | NCBI WGS metagenome assembly JAEEGL01 (sample SAMN16246548, study PRJNA631951) | gut metagenome | biome: gut microbiome; feature: rumen; material: fiber-attached | host: Bos | place: Iran: Karaj | collected 2018-10
GGGAAAAGCCTCCGACTGCATCGCCTGCGGACAGTGCGAGAGCGTATGCCCGCAGCATCTGCCGATAATCGAGCTGTTAAAGAAGGCGGCGGAAAAGCTGGACAATCAGTAAAAGGTTATACAGAGGAAATGATCCGATCCAAAAGGCGGATCGGATCGGCACGAACCTGTTCGTGCCTAAGCACACGACCTGTAAACAGGTCGGGGCAGAGGTGACAAAAAGGGAGAAACCGAAAGGCTTCTCCCTTTTTCAGCACTGAATACGTTACCCGTCAATGACAGCATGCATCCGTCCGTGAAACGTAAGTGTTCAGTTCAGTTCCGAGAGGGCAACGGCTGTCTTTGCGGCAAGGGCTGCGTTGTTGAACACAAGCTTTATGTTGCTCTCGAGACTGTCGCCTCCGGTGATATCCTTGATCCTTGCAAGCAGGAAGGGTGTGGTCTCTTTCCCGTGGATACCCTTCTCGTTTGCTTCGTTTACAGCCTGATCGATGGCCTTGTTGATGACCTCGGGATCCATGGAATATTCCTCCGGGATCGGGTTGGAGACAAGTATGCCGCCCTGAAGACCGAGCTCACGCTTTACATGGATGGCTTCGGCAAGCTCCTTCGGGGAATCTACCTGATAATCCACCTTTAAACCGCTGTGACGCGAATAAAAGGCCGCCAGCTCGTCGGTCTGATAGCCTAATACCGGAACTCCTTTAGTCTCCAGGTATTCCAGGGTAAGGGGCAGGTCAAGTATTGCCTTGGCGCCTGCGCACACTACCGTCACGGGGGTCATTGCAAGCTCCTCAAGGTCTGCGGAGATGTCAAAGGTCTGCTGGGCTCCTCTGTGGACCCCTCCTATGCCTCCCGTAGCAAATATGGGAATGCCTGCCATGGCCGCGATGATCATGGTGGTGGCAACCGTTGTGGCTCCGTCAAGCCCTTTGGCAACGATAAGGGGAAGATCCCTTCTTGAAACCTTTGTAACGGCCTGACCGGTTTTTCCGAGATATTCGATCTCATCCTTACTAAGACCTGCCTTAAGGCGGCCTTTGATGATGGCGATGGTGGCGGGAACCGCTCCGTTGTCCCGGATGATCTTTTCTACCGCAAGGGCCGTTTCCACGTTCTGGGGATAGGGCATGCCGTGAGAGATTATAGTGGATTCAAGGGCCACAACCGGTTTTTTGTTTCTGACAGCTTCGGATACCTCAGGTGAGACATCCAGATACTTTTCACAACTCATATATCACACTCCTTTCTGCGCTGATCCGCATTTTTCCGGCGCGCCTTCGGCGCTTAACCCGGAAATTACTTTTGGATCGTGCTGATTTACTCTTTCTGCTGCCAGCTCATAGCTGAGCGCAGGATTGTTTGTTCGTGATGTCTCCAGCGTAATGGAGGCACAGGAAAGCCCGAGAAGAACAGAATCCTCAAAGCTTAAGCCCTTCGCAAAGCCCGTGATCAGGCCGGAAAGCAGGGAGTCGCCGGCTCCGTTGCCGTTAACCATCCTGGCGGGAAGGGGCGGAAGCTTTTTTGATATGTCCTTATCCGCAAAATAAACCCCTCGCTCCGAAAGGGTGATGACCACTCTTTTGATACCTTTCTTAAGCAGGATGTCGGAGGAAGCTTTCAGGCTTTGTATATCGTCGGGATCGATCCTTGTCCCGGTCAGCATCCCGGCCTCAGGATATGTTCCCGTGATCGTATGGATAAAGGGAAGGCTCCTTTTCAGCCTCGGCACCTTGGAGCAGGACACGCTTTCTGCAATGACGGGACAGGAGCTGAGCCTGCAGACGGTCTCTATCGCTTCCTCCGGGAGGTTGGCATCCACAACGACCAGGGCGCTTTTTGCAAGAACGGACTGCTTACTTTGGATAAATTCCGGAGTCAGATGACCGTAGATGTCCATATCGTTGATCGCAAGCTCCATATTTCCGTCTTTGTCGGTGATAAAGAGATATACGGAGGTGGAGTCCTCCTTTACGACAAGGCTTTCATTGGTATCTATCCCCAGCTCTGACAGCTCCGTTCGAAGCTGAGCAGCATATACATCGTCTCCGAAGGCACTGATAAATTTAACCCTGTTTCCCAGAAGGCTTAAGTTATGGGCGATATTCCTCCCCACTCCGCCTGAGGCCATTCGAACCGTTCCGGGATTGGAATCCCTTTCTGTCAGCTCCTTAAAGGGCTTGCCGCCGATGTCGATATTTGCGGCGCCGAAAACGGTGATATAACCCTGATCCCCCGAAGCACTGATGCTGTTGTCGTTTTTTTCCTTATTCATGAACCGGCCCGTTTCCTCACTGTCTGGGAACTGTTGAAAAATAACTAATACACCTTTCTTTGCCCTTTTGCAACAGTTTCCTGATCATTGTTTTCTGGTGTCTGTCGTAACAGTTCACCCCTGGGAACTGTTACCGACTATCCCATTATACTATATATTTTGTATTCTGTATCTTGTATTTTGTATTTTGCGAATGGGGTGGGGTGACCCGTGAATGGTAACCCATGTAACAGCTGACCAAAGGGTGAACTGTTGCTGACCCATCGTCAACGGCCCGTAATCCGATTAAAAAGCATTGTTTGAAAAGGATTCTCGTAGTAAAATGAAAACAGATGTCCCTGTAAGGATTAAGCCCGAGCGCCCGATCCGCAAAACGGGATATGCAATTATCATACGAAAGGAGTGATTGGTTTGAGTCTTATTGAGCTTTTCAGCAGAAAAACAAAAAAGGCATGCGCATTGCTTGTGATCGCAGCGATGACCGGAACAATGTTATCGGGTTGTACGGTTACCGTTGAGGATTCCGCTTCTCAGAAAACGGAGGAAGCACCGGCGCAGGAAGGAAACAGCGAAGAAGAAAAGAGCGCACAGGCACAGGAGCCTGAGGATACCGTGAGCGTAGATCAGGATATCCTTTATTCAGAGCGTCCCTCCATACTGTCCGAATATATGAACCTTCAGTATGAGGAGGTAAAGCCCTCACTTAAGCCCTATACGGTGGAGCCCGATCTTTCCAACGTAATAAATGTGGATCAGTTCTATCTTCAGGACGATGCTCTTGAAAAGCTGGCGAAGAACATGTTTGTGGTCACTGACTGGACCAGTGATGAATTCTTTGATATATACGAGCCCAACCGCTATGACTATATACCAAATTTCATCACGGTGGATTCGATGCTGCATACCTATCACCTCTACTTCAGCTACCTTCTTAAGAGGACGGAGCTTAATGAACTCTGTGCTGCGGTAAGAAGCTTAAGCTCTGAGATGCTTAAGGAGAGCGAGGAGCAGCTAAAGGTATTAAAGGGGAGCGAATGGGAACAGGCCGTAAAGACAAATATGGCTTTCTTTGCGGTCGCAAACTGTCTCTTTGACGAAAACGCACAGATCCCCGCGGAGGTGGAGAGTGTTGTGCGCGAGGAGCTTGAAAATATACAGGGCGCCGAGGGCATAGCAAGATCTCCCATATTTGACGCCAATGAGGATTATACCCAGTACAAGCCCAGAGGTTATTATGATACCGATGAAGAGCTTAAGAAATATTTTAAGGCCATGATGTGGTACGGAAGAATGGGCTTTTTACAGAAGAGTGAGGACCTCGACAGAAGCGCCCTGCTGATAAGCCTTCTTCTTAAGGATGACAGGCTTAAGGACTGGGAGAGAGTATATACTGTCACAGCCTTCTTTGCGGGCACAAGCGATGACAGCGGATATTATGAATACATGCCTGTGATAGAGGATGTATATGGAAAAGATCCCGAGTTGTCCTCCCTCATCGGAGATGAAGAGAGCTTTAAGGAATACCACAGGCTCACAGGAGAGCTTCCCAAACCGAAGATCAATTCCGTGCCTGTATTCAGGTCAGACAGCGATGAGACCGTAGAGGAATTGAACACCGGCTTCAGGTTCATGGGACAGCGCTTTACCATAGATGCTTCGATCTTCGGAAAGCTTATATACAGGGCGGTAGAGGAGAACTCCCTCGGAGAATTGAGACTCCTTCCCGATGCCCTGGATATTCCAGCCGCGCTGGGATCCGAAACGGCAGAAGAGATATTGAGAGAGCAGGGCGAGATGGACTACAAGGGCTATGAGGAGAACCTTGAAAGCCTTAAGGAGGAAATAGCCGCCGCTGACGAAAGCACCTGGAACGCAAGCCTTTATTCCGGATGGCTCAATACCATAAGGCCTCTGCTCGAGAGCAAGGGAGAGGGTTATCCCAGCTTTATGCAGAGCAGGGAGTGGGATAAAAAGAACCTTTCCGGCTTCCTCGGAAGCTATACCGAGCTTAAGCACGATACCATTCTTTATGCCAAGCAGATAATGGCGGAGATGGGCGACGGCGGCGAGGAGCCTGAGGTAAGGGACGACAGAGGCTATGTGGAGCCCGAGCCCGAGCTTTTCGCAAGGCTTTCGGGACTTATCCGCGCCACCAGGGAAGGGCTTGACAGCTACGGCCTTCTTGATAAGGACAGCATTTCCGATCTTAAGCGTTTAGAGGAGCTTTCCGACAAGCTTCTTGTGATGGCACAGAAGGAGCTTAGAGACGAGCTTTTAAGCGATGATGAGTATGAGCTCATCAGGGATTACGGCGGACAGATAGAGCATTTCTGGCAGGTGGCGAAGAAGGATGAGGCGGAAAACGAGTATTTCTCTTCTTATGAGTTCCCTGCGGCTCTGATAGCGGACATAGCGACCGATCCCAACGGGAGATATTTAGAGGTGGCAAACGGAAATCCTGTTTACATCTATGTGATAATAGAGGTTGACGGCAAGCTTAAGATCGCCGAAGGCGCTGTCAGCAACTTCTATGAATTCCCCTTCACAGAGAGGCTTACCGACAGCGAGTGGAAAAAGATCGTCGGAGCGGAATGGGATGAGACCGGGGAGTATTATGAGAAGTATCATGATCAGATAAACCGTCCTCAGTGGACAGACAGCTTCAGTTCAAAGTACGTATATGAATATTAAAGCCGGAAGGATCATCGCTTTACCGGTGTTTGCTGTTTTGCTTACAGGTGTTGTTTACCTGTTATACAGCCTTGGAGCCTTTCTTCCCTCCTGGGTGGAGTGGGAAAGCACTTCGGGCAGCTATCTGATGGGAAGCGAAGCTGCCGATATTGTTCTTGAAAAAAAGAAGCTGCACGTTTTCCTTAACAAGGAAAGTGGTATTGGCACAGAGGAAATGATCCGGTCCCGGGAGGGGACCGGATCGGCGCGAATAAATTCGCGCCTAAGCGCACAATCTGCTTTGCAGATTGGCGCAGAGGAAATGATCTGGAGTTCGGAGAGGGGATATAAGGTTTCCGCGTACCGGGTCGGGGATGTGGACCATGACGGAGAGAACGAGCTTGTGATCCTGTTCTGGCGCCGGGGCAGCTTTAAGAAGCATCTTCCCTTCTGGATAGAGAAAAATGATAATGAGTGGTCCCAGCACATCGGGGTCTATAACTGGAAGGAGGATTATCCTTACAGGCTGGACCCCGCCTGGGTATCCTCAAAGCTTGGGATAAATATAAAAAATATTGAGCTTGACGGGGACGGGGTCGTAAATGTTGTGTCTGCCGAAGGTGAAGAGACCAGATGGTACTGGCGTACCTTCGGTCTGATGCTTCTTGAGGATGGCGAAGTCCCCTATTATGGTGACCAAAAAAAACAGAGGGCCGGGCAGGGCAAGGAAAAAGCGGAAAAGAAAAGTCTTACCCTTACCGCAAGCGGGGATAACCTGATACACGAGCCCATCTACAGGGCGGCGGCCGAAATGGCAGGACAGAATAATGAGACCGGAAAGATGGGAGCTGAGAGCTATGATTTCGGATTTGCCTATGAGGACGTGGAAGATTTTTTCAGGGCACACGATGTTAATTTTATAAACATTGAAAGTATGGTATCCGATACTCTTGAGCCCTCCGACTACCCATATTTCTCCACTCCGGGGGAGTGTGCCGAAAGGCTGATGGATATCGGCTTTAATGCCTTTAACCTTTCGAACAATCATATTTATGACAACGGAGCAGAAGGACTGTACGCAACCTCGGATTTCTGGAAAAGGAAGGCAGAGGAAAGAGACATCGCATTCTTCGGGCTTTACGATAAAAAAGAGAGTGAAGACTGTTCAAAGGATCCAAAGTATCTTTCCGTCAACGGTATAAGGCTTGCCTTTCTTGGCTATACCTACGGCACAAACGGGCATGAAACGCCTGATGACTCCGAGCTTAAGGTGATATATACAAAGGAGAAGGAGCTTATAAAAAAACAGCTTGAAGAAGCCCGGAAAAATGCCGATGTGGTGATCGTAAGCTGTCACTTTGGGGTCGAGGGCTCTCATAAGATAAAGGATGAAGAAAGAACCCTTGCAAAGGCCCTTGCAAACTGGGGGGCGGATATAGTGATAGGAACTCATCCCCATGTGGTAAAGGATGCCCAGTGGTTTAATACCACGGACGGAAGAAGGGCTCTTGTCTGCTACAGCCTCGGCAATTTCCTTTCCTCCATGAAAAAGACCGGGTGCCTGACCGGGCTGACCCTGGAATGCAGGATAGACCTTTACGAGGGAAAACGCGCACAGATCAAAGACGTTAAGCTCATACCGAATGTAACTGTGTACGGGCCCTATTACCGAAAACCCCATGTCAAATGGCTTTCCGACTATTCAAGAAAGGAAGCTCTGGCAAACAGGGAGAATTACAGGGATATTGATTACAGCTACGACAGGATAATCGAGATACTTAAGAGCAACGTATCACAGGAGTTTCTTGTATTACCTGCCGGAGAAGACTAAAACAGTAACTGCAGATCGGCGCAGATATGAACAGTATTGATGAGGATATTAAAAACGGAAGTTTTGCAAGGGTTTATCTCCTTACGGGAGAGGAGGCTTATTTAAGGCTCCAGTACAGGAATAAACTGAAGAGTAAGTTATGTAAACCGGGCGACTCCCTGAATGTTGTCTCCTATTCCGGAAAGAATGTTCCCGTAAACGAGGTCATCGATTTTGCCAATACCATGCCCTTTCTGGCAGAGAAGAGGGTGGTCTTTCTGGAGGAGACCTCCCTTTTCGAAGGCTCAAACGACCTTTTGGCCGATTACATGAAAGAGATCGCCGAAACCACCTGCATGATATTTGTACAGGAGAAGGCGGACAAAAGGGTAAGGCTCTATAAGGCGATCCAGAAATACGGAAGGGTTGTGGAGCTTAAGAAGCCTGACGATGAGCTGCTTAACAGGTGGCTGCTTGCAAAGATAAAACAGGCCGGGCTCAGCATAAGGCGATCCGCCCTGGAGAGCTTTATGGCAAGAGGCTATGCAGACATGCAGACCATGAACACAGAGCTCGAAAAGCTTATTTCCTATTGCCTTGACAGGGGGGAGATCGGTGCGGAGGATGTGGAGGCTGTCTGTTCGATAAAAGCGGAGGACAAGGTCTTTGAGATGATCGAGGATATCATCCTTGACAGGAGGAAGGAGGCCTTTGAGCGTTATTATGATCTTCTGGCGCTTAAGGAGCCTCCGGTAAAGATATTAAGCATAATCGGACAGCAGTATTTAAGGCTTCTGACCGTAAAAAGCCTGAAAAGCGAAGGGCTGTCCGTAAGTGAGATCGCTTCAAAGACCGGACTTCGTGACTTTGCGGTCAGAAAAAGCCTTTCGAATGCAGCAGGATATGATAAAAAAGAGCTTGAGAGGATCCTTGAAAGATGCGCTTTTTACGAAAACAGTGTCAAGAGCGGGAAGCTCATTGACGTGATGAGTACGGAGCTTTTGCTATCGGAGCTTCTCAACGGGTTTTAAAGGGATCCATAAAGATACAGTTACGGCTCAAAGGGGCGTGAATGGTAAGTCCTTATAATGTACTTGCAAACGCGGCTGAAAAAAAGTATTATATAGGAAGTTTTCATAGGAAACGATCAGATCCCGAAAACGGATCGGCGCGTTGGAAAGGAGTTCACAGATGGAGAATAGTGATATTTCGAAAGCCTTTAACGGTATTGTAAACATGATTAAGGAATTTGGAGGCGCTGCGAAGCTTTATGGCCTTATAAAGGCCGAGGAGACAAAGAAGCAGGAGCTGTATTACAAGCTCGGAAAGAAATATTACAGTCTGTTTAAGGACTGTCCCGAAAAGGATCTTCGCCCGATCGTTGATAAGCTCATCGCCTGTGATGAAAAGATAGCAAAGCTTAAAGAGGAGCTGTCTGATCCCGGAAAGGATTACAGAGACGTTGAGGTGGATACCGGGGATGATGAAGAGGCCGGGTCCGTAAAAGAAAACGCAGAAGAAAAAGGGGCAGGGGCCGGAACCTGTGAAGAAGAGAAGGCTGCAGAGACAGCAGAGGAGATCCGTGAAAGCGCCGCAGATAAAGCGGAGGAGATCCATGAAAGCACCGCAGAGGCAGCAGACAAGATCAGGGAAAGCGCTGAGGAGCTCAGACGGACTCTTTCCGAGGATCTGGACAGCGGGGAACCGAAACAAGAATAAGAAACGAAGGGGAAAGTAAAAATGGCATTATTGGACAAATGGAAAGAAATGGCGTATTCCGCAACCGAGGACAAGAAGAAGCTCCAGGAGCTGTGGAAGGATTATTTTGAGAAGGAGAAGAACATCTACAGCGAGCTGCTGAAGGATCCCGATACGGCGGTAGAGGGAACCGTAAAGGAGCTTGCCGAAAAATACGATGTGGATGTCATGACAATGACAGGCTTCCTTGACGGGATCAACGAAAGCCTTATTAAGGAGAATCCCATCGAGGAGATGGAAGAGGATACCGTGGTGAGTCTGGCCTTTGATAAGGAAAGGCTTTATAAGAACATGATAGCCGCCCAGGCTGACTGGCTGTACGGGCTGGAGGAGTGGAAGGATATTTTTGATGACGAGACCAGGGAAAGGCTCTATAAGGAGCAGAAGGCATCAACGACGGTAAGGCGTGAGGGCCCGAAGATCGGAAGGAACGATCCCTGTCCCTGCGGGTCCGGAAAGAAATACAAGAAATGCTGCGGGGCAAAAACCGCATAAGACATCATAAACATAAGGAGAAAATCATGAAGATCACGTTAAAGGATGGTTCGGTAAAGGAATATGACGGCGCTTTGAGCGTCCTTGAGATAGCAAAGGATATAAGCGAAGGGCTTGCGCGAAACGCTTGCGCCGGAGAGGTTGACGGCGAAAGAGTGGATCTTCGTACCGTTATCGACAAGGACTGTGAGCTGAGCATCTTAACCTTTGAAGATAAGGGAGGGCGCGATGCCTTCCGCCATACCACGGCCCATGTGATGGCACAGGCCATAAAGAGGCTGTATCCCACCGCAAAGCTGTCGATAGGCCCTTCCATAGATGACGGCTTTTACTACGACATAGAATTCGAGGATTCCTTCTCGGAGGATAATTTCCCTGCCATAGAGGCAGAGATGAAGAAGATCGTCAAGGAGGATCTGAAGATCGAGCGCTTTACCATGGGGAGAGAAGAGGCGATCAAATTCTTTAAGGATCAGAACGAGCCCTACAAGGTGGAGCTTATTCAGGATCTTCCACAGGATGCAGAGCTCAGCTTTTACAAGCAGGGTGAATTTACCGATCTCTGCGCCGGCCCCCATCTGATGTCCACAAAGCCGGTTAAGGCTTTTAAGCTGATGAAGCTTGCGGGCGCCTATTGGAGAGGTAATTCCGATAACCAGATGCTTACAAGGATCTACGGGACCTCATATACAAAGGCATCTGATCTGGAGGAATACATCACCAGGCTTGAGGAGGCCAAAAAGAGGGATCACAGAAGGATCGGCAAGGAAATGAAGCTGTTTATGTTCTCCGATGAGGGACCGGGCTTCCCCTTCTTTCTTCCTAACGGCATGATCCTCCGAAACGAGCTGATGAAATACTGGAGAGAGATCCATTACAAAAACGGCTATCAGGAAATAGAGACACCGGTAATGCTGAATCAGAGGCTGTGGGTAACCTCCGGCCACTGGGATCACTATAAGGAGAACATGTATACCTCCATGATCGATGAGGAGCTGTTCTGCATAAAGCCCATGAACTGCCCCGGTTCGATCCTTGTATACAAAAATGAACCCAGATCCTACAGGGATCTGCCCCTTCGTTACGCCGAGGTAGGACTGGTACACAGGCATGAAAAGAGCGGGGCTCTTCACGGTCTCATGAGGGTTCGGGCCTTCCATCAGGACGATGCCCATGAGTTTATCTCCATGGAGCAGGTGGAGTCAGAGGTCGCTCATATCATGCGCCTCATCGATGAGGTCTATAAGAAGCTGGAGTTTGATTATCATATCGAGCTTTCCACCATGCCCGAGGATCACATGGGATCCCTTGAGGACTGGGAGAAGGCTACTCAGGGGCTTAAGGATGCGGTGGAGCATCTGGGGCTTCCCTA
>JAEEGL015643250.1_pt1 | contig 10380 bp, 8 predicted proteins | sample 9134231 | NCBI WGS metagenome assembly JAEEGL01 (sample SAMN16246548, study PRJNA631951) | gut metagenome | biome: gut microbiome; feature: rumen; material: fiber-attached | host: Bos | place: Iran: Karaj | collected 2018-10
GCAAATTTACATAAAAATCTCGATTTATAAGCCAGTCGAGATAAAAAACTGAATAAATTGCCCCGAATTAGCCTCCCTTACGAAAGAAATCAAGGCCAGCATACCCTCTTTGTTCTGATTATCCGTGCTCTTTCGTCACAATTTTGTATCTTTGGGGTGTGAAGTTACAATATAGTGTCTAACCCCTAAATCAGATTGGCTTATGCGAGTAGTATGCGGCCTTGACGTGCACAAAGATAGCATATATCTTTGTATTTTGAGCAGCACGGGCGAGATTTTCGAGAAAGTTTTCGGAGTTTTAACCATTCAGCTGGAGGAAATGCGTGATTTGATGCTCACATATCACGTGTCGGAGGTCGGAATGGAGAGTACCAGCATCTATTGGGTTCCTATATGGCGCACGCTTGAGGCACATTTCAAGCTGAGGCTCATCAATCCCTATTTCATCAAGCAGCTTCCCGGCCACAAGAGTGATGTGAAGGACGCACAATGGATAGCGGAGTGTATGCAGAAGGAGTTGGTGCGTGGGAGCTTCGTTCCTCCCGAGCGCATCCAGCAACTGCGCCAGTATGACCGGCGCATCTACGACCTTGACGACGAGATTATCCGCAAACTCGGCAAACTCGATGCAGTCGTGCAGCGTTGCAACATTCGTCTGAGTAATTATGTGTCGAACACAGACAGCAAGAGCTACAAGAGCGTGATAGACAAGCTATGCGAAGGCGTTACCGACCCGAAGGTGCTCGTGGAGGAAGTCCACGGACGTATCATCAATCGCCATGGGAAGGAAACCATACTTGCCTCGCTGAAAGGATGCATCACGGAATGCGACATAGACATCATGCGACAGATCAAGGCAGAGATAGACATGGCAGAGCAGCACAAGCAGGAGTGCATGGACAAGATGCAGGGGATTTGTGAGAAGGAGTATTCTCTGGCATTGCGTAATTTGCAGACCATGCCGGGAGTGAAGATGAGAGCCGCCATATCACTGATCGCAGAAATCGGAACAGACATGACACACTTCGAGACGGCGAACCATCTTGCTTCATGGTGCGGGCTGAAACCGCGTAATGACCAGTCGAACAAGACAATCAAGTCAAGGCGCATTACACACGGCAATCGTTACCTGAGACGGACAATCATACAATGCGCATGGGGCGCAAGCCGGACAAAAGAATGCTTCTTCAGTCGCTTCTCGTATCATCAGACACAAGTCAGGAGGAAAAACAAGATGAAAGTGCTTGTGGCAATAGCCCGCAAGATGCTCGTGGCAGCATGGCACATATTGAAGGAGGACACGGTCTATACGGACTTTGACAACAGAATCCTGGCATCCACAACAGACGGATGACAAGATATACCTGCCGTGACAAGGATACTACCTTTGTGGTGGCACATGACCCCGATTTAGCAAATTAACCAATGTCACGGCGGGCGATGGAACCCAGTCTGAACATAAGTTCGAAGAGGAAAGTATCTTGACTATATCGCAAGACCACAAGGTCGTGCGATGGCGGAAGCATGCACGATTGGAAGCAACACGAAAGGGTTTAGTTACTTCTGCGGGACAATTTATTCAGTTTTATAGAGGAAAGGTAAAAAGAAATCATGAAACCAGCAAATTTTCACGCGACCAAAACAAAGACAACATGACACAGATGCATGTTTCTGAAGTTCTTTGCAAGCAAAGCGAACAAGTTCGAGCGCTCTGCTAGTAGAGCGGCAGACGTTAGTTTATCAGCTCATTCAAAGAGCCTAACGCTAAAGGTATTGTCTGTAACTCCAGAACTCCTGACTCCTGAACTCCTGAAAGCAAAAAAATATGAGATGATGATTCATACAAGAAAAGGGGTGGTTCATACAATGGGCCTCCTTCTTATTGGAAAAGCCTACAAAATGTTTGTATCTTTGCAACGAAAAAAGCGAATCAATATGAAAAGAAAAAAGGTTTTGAAAGTAACGTTGTTTGTCGTAGTACTTGTTCTGCTATGGAGCCATCTGCCTTATTATTATAGTAATGACAAGGCAGTAGAATACATCAGCAATCATGCGGGCGTAAAATCAAAGTGCTCATGTGCTGGCTATGTGATGATAGGATTGTGGCATGGAGGATGCCCTGCAGGACTGGTTCCGGCATACGCCTACGAAAAGACATTGCCACAGATGGGATTCCAAGAGGTGCCGACAGAGGGTTATCAGCCCCAAAAAGGTGACATCTCAGTCTTGCCGCCTGCCGGAAATAGTCCCTTCGGACATATCGCTGTTTACAATGGACGGCAGTGGGTTTCTGATTTCAGTCAGAAGAGCCTGTTCCCATCATCTGCTTATCGCATGAACGGAAGTTACCGTATTTTTCGGATGGAAGATGGCTGGCATTGGAAACATGTGTGGACATCGCCCATCGACTGGTACTCATGGATTCAATCTTTAGTAAAAGGATACAAAAAAATTAAATTCTAATGGAAATGACAACTTGCATTCTCCTGGCTGCCGCCTGTTTTCTTCCTGCCCTTATCGTAAGTATTGGCAGATGTTATCGTGAAAAAGACCTGCTTACTTCGGCTATGGTCTTCCTGTGTGCTATCATGGTAGCAACTTTTGTGAGTGCCTTCTTCCAGGCAGACTACATCCTGTCGCTTTTCGACACGTATGGTCTATCAATCCGTGACAATCAGTCCTACATTTGTCTGGCATTACTGTCTGGAAGCATACTCTCCGGCGTGTTGTTGTTGATAACCGTCAGATACATAAAAAAGCAACATGTATGGAAGTGGATAATTGCGGCCTTCGCGTTGTTTTTGTTGTTGATGATGCTAATGGGTATCGGTATCAGCTTCACAACGGGCTGTTCTCTCGATCAAGGATTTTTCCTTGCTTGCTGTGGGACATTGGGAGCCACAGGCATCGCATGGGGACTCACTTACAAGGAAATATGTGTCATCGGAAACATCTACATGGAGGCCGTCATTTGTCTGCTGTCAGCCCTTTGGCTCACATGGACCGCAATAAAGGCATACAGACAGAAAAACACAACGTTTCGTATGCTGATAATGTTGGCAGGATTGCTTTATGGAACAATCTACGTGTTAGGCTTCTTGGGTGTTTGCTACCATTATGCCATGCCCATGGAAGAAGCCTTCGATCTCTGCTATCATGAGCTGATGGCTACGGCGTCACTCTGGCACACTTCGTATAGTATCGTAAACTACCTGATTTTTATCATCTTGTTTCTTGTTCTCACATTGGGCAACATTCTTGCCGCAAAATTCATCTTGCCAATAACATACAGAATAGCGGAAAAGGGGCTCTCCCTTAACCTTTAATCTTATAGCCTTATGAAAGTAAAAATGATTCTGCCTGCATTGCAGGAAGCTGAAAGCCCATACTGGCGCCCCATCAAGTACTCCTTGTTCCCACCACTGGGACTGGCGACGTTAGCTGCCTATTTCAATGATGACGACGAGGTGGAGATTCAGGACCAGCATGTTGAGAAGCTAATTCTCGACGACGAGCCCGACCTGGTTTGTATACAAGTGTATGTGACCAACGCCTATCGCGCCTACAAGATTGCCGACGACTATCGCCGCCGCGGCGTGTATGTGGCCATGGGCGGCTTGCATGTCACCTCACTGCCCGACGAGGCAGCCCAGCACGCTGACACCATTCTGCTAGGTCCCGGCGAAGAGGCCTTCCCACGTTTCGTGGCCGACCTGCGTGCCGGACACCCGCAGAAACGCTATGTGGCCCGTTGGCGCTCGCTGGAAGGCATACCTCCCGTGCGCCGCGACCTCATCAAGCGCGAGAAATACTTCGTGCCCAACTCTCTGGTTGTTTCACGCGGTTGTCCTCACCATTGTGACTTTTGCTACAAAGATGCCTTCTATGGTGACGGGAAATCGTTCTACACCCAACGGGTAGATGACGCATTGGCGGAGATTGACCGCCTGCCAGGTCGCCATCTCTATTTCCTCGATGACCATTTGCTGGGCAGCCCTCATTTCGCCAGAGAACTGTTTGAGGGAATGCGTGGCATGGGGCGCGTCTTTCAGAGTGCTGCAACTGTAGCGTCGGTGTTGAACGGCGACCTCATCGAGAAGGCGGCAGAGGCCGGGTTGCGCAGTGTGTTTCTTGGCTTTGAGACTTTCTCACCTGAGAACCTGAGGTCGAGCAACAAGCTGCAGAATCTCTCGAAAGATTATGTGGCAGCAGTGCAAAGGCTCCATAGTCTGGGCATCATGATCAACGGCAGCTTCGTTTTCGGACTGGACCATGATGACAAAGATGTATTCCGCAGAACGGTTGACTGGGGTATTGAGAATAGCATTACAACAGCGACCTTCCATATTCTCACACCCTATCCAGGCACACGGTTGTTCCAGCAGATGGAGCGCGAAGGACGTATCACGTCTTACGACTGGAGCCAATATGATACGCGGACCGTTGTCTATCAGACCGTCGGCCTTTCGGCCGAAGAGCTGAAGCAAGGCTACGACTGGGCCTACCGAGAGTTCTACTCTTGGCGTAACATCTTCCGTGCCAGTTTCGGCCACGACAATCTGAAGCAGCAGCTGGCCCATCTGTTCTACATGGGCGGCTGGAAGAAATTTGAGCCGTTCTGGAACTTCATGATACAATACGGACAACTGAACCGTATGCTCCCCGTGTTGGAGGCCCTGCTGGCTAATACAAAAGACAGGAAGCCTACGAAGAAAGCAGCTGTTAAGTCATTCTTGGGAAAAGCTGCACTATGAAACAATCAAGGAAAGTTTATCTCAGGCCTTTGGCCTTCAATTCTTTAGATTTTTAAAAATGAAGAAACTAATGATGATTTTGACCATTGCGCTCATGAGCGTGATGATGTCAGTGCCCGCCAGTGCAACAACTGGCAACAAAAAGGACGTTTTGTCAATGGTGCCACAGAACATCATCGTCAAGCAGACCACCTCGTTCAGCGATGGTCGCACACTGACACTCTATTACAAGAAAGAAGGTACTCAGTGTGAGGTCTATTCTCCTTGTGACACAAAAGACTTCTCCATGGACGATGCCTCAAAGGTGAAGTCTACATCCTTCGAAGTGGTGCAGAAGACGGAAGGACGTCTCTACAAGAAAGCCTCGGTGACAGAAATGCTCAGCATCGTGAGAAAACTGGTTAATCAGTATTTGTAGGCTCCCCTTTTCTTACCACCCGAGGGGGAAAAAACTCTCACGAGCTAACGAACTAAGCCCCCTCGGGTGAAGAAAGAGGGTCTTACCGAGGGGGCTGACATCTCATCAGGCACACCATGATGTCGTGACGGGCGTCATATTATTCCCGTGAAATAAATTCTCTTGATGGTGAACGCAATAAAATCGAAGAATTTGCGTTATAAAGACATCTATGGAGTGGTTTCGTATCAAGACTTCAACATTACTGATGCGAGTTGCCGTTGACGAAATCGTCTACGTAAAGGCCGACGGCAACTATTGCGACCTTGTCCTCATCAACGGACGGAGCCGCAAGCTGACTTTTCAACTCCATCATTTTGAGGAGAATTTCAAACGACTGCAATGCGCAGATATGTTCGTCCGTGTAGGACGGAGCTTGATTGTCAACCGTCAGTATGTGCAGGTCATTGACCTTATCGACCAGACTATCGTGTTCGGAGGCAAGCACTTGCAGTGCATTCCTACGGCAGATGACCTGAAGCCGAGTGCTGCCGTTGAAGCTATCAAATCCCACAAACGGGACATTTATACGGTCAAGGTGTCGCGTGATGCCTTGAAGCTATTGAAAGAACAATTGGAAAACGTAAGACCTGAGAGTCTGAAAGAGCATCCTGAGCCTGCTCGGTGACTCACAGACGAAATCAGCTTTATTCAAACGTCCAGAATGATATGAGTGAACTGGGTAGTTTCATATTTAAAGGAGAGCCGGAAATCCCGGAGTTCATCATAGAACGTGATGATGAGGAATCGCCACAACCGGTGGATGACGGGCAGAAGGTCGTGTCAGCCGGTGTGCGATGGCTACGGAGGATTCTGAAAGCCCTCGTCGTTCTCGTCTTAGTGTTCCTGGCACTGATTGCCTATCGCTACTGGAGCTATTATTACAGAATCGGTGTCCCCGTCTCAACGTCACCTTCTGAAAACATAGAGAAGCTGAAACAACCCGTCAATAAAGAGGTTGCAGAGGTCGTCATGAGCCACGACAGCATTTTCGGCGTCGCTTTGGATTTCTATGCTATTCACGGCCTTCGTGCAAACATTGAGATGGCAGAACCCGACACTGCCGATGCCTCCGTATTCTTATATTGCCGTTCGGCAGACCATAATGCTGATGGTACTTATTGCGGCTCTTTGGTCGTGAATGGTAAAGAACACGCCAAAGACCAGACACGACTCGGCTACATGGCCATGGCCAATGGCCGTCAGGTCATTGGTGTTTCCCGTTTTGAGAAGGTGAAGGACTATGTCGTTAGTCAGAAGGGAAGTTTCTTCCGGCAGTTCATTCTCGTCAGCAACAACGTCATTCCTCATCAGTTCCAGCTCCACGGAAAGGTGGAACGTCGTGCCATCGGACGTAAAGGTGAGCAATTGTATTATATTGCCACCCCATATCCCGAAACTCTCTGGGACTTTGCCGACGCGTTGCGCGAATACGGCTTTACCGATGCCATCTACATCACCGGTGGCTCCGACTACGGATTCTATCGCACACGAGACGGCATGCGCCACGACATTGGTATGCCGGAGGAATACCCGCACAAGAAGTGGAAAGGGATGATTCCGTGGCTGGTGTTCCGAAAAGACTGAACCATGCTATCTGTTGGCTTGTAAGAAACGGTTAGTCGGTCTCAGCAACTAAACCGCCAAATTAATTGAATTAATCTGCCAATTAAATTGAATTAATCTGCCATTTAAACTGAGTTTATTTGCCAATTAAATTGAACCATTCTATTGGTATTGCTAAACGATTCCATTGGTTTCGTTTAACAATACTATTGATTTTGTTGAACAATTTCAATGGTATTGTTTCGCAAGGTTGTCGGTTTTCTTTTCCATAAGCCTTGTATTGCCTATTCCGGTTTGGCGATTATTGCCTCCGGACATTGCCTCCTATGGTTACGGTGTTGATGCCTGAGATGATGGGAGGGGCAGAAACGAAAAGAGGATGTGTCAAGATGGCACACCCTCTTAGATAATCATGATTTAAGAAATCTGTCCGTTGAGCGCTTTGCGCTAAAAGGATTTCTATTCGCTCTCCAGCTGAATGGCGAAGTAGCCCTTGCGACCTGTGGGATAGACGCCCTTGATGTAGAGCACGGGATCGCGGCTTGTTGAGGCGGCCTTGACGGCATCCTGCAGGTCGTTGACGCTTCTCATCGGCGTGTCGTTGGCGCTGATGATTACGAAGCCTTCGTTGATGCCGGCGTTCTTGATGGCACCCTTGTTCACCTTCGTCACCTTCAGACCATAGCCAATCTCCAGCTGACTGCGCTCGGCGTCGGTCACAGGACGGAACTGGGCTCCCAGAACATCCATGTCGGCAGGCTTCACCACGGCCGTACCACCCTGAGCATTCTTCAGCGTCACCTGAGTCGTCTTCTTGCTCTTGTTGCGCAGGTAGGTTATCTGCACCTTGTCGCCCGGCTGCTTCTTTGCCAGGTACTCCTGCAACTCGGCCATCTTCGTGAGCGGCTGGTTGTCGATGGCGGTGATGATGTCTCCGTCCTTCAGGCCAGCGGCACTACCGGCACCATCTTCTTCGACCTTCGCCACGTATATGCCATTCACGGTGCCAAAGTCAGGCACGTCGCGGCCTTCCTGCTTCAGCTGGTCCACATAGCTGCTGAGGTCTTTGCCCTGAATGCCGATGAGTGCGCGCTGAACGGCACCATACTTCTTCAGGTCCTCCACAACCTTGTTCATGATGCTTGTCGGAATGGCAAAGCCATAGCCCGAGTAGGAACCCGTCTCAGAGTAGAGCATGGAGTTGATGCCCACCAGTTCTCCGTTGACGTTGACCAGGGCACCACCCGAGTTACCGCGGTTGATGGCGGCGTCAGTCTGTATGAAGCTCTGCACACTTGTGACGCTTCCAGAGCCTGCCATGGAGCGTGCCTTGGCGCTCACGATGCCTGCCGTCACCGTTGTGCCGATGGAGAACGGGTTGCCGATGGCAATCACCCATTCGCCCACCTTCAGCTTCTGGCTGTCACCGATGCTGATGGCCGGCAACTGCTTGGCATCAACCTTGATGAGTGCCAGGTCGATGTTGGCGTCGGTACCGATGATGCGTGCTGAGTATTCGTGGTTGTCGGTGAGGATGACTGTGATCTCGTCAGCACCGTCCACGACGTGGTTGTTGGTTACGATATATCCATCTTCCGAGATAATCACGCCCGAGCCAGAGCCCTGTCGCTTTGGTGTCTGCACCTGACGTCTTTGTGTACCACCCTGTCCGCGTCCGAAAAATCCGAAGGGGTCGAAGAAGTCAGAGAACGGGTCCTCCATTTCCACAGTCTGTGTGCGCGAGTTCGTCACAACACGTACCGTCACGACCGATGGCAGTGCCTTGTCGGTGGCATAGGTCAGGTCCACAGGCTGGCCGGGAGCTGCCGCTGCCGTCGCCACAGAGTTACGGCTTGCATACACTTTCACAAACGACCCTGCCGAGAAGGCAATTGCCACAATGCACATGGCATAAAGCAAATAATCTTTCAAGTTTTTCATTTCTTATTATTTTAATGTATTACATATTGTCGTTTTGTAAACTTACTGCAAAAGTAGGCGCAAAAAATGTAAAAACGCCATTTTGGCAGTGCCTTTTGTTCTCTTTTAACACAATTCTCTTATCGGTTAAAACATATTTGCGCCCTCGTACACCTTTTTAATATTCGTTCAATGTTGTCGGGCGTAAATGGGGGATGGACGATGGAGGAAATGTGACGCGGAAGGTTTGTCAAGTGACAATCGTGTGTGGAAAAGACAAATGCCTCCAGCTATTGTACGGGAGGCATTTGTATATAGATGACGGGATGTGTGTGGGGATTACCTTATCATCTGCTTTTTGTTGCCGACAATGTAGATGCCTTTGCGGTGGAATCCGTAGCGGGTGTGGCCAACGACTCGTCCGCTGAGGTCGCGAATGATGCCGTCATCGCTTCGCTGGTCGGTCTGAGGTATGTCGCGAATGGCATCGGTCGACTTGATGTAGCTGAAGCTGACGGTGCCACTTTGCTCGTCCTCGGCGATGTTGCGGATGGCCTGAGCTGATGAACCGTTGTAGAACGGTATGTTGGCAATCTCAGTGACGGAAGAGGTTCCGGGGTAGGGGTCGCCGCCATGCTCTGCCATGTACATCTCTGCTGTAATGTTGACGTCGTCGACGAGATAAGAGCTAAGGCATTGTCCGTCGGCGGCAAGGACGGTCATGCGTGAGTGGCCGATGACATTGTTGACGGAGTTGCTCTCGATGGAGAAGGCGATGGGGTCATAGTCGACATGTGTGGCAAGCATGCCATGGCCCAATCTGAGGCCGAGGGCGCGGTTGAAGCGTCGTGCCTGGATGTTCTGCAAGAAGAGATACTCACGGCCCGAGGGGTCGTTCTCGTTGACCAGCCGGTAGGCCTTGGCACCACTGAGCCCGAGAGGCAGCATCTGATAGTCGCCGTCCTCGTTGAGGGTTTCTATTTCCATCCATCCGAAAGCCTCGCGCTCCCATGCGGTGTACTCGGTGGGATAGTTGCCGTTTTGCGTGAACTCGCCGCCGTCCATGAGGTCCCAGTATTCCATGGCGGGGTTGCCGGAGTCTTGTGCCTGCTTATTGGTCGGGTAGAAGTCGGGCAGGCCCATGGTGTGGGAGAACTCGTGGCAGAAGAGACCGATGCCGTTGATGAGCGGCATTCCGTACTGTTGTTCGCGTGAGCTTCCCTTGGTGCCGTTGATTTCGTTGTTGACGCCATATCGATAGATGGACTTTCCCTTGAAGCGAAGACCAGTGCTATGAGTGCCCGACTGAGGCCAGATGCAATCGGAGGAGTTGCCCTTGAAGCATTGCCCGTAGCCGGCATATACGACGTAGAAGAGGTCAATGAGGTCGTCGTTGTTCTGGTCGTATTGTGTGAAATCGACGCCGATGGAGTCGGCAAGCTCGAACGATTCACGCAACAGATTGCCCAGCTGGTCGTGTGTGGAGCCGCTGTCATGACCATAATAGGACAATGGCTGAGAGAGCGTAACGGGGCCGTAGATATCGAACTGGGGAGTGAAGGCGCCAAAGCTCATCTCGTTGAAATACTGGCGAACGCTTCCATAGTTGATGGAAACCGTGCCGTTGCCGACATCCTTCTTGAGCGAGCCGGTAGCGTTGAAATACTCCTCGAAGACGGGCAC
>JAEEGL017089310.1_pt1 | contig 10380 bp, 11 predicted proteins | sample 9134231 | NCBI WGS metagenome assembly JAEEGL01 (sample SAMN16246548, study PRJNA631951) | gut metagenome | biome: gut microbiome; feature: rumen; material: fiber-attached | host: Bos | place: Iran: Karaj | collected 2018-10
AGCTCTTATAGGAGCTATAGGAACAATAATTTCTAATATTGTTTCAAATAACAAACATGCAAATGAAATGGATGCAAAATTAGATAAACAGCAAGCTATAACAGAGACAAAGTTAGATGCACTTACTAATGAAGTAAAAAGGCATAATAACTTTGCTGAACAGATTCCTGAAATTAGATCTGATATCAAGAATCTTGAAAAGCGAGTTGATAAGCTCGAACAGAAAACAGATAGAGCAAGTTAAAAATCAAAATGGGGTATAAAGTATGAATGCAAAAGAGTATTATGGCTACCTCGAAGATGCAAGGCGTAAACAAGATGCTTTAAAACATTACGGAACCAAAGGACAAAAGTGGGGAGTTAGACACTGGCAATATCCTGATGGTAGATTTACTGATGAGGGTAAAGCAAGATATTTTGGTTCTAAGAGTACTGATGAAAATATTGGTATAGCACCTGAAGCTGCGGCATTGGCGTTTTTAGCAGCTACATCTGTTGCAACTGCAGCAACAACAAGAGTAGCAGATGCTATACATAATAGTACAGTTAATAAACGTATTAAGAATTATGAAGATAATTTATTAACTGAAAAGGTAGATAAGAAAACCGGTTTAAGAATCAAATCAGATCCCGATTCTACTTTTGAAGATGATATGAAAACAATTAATATGGAACATGGTTATAATATGTTCTCAGAAGCAGGCTTATTAGCCCAATTAGTTGCAAGTCCTAAATACAATGAAAAACGTGATGGTTACACACAAAATTGTATGCTTTGTACAACTGCTATGGATTTGAAAAGAAAAGGCTATGATGTAAGAGCTGGTAAATCTGCAGATGGTTACGAAGCTAAAGAACTTAAGAAATGGTATAAAGATCCTGATATTAAGAAAGGATCATATAAAGAAGTAATACAAGAATTAAAGCAATTACCCGAAGGAGCATATGGTAATTTTATGTGTTATTGGAATGTGGGTGGTGGTCACAGCATGTTCTTTAGAATCGAAAAGGGTAAAGTTGCTATATATGATACTCAGGTTAATAAGAAAATAAATAATATTGATAAAGTGTTTGGTTATTATAAGAGTATGATTGACAAGAGTCCTAATAGAACATACTATTTAAGGACTGATAATCTTGAACTTGATATAGATTATTTAAAAGAACATAATCTTATCAGGTATTAAGGAGGAAAAATAATGGGAAATGATTTAGTTGGAGTTATTATTGATTCTTTTAAGAAAGTTAAACCGAATTTAACGGTTATGAAAATTTGGACAAAAAGTAAACTTAGTATTGTATTAGCGGTTAATCATCCCGAAAGTTGGAGAGATGAAATGGATCCTTTCTATGTTTACTCGGCTGGCAATATAGATGGACTTACTTTAACTGATAATATGGATATTGTTAGTAAAGTAATGAAGAATGAATATTTAATTTATGATAGAGAAGGATAATGAGGTGTAATATATGAATAAAAGCCATAGACAAGCTATGTATATTGCATTCATATATCAGAAAGGAGTAATATATGAACAATTATGAATTTTATTCTAACCTTCAGAAATATCAGGATAATGATATAGAACACGGTATTGGAACTAAGATTGCTAATGGACTCAATAGCGCTTACAATTGGGCAAAAGAAAAAGTAACTGGTAAATCTGACTTTCAGCCTACATATTATCAGAAAATAGATAATGCTTATGGCCCTGGTAAAGCAAGATACTTTTATACTAAAGAAGAATGGGATGCTTATCAAAGGGAATTGGCAGGATACAGACAGAAAGCAGACCAAGATGTTGCAGCTAGAGATGCACATATTGAAAAGATGCAAAAGCAAAATTATACAAACAATCGTAGAGCTGCAGAACAAGCCGGTGCTCAAAGAGCATTTAACGAAAGTTCTAGAGGTAAACTCTATAATAATGCTCAATCTAGTAGAGAAGCTGCTATGAAAGCTGGACAACAGTCTACTCAGCAAAAGCAAATGCAATATAAAGCAAATAAAGATAATTATTCAAATAGTGTTAAACAGAATATAAATAATCATGCTGAAGAAGAGCGTGCTAGAAAGATGAAAGAGAATGCTCAGAAAGAAGTCGATGCTCAAAGACATGCTCAAGCTGAGAATTACAGAAAAAATATGCAAGCTGCACAAAGTATGAATAATGCAGAAGCACAAAGAGCTCAGAAGATGAGAGAGAATGCTCAGAATGAAGTTCAAGCTCAGAAAGATCGTCAAAAAGAACGACTATTATCTGGTCGATCAGAAGCCGAACAAAAAGCAAAAAACTTTGAACATGAACAAGTACAGAAAGTTATAGATGAAGTCATACAAAATAAATTTTCTAAAGATATTACTCTTGAAGATTATGCTAAAAAATATAATATAGAACCTGACAGATTAGCTGTAGGTGTATATAAATCTACTGGATGGTTATTGCCTTCTGATACAGTGGATTATGGTAATGATTATGCAAATCCAAAAATCAAGAAAAAGAAAGGATAATTTATTATGGCAGAACAGTTAAAGATTTACGAAGACAATTATATGTTTAGTAGAGATGAACAGGCTAATAAGTTAGAGCTTGCTGAAACTGAAAATAGGTTTGACAAAAACTTTTTAAAGTGTGTTATTTCAGTTATTGATAATATGTCTGAAGAAGACAGAATTGAAGAATATAAGAAGTTCCTCAAGAATCCATATAAGTATCTTGACGACTTTAAACCCGAAGATTGGGAAGAAGATGCTGAAGAATAAAAACAGAAGAATAAGGAGGTACTAATATGTACTGGATAGATGAAAATTCAAGTCCTAAAGGAACACCTAGAGGAGAGCAGAAATCATTCTTTGCGGATGCTGTTTCTGACATTGCTAATCTCCCTACATCAATTGCTTTAGGCGTAAAACAGGGTGATGATGAAGAGTCTTGTAAGTGTGTTCTTCCTGGTTCTTCGTGCCTTGTTATAGCAACGAGTGAAGTATACATACTCAACTCTTCTAACGTTTGGACTAAACTGTAAGGAGGGCAAATAATATGGATATTAAAGTATTAGCTCTTGCAAAGAAATACACTGATGATTCTATTGCAGGTACTGGTGGAGCCTTAAAAGGTAAAAACTGTACTATAGCATCAATAGAAGATATTACTGGAGGTCACAGAGTTACATTTGCTTGGGAAAGTGACGCCGGAGAAGCTCAAACAGAAACTCTTGATGTAATGGACGGTGCTACTGGTGCTGATGGACAGACTGGACCTGCTGGTAAAGATGGAGCAGATGGTAAAGACGGTAAAGACGGTAAAGATGGAGCTCCCGGTCGTGGAATCCAATCGGTTACTATCAATGCTCAAAACCATCTTATTGTAACATATACAGATGGTAATAGCGATGATGCCGGTTTACTTCCTGTTGGACAGAATGGTAATAACTCATATTATTAAGGAGGTGTTAGTCTATGGAAAATAAACTTTATAATGAGCGATCTATTAGAGCCATAGCTAATGCAATACGAAAAAAGTTAGGAACTGATGCTTCTTATTCAATCGAAGAAATGCCAAATGCAATTATGTCAATTCCTACTGGCGGTATAACTCCTAGTGGAAATATAACCATTGTAACTCCAGGCACATATGATGTAACTAACTTTTCACAAGTTATAGTTAAATTCCCGGATAATGGAGGCGATAGCTAATGGGAGATAAACTCTATGAAGAAAACTCAGTCCAGGCTATTGCTGAATCCATACGTTCAAAGCTTGGAGTTGATACAACTTATAAAATTGCTGAAATGTCAGGTGCTATTAACACAATAGTAGTTCCTGATGGCACAACAAATATAACTGAGAATGGTTATCATGATGTTGCTGCTTATGAACAGGCTTATGTACATGTTGAAGGTGGAATAACTCCTACTGGAACAACTAACATCTATGAAAATGGTGATCATGATGTTACCAACTATGCTACAGCTCATGTTGCTGTTCCTCAGCCTATTGGTAAGAAGACTGTAACCGAGAATGGAACTGATATAGATATAGCCCAGTATGCTACATTGGATGTTATTGTTGAACCAAACTTAGGAACTAAAACAGTAAATCAAAATGGGGTATATAATGCTTCAAGTGATGGTCTCGATGGTTATAGTAAAGTTACAGTTAGTACTCCTGTTCCAACTGGTAAGAAGACTATAGCTGCTAATGGTACTGATATCGATGTATCAAGTTATGCTTTAGTCGATGTAGCTGTTCCCGGACCTGTTGGTAAGAAGACCATTACAGAAAACGGAACAAATATAGATATTGCTGCTTATGCTACTGCAGATGTACAGGTTCCTGGTCCTGATTTAGGAACTAAGACTATAACCGCAAATGGAACATACAGTGCATCTGCTGATAACTTAGATGGTTACTCATCGGTAACAGTTAGTACTCCCGTTCCTACTGGTACTTTAGATATTGAAGAGAATGGCACATATAACGTATCACAATATGCTAATGTAGATGTTGATATTGAGCAGTATGGAAAACCTGTAGTTCCTCAAACCGGTACTTGGCAATATAAATCGACTTATCAAAAGGGTTTCATAATTTTAGGTAAAGATGATGACCCTGCTGATAGTGCCATGTTTGTAAGAATGATAAATGGATATGGATTTCCTGTAGTATTAAATTCATCTCAGCAATGGCAGAATAATACCATAAATAGCGATGACGATACTCAGTATTCTACATATCCTAATTATTCATATTCAATGTTTCCTAATGGGGGGACAATCAACCAGTTAAATAAGTTAGTAATAGCACAAAATCGTGGTGAGATAGCTATGCATGGTGGCGGTGAAGAAAAGATATGGGATTCCGCAAATCTTACTGGAACTACTCTTGATAACTATTATTCGACTTATACAACTGGTGGTGGAACAAAAACAAAAGAAGAATTTAAATCTGCAATAATGGAAAAGTATGCATCTACAGATGTTGCTCAAGGTGCTTCTATTCTTGATACTAAAAGAAAAGCTCTCCAGAATCTAATAGGTCATTGGGTATATTCAATAGGTTTATGGGGCGGTAATTTTGACTTTGTAATAGACGGTATTAATTGTGGAACTAATGGAGCAGTTGCTTCAAGTTCTATAAAAGTCGATGTACAAAAGAACTTTATGGGTGATGGTACGTTATCTGCTGGTACATATAGAGCAGATCCTTATTACATATACAGAGATTCTTCTGGATTAACTCCTAGTAAGATAGAAACTGACATATTAGCAGCATATAATGCAAGAACATGTATTGAAATATTTCATCATTATTATCTTGATGGAACTGCTAGTAAATGGAACGACTTCAAGACATCTCTTGATACCTTAAAAAATTATGTTAGTCAAGGAAAAGTATCAGTAGTTACTAGAAAAGAATTTTATGATTTAGGAGAATTCGTAGAGCATCCTATTACATCAATTTCTGTTTCACCTAATGAACTTACTTATCCACTTAATACGGAATTCTCAGCAAGTGACTTTACCATTACTGCGAATCTTAATGATGGTACAACAACTACATGTCAAGCTGATAGAATACTTGATTTAAGTCATATTGATTCAACAACAGAAGGTACTTATACGGTATATTTAGAATATCGTGGTTTCTTTGCTAATTGTTCAGTAAATATATCAAGTGTTATTCCTACGCATTACTTACTTGAGAACTACTCTACAAGTGGTGATTCAATTGAGAGATTGGCAAACTTTGGTGTAGTTGACCCTGCTTTAGCTTATGAATCTGGTAAATCATATCGTATTCAGTTCCATTTCAGAGCAGAAACTACTGCACAGTATGCATCACATAATATATTGTTTAATGCTCCTACATATAATAATGCAGTTAACTGGAGAAGTTCCACTGATGTTTATGTAGATTCAGTTAATGGTATAACAGAAGCTGATATTACTATAGATATTACAGTTAATACAAGCAGAGATATTGGATATATTGCAAGGTGCGGCAATGCATTAAATACAACAATTGGTTCATGGACAGTAACTAATGGTTATGTCTATGAAATAACACAAGAAGGAGGCGACTAATAAATGGTAAGCAGATCTATAAATGATAATGCTTCTCAAGCATATATATACTATACTAAGACACCTATTAGCACTCCTTCAGGCACAAAGTCAATAACGAATAATGGTACTGGTATTGATGTAGCTGATTACGCTTATGCTGATGTAAATGTTACTAATAATCTTGGTACTAAGTCTATTACTGCAAATGGAACTTATAATGCATCTGGCGATAATCTTGATGGTTATAGTCAAGTTACTGTAAATGTTCCTAGTTCAGCAACTGGTACTATTAACATTACAGAAAATGCTAATGGAATAGACGTATCTTCATATGAATATGCTAATGTTAATGTTCCTTCACCTTCATTCATAAAGAATCCTATTGAATTTGATTATGGTGTTGGTTATGTTGATACTAAGGGTGTATGGAAATATGAAGCTGATACTGGTAATAATAAATCAGATATTTATACAATAGAAAACGGTAAGACATATAGACTTTGTTATGGTGCTACTGTAAGTAACAGAGCAAGAGGATGTATAACCGAAACGGATGTAAGAACATTATCTTCTGGTCAGGTTGAAGGAACATTTATTGGTAATGGTTCTACTGTTACTCCTGGTGCTTGGTATTCATTCACTGCGGCATTTGATGGATATTTAGTATTCCAGAAATCAAATGATGGAACTGATGATATTATAACATATTTATATTGTGTAGATGATATGACAGATGCAGAACCTTCTGGTACTAAGACTATTACAGAAAATGGTCAAGGTATTGATGTTGCTGGTTATTCTGCGGTTAATGTCAATGTTCCTGGTTCTGAGTTAGGTTACTTTGATAAGCATATAGTTCCAGATAAATATAATACCGGTGCTAAAGGGTATTTAACTCCATTTGATTTAGCTGGAGATACTTCTGGATTACTTTGGTATGTAGATAGCTATAACAATTTATCTCTTGATTTTAATACAAATTCAAAACAAACTATATACAATGTAGATACAACACAACCAGTTATATATAAAGATATTGATTTTACAGCGTATAATTCAATCAATATTACAAATGCTAACTTATGCTCTAAAACAGACCAGTATTGGAAAGCAGGAGTAGTTATACGATTTGAAAACTGTATCTTTAGAAAAGTAAATTCTAATTATTCATTTAGTGCTGTTGATATTATACAGTTTATGTTCATAGGTTGTTCTATGTACAGCTTTAAATTGTCTAATGCATATGCTGAAAGATGTTTAATTGGCAATAGAACATTCTATAAAGATACTTTTGGTGATGAGGATATACTTGATGGTATTAAGTTATGGAATTACGATTATGTTATTGGATGCTATATAATGGATTTGGAACCTAAAGTAACAACAGCCGGTTCTGCTCATTATGACGGTTTACAGTTTACTGATCCAATAGAACAAGCTGTTCTTTATGGTAATAGATTCGAATGTATGAACATGCCTTACAATCCAAAAGGTGGCGGATGGTCATATTCCGTTTATTATCAAGCAGCATGTACTGATGGCATGTTAATGAATAATATTTTCCATGGTGGCGGAAATTATCAAACTGCTGTAACTAAATTACAAGGAAATTCACAAGTATCAGGAAACCTTGTTGAAGGAACATATAGTACTCCTTGTTATCCTAATGAAAACTACTACAGTATGAATGATGATTGGGCATCTATTTATAATACTCTGTTAGTTTCATCAGTATTTTATGATGGTAATAATATTGATATTGTATGTAGTAATGATATTGGAACTGCTAAGACATTAACAGTAAAGATATTTAATGATTTATATGATGTACCTGTAGCAACTTCGACATTTAATATTCCTGCTTGTCCTACATTTAGTGGAAGCTGGACTGGAATTGATGAATGGGATGATTTGCCTTTTGATAAAATATGTCATATTGACTACATTGCTATGGCTAGTAAGATTGAATGCTATGACGGTGATACTAAGATAAGAACTGTATATCTTAGCGAATGTTCTCCTATACCTGAAGGACTTATGTCAATTACTGCTAATGGTACATATAATATTCAGGATAAAGCAGCTGTTGTTGTCAATGTTCCAGGAAGTCCAAGTGGTACTATCCAAATTACACAGAATGGAACGGGAATAGATGTCGGTCAATATGCTTATGCTGATGTTGCAGTTCCTGGAGGCGGTGGACAATTACCTTCTGATACAACAGTTACTGCAATACAAATTTCAGAAGATTCACATGATATTGTTATACCATATGATAGTCAAAGGATTCCAATGATTGTTTTAGGTGAACCTACAGTATTAAGTGGTACACGATACGAATGCTCATCATTTTTCTTAAAGAGGAATTTTATAACGGGTAATTTTAATCAAGTTGCGGCTACTTATTTAAATCATAATGTGAGCGATGACACAATGTTTATAGGTAACAATGCAGGAACAGTAGTTCTTGATGAGACTAATCATACAATTACGATGACTGTTAAGAGTACAACTTATTGGTTTTATGCTAATGATGCATTCAATGTGTTTATCATATATTCTGATGCTTCATAATTTTCTTAATAGAGAACAAAATTGCTCTTATTATTAAAATTACTCTTACTGCATAAGACAACTATACAATTCTCTTGTCAGAGAACTGAAAAATTCAAAATGGGGTATATAGAGTATTTAGATTATATACCCCTCTTAACCTTTATAAAAATAGGAGGTAAATAAATGAATGCCAAAGAATATTATGCTTCTTTAAATAAATATAAAGACCAGCATAGTTCGCTTCAGCATCATGGTATTATAGGCCAAAAATGGGGAGTTCGAAGATTCCAGGAAAAAGATGGAACATACACTCAAGCTGGTAGAGAAAGATACGGTATAGGACAAAAGAAAGAAAGAGATGGCAGTACCGAAGAAATTGGCGATCCTGCAGTTCTTGCTTTATTAGCTTTATACACTGCTCCTATTGCTATAACTGTTGGCGCTTCAGCTATTCATGATGCAAAGATATCAAGCGATATTAAGAAATATGAAAAGCATAGAGCAACTGAAGAAACAGATCCTAAGACAGGTCTTAAGTTAAAAGATAATCCTGATGCTACAGTTAAACAGGATATGAGAGACATTAATCGTGAGCATGAATATTGGATGTTCCATGGCGATGAACGTGAAGGAACAACAAGAAACTGCATGCTTTGTACAACCGCTCTTGATCTTAAGAGAAAAGGTTATGATGTTAAGGCCGGTAAAGTTAAAAATGGCTTTAATGATGATGAACTTAAGAAATGGTATAAGAAACCTGAAATAACAAGAGACCGTATTGAAGAAATATTCAGAAAACTTGAAAAAGAACCTGAAGGATCATACGGTAATTTCATGTGTACTTGGGAAATGGGTGGCGGTCATTCAATGTTCTATAGAATTGAGAATGGTAAAGTTGCTGTTTATGATGCGCAGTCAAATCAATATTACAAAGATATTAAGAAATCAGACCTTTATCATTATATGTGGGGTGGACAAAATAGTACCGCATATTGTAGAACTGATAATCTTGAAGTTAATATTGATTATCTCAAAGAGCACGAATATATCAGATAAAAGGAGGCTATATAAATGGGCAATAATTTAGTCGGTGAAATCATTGACAAAATGAAGTCATATGATAGTAGCCTTACAGTTGTTAAGATTTGGAATAAAGCGAAACTTTCTATTATATTAGCATGTAATGACCCTGCAAATTGGAGAATGGAACAGGATCCTTATTTTGCATATAATGGAAAAAAGATTGATGGTCTTACGTTTACTGACAATATTAAGGCTATCAAAGAAGTATGTACAGATTCTAATCTTATTTACAACAAAGCAAATGAATAAAACAAATCAAAATGGGGAGGTCATGACATGACTAAAGAAGAACTCAATAGAAGAAGAATGATGTTTCAGATAAATGCTAAGAGGAATGAACTCCTCAAGCCTGAAAATACAGGATCTACATCTGTTGTTAAACATTCAGCAACAAATGATTTTCTTGCATTCAGAAAGAAAGTTGCTGCTGGAATGAAGAAACAGAAAGAACAGAATGCCGAAGTATTTAACGTTACTGCAGCTAATCTTCAGAATTATCAGGATATGCTTGATAGTAATGAACTTATCCATGCTGGTACTGGTGAATTTAAGCCTACATATTATCAGAAAGTTGATAATGCATTCGGCCCTGGAAAGCATAGATATTTCTATACAAAAGAAGAATGGGATGCTTACCAGAATGAATTAGCTGGATATAGAAAGAAAGCTGAT
>JAEEGL010519099.1_pt1 | contig 10379 bp, 10 predicted proteins | sample 9134231 | NCBI WGS metagenome assembly JAEEGL01 (sample SAMN16246548, study PRJNA631951) | gut metagenome | biome: gut microbiome; feature: rumen; material: fiber-attached | host: Bos | place: Iran: Karaj | collected 2018-10
ACTTTACGCCGACGGTATTCCTTGACGACTTGAATCAGCTCATCAGCGTCCTTATATCGTTCTTTGGATTGAATAAAACCGAAAGCGTATCGCGGAAGGAGCGGAGCATGCCCGGTCAGGTCAGCGTATTGCCGGCAGACCTCTTGATAGCCACTTCCGAGAAAATAGAAATCCATTTCATCGGCACAATCAGCCCAGAGATAGGATCCATCAGCGTCGTCGTGGAATGACATGAGACAGCCGATATCGAAGAGGATGCCCCAGCCTTTCGTGGAAACCAGCACGGGGACAACGGCTTTCATGTTGTGCTGATACAGATCTCTGCACTTCCCGCGGAGATTCCCATACCCCTCTTCATGAGACCCCAGACCATAGAGACCCTCTTTTTCCCCAAACTCGAAGGACAGCCTGCAGGCGAATGCAATTCGGTCGACCACGCTGTCAAATCCGTCACTCGAAGCACGGAGGCCGTCCAGAGTCTGTCGGCAGGTAACCTGTGCATTTTGATCAAAATGATTGATGAAAACGGGCTTTTCTTCCATGACACAGGGGTGGCGGCTGTCCTCCTGAAGCAGAAGATTTCCATCGGCAGTCATGTACGTGACAGATCCGGTCATTTTGCTGATCTGAAGCATATTGTTCCTGCAGTGGACATGGTACTCCGTACCGGTATCTGTGACGGTACATTCAGCCATATCCCTATCGACAACGACATCGCTCCTGTCAGGCAGAAAGGTGTCCCGCATGGTACGGGTCATGCGGACAGCACCGCAGGCAAGTGAAGAGACGCGCAGAAGCATTGGATGGGCAGAGGAGGCACAGGAGGTAAAGGAAAAAACGGCAGTACCGGCATTGAGCATCTCAAAGGACATGAATAGGACTCCTCCCAGAAACGGTATCAGGAAATATACGGAAGATAGAGATGGAAAAGCGTTTTCCGACCGGCAATGGATGGTGAACGGAGTTTTCAAGGGGGCTCACGGATTTTTCCGTGTACTCAAAAGTTTGACTGTGGTAAAGGTGTGAAGGATGGAAGAAGTATACCATATTCCTGCACCATGAAACGGTTGTGCATTTGCTTTTCGAAATTCACAGCGAAGGATTGTGCAGAAAAGAACAGACTTGCAGCAGATGCAGATTTCTGAGAAAAACGAAAAAAGACAGATCGTGTGATGCAGTCGGAACTGCCACCGGGACGAACCATCCGTAAAAACAGATGGGAGGGATTGGTACTGCACTCTCTCCATTTCCTTGCTTTTGTTTGCAGGGTACACCCTGCAGACTGCATTAAATGATTTAGGCGAAAAGACTCCGGATGATGAAAGATGTTCGGGCTTTCGCGGAAAGGCAGAAAAAATGAAAAAAAGAAAGATACTCCTTTTTACGCTTGTCTGTACTCTTGCGCTTTCTTCTGTGATGGCTGCATGCGCAGACGTTGTGGGAAGAACACAGGACGGCTACATTCATCGGTACACAGCAGAAAATGGGCAGGACATCTTTTTTGTCTCCACAGAAGAGAACCCCCAGATTCTGACGGATACAGATGTCAATTTTGACGGACATCCCGACCTGGCGATTGTTACTTCGATGGGTGTGTCCAATACGTTTTACACATTCTACTTGTGGGATGGAAGCAAATATGTCTATCCACAGTGCATGACAGACGGCATCGCCAATTATGAACTGGTAGACGGAAAATATGTGGTTTCCCACAGCAATGATGGATGGGCTGGCGCTCTGTTCAAGGATCAGATCTGTGTGTGGAAAGGCTCAGCGCTGGAAGCACTTCGAACGATGGTGTCAGAGGAAGAGACCGTAACTGAAGTTGATGGAAGTGTGACGAGGACTACAACGAATTCAGAGCGGCTGCATGTTACACTTTGGGAGACGGATAAGGAATCCGGGGAACAGCATGTTCTTTGGGAACGAACCTATGATCCTGTCCCTGAAGATGATGCTTCCTATGAAGAAATGACACAAAAATTATGGGAAGGCCTGAAATAATAGCCTGAACTGGAACTTTGTGCTATGATACTGCATAAAGAATACAGGGGGGGAAAAAATGAAAACGGTTCCCATGGAATACACCTCGGTGTGCACCAATCCAGGAAAAGTAACGAAACTGAGTTATGGTGAAAAGTTTGTTCTTTTGTATACGCCAGTGAAACCGGCAGAACATATTCTATACCTGATTCATGGGGGCGGTGGTGATCAGTACTCATTCTTCCGCCCGGCATTTCTCAATATGGTCGACCATATGATTGAGCTTGGTGAATTGGAGCCGCTATTTATTGTGTCTCCATGCTTCTATGATCCAGATGAAAAAGACAAGACACCCGGATCCTCCGGAGTGGCGGTCAGAAAATTCTGCAAAGAACTGCGTGAACAGATTATTCCATTGGCAGAAGGTTATATTGGCCGCTCATTTGCCCGCAGAGAGCGTGCAATCAGCGGCTTCTCCATGGGTGGTGTGACCACGTGGTATGCTTTCCTTCAGGCACTTGACCTGTTCTACTGGTATGTTCCACTCAGCGGGGATTGCTGGGCATGCGGAGAAAAAGGGGGTGGCGTCCATCCGGAAGAAACGGCAGACGAACTGATTGCCGCTTTGAAGCGTCAGGGTTCTCCGGATTACCGGATTCATGCCATCACCGGTTCGAAAGACATTGCATTTCCGAACCTGGACGGTCAGATCCAGGCCATGCTGAAGCATAAGGACGTTTTTGGTGAAACACTCCGTTATGAAGTGCTGGAGAATGGTGTTCATGATTATGAGACGATTTTCCGATACCTGTATCATGCTTTGCCGGGCCTTTTCCAGAATCAGTGAGGCCATGGCCGGTATCCTTCCTTAATGTTTTCACAAAAGATGCTATAAATGAAGCGCGGATTGCTCCAGGACAGCCTTGACAGGCAACAGGGGCGATCCGCTTTTTCATAAACCGGAAAATATCTGTTTGCCGCATTTGAGAAAATCAGCATTCTATTCATCATTTATCCGCATTTTTTTCAGGGGGGAATTGGAAAAACGTTGAAATATAAAGGAAAAAAATGTATTGACAAAAAGAGGCAAATTCAATATACTTTCACCGTTGCGTTTGACCCAACGTGATCAGCATGCAGAGTTGGCTGAGTGGTCGAAGGCGCACGACTGGAAATCGTGTGAGGGCTGAAACTCTCCCAGGGTTCGAATCCCTGACTCTGCGCATACCTCTGAGACAGCTGTCTGGCTCAGAGGTTTTCATTTTGTTTCTTTTTGGAGGAGACATGGATCTTTTCGATATTATCGGGCCGGTTATGATTGGACCGAGCAGTTCGCATACGGCTGGGGCGGCCAGAATCGGTCTGATGGCACGAATCATTCTGGGCGATGAAGTTGTACATGCTGAAGTAGGGTTTCATGGCTCCTTTGCGAAAACCTTTCATGGGCATGGCACGGACCGGGCCATTGCTTCTGGCCTGATGGGCTTTGCGGTGGATGATCCGAGAATGCGGGATGCGCTGAACATAGCCGAGCAGGCGGGTATGAAGATACACTTCTATCCGGTTGCAATCCGAGGGGCACACCCCAATACAGTCCGGCTCAGCCTGGTCGGTGCGGGGGGAAAAACGCTGGAGATGGAAGCTGCTTCTGTCGGGGGAGGCAATATACGGATCCGGAAACTGGATGGGCTTCCCGTGGATTTTACCGGAACAGAAAACACCATGATTGTGCAGCATCATGATGAACCCGGTGTCATTGCATTGGTCACAGGGGCACTGGCATCCGATCGGATCAATATTGCCACGATGCAGGTGTACCGGCATAAGCTGGGAGGAACGGCTGTGATGATCCTGGAACTGGATGGAGTTCCGGAAGAAGCAACCATTGAGCAGATCCGTTCCGAGCCGGGAGTCAAATCTGTCCATTTTCTGCACAGAAGGATGGGATGACGATGGATTATACACTCCGAGAATGGGTCGAGATGGCAGGAATACAGCCACTTTCCCAAGCTGCACTGAAAGCGCAGATGGAAGAGAGCGGAAGCACGGAAGAAGAGGTCAATGCCAGGATGCGGTTCATGCTTGAATGCATGCGCGAGGCCGTTCAGGATGGCATGCAGGAAAATCTGCGGTCTGTTTCCGGCATGACAGGGGGCCAGGCATCAAAACTGTACCGACGCTATGCAAACGGCCATGCATTTTGCGGTGGACTTCTTGGGAAGGCCACTGCATATGCTCTTGCAACGGCAGAGAGCAATGCGTGCATGGGAAAAATCGTCGCGGCACCGACAGCTGGCGCCTGTGGAGTCCTATCCGGGGCAATCCTTGCGTGCATGGAAGAACGCAACATATCGGAGCAACGTGCCGTGAACGCGCTGCTGACAGCGGCTGCTGTAGGGATATCCATTGCGACGGAGGCCGGCATTGCAGGGGCTGAAGGCGGGTGCCAGGAGGAATGTGGCGCGGCTGCGGCTATGACTGCTGCGGCCTTGGTGGAACTGGAGGACGGGACGGCAGGGGAATGCGCAGAAGCTGCTGCGTTTGCGATCATGAACCTGATGGGCCTTGTATGTGACCCGGTGGGCGGCCTGGTTGAGGTTCCTTGTGTGTACCGGAATGTTGGCGCAGTCAGTATTGCATTCAGTGCAGCAGACATGGTGCTCAGCGGCATTCATTGCCCAATAGACCCGGATGAAGTGATTCTGGCAATGAAGGAAGTAGGAGATGCACTGCCGGGGTCTCTTCGCGAAACTGGGGAGGGCGGATGTGCAGGCTGTCCAAGCGTATGCTCGAAGCAAAAAGTATAGGAATTGGCTGTGTTGCATGTGGCAGTCGACTAGCACATTGGAGATGTGCTATAATAGCATGAAATTGGAGGGATTAAGGGTATGAAAAAATGGCTGGCTTTCTGCCTGATGATAACAATTCTGATGGGAATTTACAGCTTTGCCGCTGCGGAAGGCACGGTAAGGAAACTCCCGATTGATCTTTCGGGTGGCGCTCCTTTGCAGAAGAATTTTGATGCAAAAATGACGGTCTATGAAGATCCCAGCATCCGTGTCGAAAGAGCCAAGGTCAGCGGAAGCAAATGGGGCTGTGTTTATTACACAGCATTTATCACCATCGCGGATGCTTCACAGCTTCGCACGCTTCCCGCTGATGATACTTTTCTTTCAAAAATGACGACAAAAGCAAGCGTCATGGCAAAGCGTGTCAATGCAGTCCTTGCGACCAATGGAGATTACTGTACTGCGATCGATACCAAGAAGGCCAGCAGCTATATCCTTCGTCAGGGCGTTGTATACCGCGACTCCATTCAGACCGGTCTGGATCTTCTGATGATCGACGAGGACGGCAATTTCCATATCAAACAGGCGGATGATGCGCTTGCTGAGATGGATAAGACCATGATCGATGGGAAACGGGTGATCAATGCATTTCAGTTTGGCCCTGGACTTGTGATTGATGGAGAAAAGGTGCCGGATGAGTATATTCTTGATTACTCGCATTCTCCAGATTTTGCTCAGCCGGATCATAAAGCCCAGAGAATGTGCATTGCTCAGATCGATGATCTGCATTACATGGTTCTTTGCTGTGCTTTTTACGGAATGGACCTTGTCAGTCTCAGAGATCTTGCCATGGAGCTGGCTCCAGTCAAGAATGTCTATGTGCTCGACGGCGGGGAATCTACGCAGTTTGTTTTTCTGGGAACCAAGCTGAACAACATTAAAGAAGGCAGTCAGAATGTGCGGCCAGTAACAGATATTATCTACTTTGCAAGTGCCTACTTTACTGACTGACAGGGACCGGGGGTTGCTTTATGGACATGACATCCTATCTTGTCATGATGGCGGTTTCAGCAGTTGTCTGCTGCTGTATGGCTTTCTTTCTTTTGAAAAACGACGGAATTGCTGTGAAGCAGGCAGGCCTTTCTGCTGTGCTGCTGCTTGTGTTGGGATCAGTTCTCGGGTTTGTATGTGCTAAACTGCTCTATATCATGCTGATGCTGCCGTTTGTGCGGGATCTTGGCATGTTCTTTCAGGGATCGCAGATCGACAAGCTTTCCTATTACGGCGGTGTAGCCGGCGTGGTATTTGCTGCTTTTCTGGTTGCAAAGATCACAGGGATTCCAGTAAGACGTTTCCTGTATCGTTTTGCACCCGCCGGCGCGTTTATGGCAGCCATGGCGCGATTTGCTGAATTTTATCTGGGCACGCTTGGCGTTGGTGATTATATGGAAGAGGGCGGATTCTTTCCGCTTGCTGTTGCCAACAAATGGGGAGAGTATTATCTGGCAGTCTTTATCTTTGAAGGATTGTTCAGTTTGATTGCCATGGTCCTTGCTTTTCTACACAATCGTGAAAAGGACTGTTTTGTGCGTACGCTCTTCTATCTGTGCCTGCCTCAGATTTTCTGCGAGAGCCTCCGCAACATCAGCATCTCCTGGCTTTTTGTCCGGGCAGAGCAGCTGCTCTGTTATCTCTTTGTTGAAGCTGTCCTGATCGCATGGAGCCTGCGGATCCGTGGAACCAGAAAACAATGGTATCTTCCTTTTGCTGCCGGATTGGTTGTGTGTGCATTGACAGTAGGGGAAGAGTTCGCACTGGATAAGTCGGATATTCCGCATGTGATTACGTATACCTGCATGGTGGCGGGGCTGGTTCTTCTCGTTGTTATGGAGCATTGGAGTTATCGCCAGGCCATGCAAGTCAGCAGCAAAGAATAGGATGGACACATAAAAAGAGGGCAGAACGTAATCGCTCTGTCCTTTTTTTATGAAAGGATTATTCCATTTGATAGGAACAGGATGTCTGTTTCTGAATAACAAAGCATTCCGGTGAACCTTCGCCTGCATTGAGAAAGTGTTGATGGAGCACATTGAAATCCTGCGGCCGGAGATGGGAGAGAAAAAGCATAAGCTCTGATCGTTCCCTGTCCCCTTCAAGATGACCGGGATAAGCACATACCGTGCAGACGCCGAGAGGAAGGAGAAGAGACAGTGCACTCTGAAGGGCTTTTTTGGTTGTCGGCCAGAGTGTTGTGATGCTCTTGTCGCCTCCGGGAAGCCACCCAAGATTGAAGGAAACATAGCGGACGGGTGTTGTCACCTTTTCAAGCATATGCTCGTGGCCCAGCTGAAAGAGTGTACAGCGGTTGAGCATGCCTTCATTTTCAAGACGCAGACAGGTGTGTTCGACAGCATCTGCCTGTATATCAAAACCATAAACATGCCCAGTCTCCCCGACAAGACCCGCAAGCTCCAGCGTATCATGTCCATTGCCAAGAGTGGCATCAATTACCGTATCGCCTTCCATGACAACGAGTTTTCGAACATCTGCCGCAAGAAAACGGGCTGACCGGAGCTCATAGGCCACATCGTTCTTCATGTTTACAGCTCCTTCAGTGCACGGACTTCCGCAGGAGAAAGGCGCCGCCAGGTGCCGCGTGGGAGGTCTTCAAGAAGAATCGGTCCGAAACCGATACGTTTGAGCTGGACCACCTGATGGCCTATGGCTTCAAACATTCTCCGGACCTGGTGGTTTCTCCCTTCGTGAATGGTGACAAGCACGATGGTATCAAAGGCCTCATAACGAACAAGACGCACATTGGCGGGACTTGTCAGGCGTCCGTCAAGATCCACACCCTGACGAAGCTGGCGCAGTTCTTCTTCTGTTACTTTATTGGAAACTTTGCACAGGTATTTCTTGGGAACTTCATGACTGGGATGGAGAAGATGCTGCATCATGTCACCATCGTTTGTCAGAAGGATCAGGCCCTCACTGTCAAAATCCAGACGCCCGACAGGATATAGGCGGACAGGATAATCGCGGAACTTGTCCATAACGGTATCGCGTCCTTCCGGGTCCGAGGCAGTGGTGACTTCTCCGATAGGTTTGTTATAGGCAAGATAGTGTTTTTCCGTTTCGAGATGAACCGTTTTGCCATCGACAGCGACACGGTCGTGGCTTTCATCAATCTGTATTCCCATTTCCGTGACTTTTTTGCCGTTGACCATGACATGGCCGTCAGCGATCAGTTTCTCGGAGGTTCTTCTGGAGGCGACGCCGCAAAGGGCAAGATATTTTTGGAGACGCATCATGGTGTTTTTTCAGCCTTTCTTGAGTTGCTTATAGAATATCAGTTCGCATGCACGCTGAACGAGAGGCTTTGAGCGCTCCTGCTCAGTCATTGCCAGTGCCATACGATCCATGCCCTGCAGGCGGAACCCTTCATGTTCACAGAACTGACACATGCCGGGATTCTGATCTGTGGTGATCAGTTTCAGTCCGGAGGTCTGGTGATTTTCGGCCCAGGACTGGCATGCCCCAAGCATCGCTTTTCCGGCTCCGATCCTTCTGGAAGCTGCATCCACACGGATATCAAGGATTTCTGCCCATCCCCCGGGAATGACTCGAATTGCTGCAGCACCGATCAGGGCATCATCCAGAAATGCTCCGAAGCGGACAGTCCCAGACAACTGCATCATCGCAGAAGCGTAAGGAGAAGGCGGAAAATTCCGCCACTGGGCATTTGGGGAAGGAAGATAAGTGAGGGAAAAACCAAGTCGGCTGATACGAACCAGGACTTCTTCACCGACGAGCGCCATATCGGCTGCAGGCGGCACAACAGCGGAACCGTCTCCCAGCTTCTTGACATAGAGCATTTGGAGAACCCTCCTTTTCCTTTCAAAGGATTCAGCGGAACATATGAAGGAAAGATGGACTTGCTTTTCTTTTCCAGTTCAGACATTCAGCTCCTGGAAAAGCATCCTGCAGCGCAGCATCGGGGTGAACCAGGACAGGATGAGGTGACAGACGAAGCATATCAATGTCATGATGACTGTCCCCGCATGCCAGAGCAGGCGGCCACGCGAACTGAGGATGGTTGGCATACCATGCCTGAATCCGGACAGCCTTTTCCTGATCACGGCAGTTCGAGAGAACACGCCCGGTGTACAGATGCCCTTCCTGAATCTCATAGACTGTGCTCAGAACGGTATCGACAGGCAGAATTTCCGGGAGAAATTGCATGTAGATATCTGTTGATGCAGAGACAACCATAATATGATAGCCTTCTGTGTGTAACTTGTCCAGCCACTTTTGAGCATCCGGATAGATTCTGGGTTTCAGGACATCACGGACAAAACGTTGGGCGTACGGACGAATCTCTGCAACGGAGTGGTCTGCGAGAAAAGAAAGTGTAAGGGCCTTGGCATAGGAGGGTGTGATACGGCCTGCTTTCTGGAGGAAGAAGCCTTTTCCTGCCTTGAGCAACTGAGATGGTTTTGCCAGTTTTTCCTGGATACAGAATGAAAGAAAGGAGACGATAGAGTCTCCCGGGCAGAGTGTGCCGTCAAAGTCGAAGACGGCGAGTGGCATCAGAGCGGACATGCTTCCTCCAGGTTACGATGCGTATAGGTGAGCCGACCGGCCTTGACATCGGTCATGGTCTGTCCGCTTCCAAGAAGCTTATACTTATAGGTGGTCAGGCCTTCTACGCCCATTGGGCCCCGTGCGTGAATCTTTCCGGTCGCAATTCCGACTTCTGCACCAAAACCATAGACAAAACCATCTGCAAAACGAGTGGAGACATTTCGATAGACACCGGCAGAATCTACGCGACGCAGAAATACAGAAGCAGCTGCATCATCTGAAGTGACAATGCAATCGGTGTGATGACTCCCATACCGGTTTATGTGATCAATGGCCTCGTCCAGGGAATTCACAATACGAATGGAAAGGCGGTAATCAAGATATTCAGTGCTCCAATCTTCTTCGGAAGCAGGCTGACAATGAATCAATGATACTGTTTCCTCATCACCGACAAGATCAACGTGCGCCTGTGCATAGGCTTCCGCAAGGTCCGGAAGGACGACTGGAGCTATTTCGCGGTGAACCAGCAGTGTTTCCATCGCATTGCATACAGAAACATTCTGAATTTTGCTGTCGACAGCAACACGGACAGCCATGGCAGGATCAGCAGACCGGTCAAGATAGACATGACAGATTCCATCAGCATGCCCGAGCACAGGGATTCGGCTGTTGTCCATAATATAACGAACGAATGCTTTTGAGCCACGGGGAATGATGAGATCAATGAGCTCATCTTCTTTCAGCATCTCGGAAACCTCTTCGCGGCTGGTCAGGAGCTGTGCGAAGTCAGCGGGAAGTCCTGTTTTCTCAGCGGCGTTGCGCAGTACATTGCAAAGGGCAAGATTCGTCTTTGCTGCTTCCCGGCCGCCTTTGAGAAGAACGGCATTCCCGGATTTCAGGGCGAGAGAAGCAATCTGAACCAGCGCATCCGGACGGCTTTCGAAAATCACACCGATCACGCCGATAGGGCATGTCACACGGTAGACTTCGAGTCCTTCCGTGAGTTCACGTGCAAGCGTGCTA
>JAEEGL010749165.1_pt1 | contig 10379 bp, 3 predicted proteins | sample 9134231 | NCBI WGS metagenome assembly JAEEGL01 (sample SAMN16246548, study PRJNA631951) | gut metagenome | biome: gut microbiome; feature: rumen; material: fiber-attached | host: Bos | place: Iran: Karaj | collected 2018-10
AAACTTAACAGTAGATATTATGTTCTTTGAAGGTGAAATGTTAGGTATGAACTTACCTGATAAGATTGAGCTTAAAGTTACACATACTGAACCAGCTGTTAAAGGTAATACAACAAGTAGTGCAATGAAAGATGCAACACTTGAAACTGGTAAAGTAATCAAAGTACCTTTATTCATTGAACAAGATGAAGTAATATTAGTAAGTAGTAAAGACGGAAAGTATGTATCTCGTGCATAACTTTCTTTTTTTTATATTAAGAGCCTAATGGCTCTTTTTTTGTGTCAAATTATATATGGGTTACAAAGTGTAAATATTTACGATATATAATGTAAAACTAGACATTTGCCGCTTGTAAAGATTTACACTTTTACATTTTTGATTTCGTGAAATAACTTCTTTTTCTAGAAATTGATTGTTATGCTTGAGATGATAGGGAATTTGCACCTATAAAGGGGTATTGGTAAAAAATAAGCAAATAATTAACATTTATTTCTAGAAAGGAGTGATATTATGAAAAGAATAAGTGATCGAAAAGTCACTATAAAAAATATTTACCATTTATATCTTCATAAAGAGAATTATAAACGGTCGATATGTCACGATATAGGCTTTATAGTGATAGTTAAAAAAATGAATTATCATCCATCAGATTCGTAATTAATATATATATATATATATATTATTGCAGAAATTAATTAACAATTATGCTGATTAAAAAATTCTTTTCCTTATATATATAGGATTGTGGATAACTTTTAAAAAAATATTCACAAAACGCTTTACATTAGAATGTTTTATTTGTATAATTATGATGATATGATGAAGATGATAGATAAAGGGTATGCAAATTTTTGGTAAAAAAAACATTTGATTATATCCTTGATATATAAACAAATTACTAAAAGGAGAGGAGAGTTTTATGAAAAAAAAGATTAAGTATTTGTTTGTAAGTGCCTTTATAGTTTTTGTAGCATTGATATCGATTGATGTTAAAGCAGAAGGTACTACGAAATTAAAAATAGGTAAAGATGTTAATAATTTAATTCGTGAATTAACCTCAGGTAATTGCCATACTATAGATGATAATGGTTACTATTATAGTGAAAATATTTGTAACTATTTCAAGAAAATAACAAGAGTTAATTCATTACCTGATAGTTTTCCTGGTGATAACTATAGAATAGTTTCAATTGATGGTGCTACACCAGTTTATATTTGGTCTGATCCTAGTGATACTACTGGAGAAGCTTATATTTATTCTGAAGCAGATACCATTTATTTAAATGAAAACTCAAGAGACTTGTTTGCTGGTCTTAACCTTGTAGATCAAGATTATTCTATTTTCAATACTAGTCAAGTAACTAATATGTATGGAATGTTTGAATATAATGATAAGGTTACAACTATTGATTTATCAAGTTGGGATACATCTAATGTCGGTACTATGGAAGGAATGTTTGCTGTTTGTAGCAAATTAACTGATGTTAATCTTTCTAGTTTTAATACGAGAAAAGTTGGAAGATTTAATTCAATGTTTGATGGATGTGCTTCGTTAGTAACGGTTGATGTTTCTAGTTTTGAAACAGCTAGTGATGCCAATACAACATATATGTTTGGTAGTGCACCTTCATTAAGAACCATTTATGTATCAGATGCATTTTATGTAAATAGTACTTCTGTAAGTTTGTTTGCTCAATCAACAAATCTTATTGGTGGTATGGGAACAACATATGACTTTGAATTGTGCGGTGAATATGATACTTGGTGTGAAGGGGACACAATTTATGCTCATATAGATGGAGGACCTAGTAATCCAGGATACTTCACTTTAAAAACTGATGAAAAAGTAACAGTAACGTATATGGCAGATGAAACTGTTTTTGATACTAAAGAAGTAACTAAGTATACTTTTATTCTTCAACAACCAGGTGATGGTGAGCCAGAAAAAGAAGGTTATACTTTTGTTGGATGGTACAAAGATAGTGGATTAACAACACCTTTTGATTTTGAAAAGACAAGAATATATGAAGATACAACTATTTATGCGAAATTTGTAGAAAATAAAAAGATTACAATTGGTGAAAATGCTCATGGAACTGTACTTGTTACGAATACAGCAGGTAATTCAGTTCTAGAAAATGGTGTTTTAGCTGGAACAACAGTAACAATTAATGTTACTCCAGAAGATGGATTTACTTTTAGAGAATTGGTAATAAAGGATATGGAAGGAACTGTTGTTGGAACACATAATGCACTTCCTGTGAATTTAGTTGTTGCTACTGATGTTGCTATTGATGTTACTTATGATGAATTACCAAGAATTGATACTACTAATAATTCTAATGGAACGGTATCTATTACTGATTCTAATGGTAATCCAATCAATGGAAATCATGTAGAACCAGGAACAGAGATAACTGCAACTGTAACGCCAGATAGTGGTTATGAAGTAAATGGTGTATCAGTTAAAAATGGTAATGGTGAAGAAATATGTGGTTCAACAACAAATACAGTTACTTGTGTAATAAATGGTAATGTTACTATTGAACCTAATATTGTTGAACAACCAAAAATTACTATTCCAAATAATGATAATCTTCATGGAACAGTAGAAGTAAAAGATAATAATGGTGATCCTATAACTAATGGACACGCACCAAATGGTACAGATATCACAATTGATGTAACTGCTGAAGATGGATATGAAGTTGAGAAAGTAATTATTAAAGATAAAGATGGAAATACTATTGTAGAAATACCTGCAAGTGAACTTCCAAAAACATATCATGTTACTGGAGATATTCAAATTGAACCAGTAATTAATAAGAAACCTGAAATAACTATTCCTAATAATATTGAACATGGAAAAGTTACTGTAACTGATAAGGATGGTAATCCAGTAACTAGTCCAGTATCAAAAGGAACTACTGTTGTTATAGATGCAACAGCAGAAGAGGGATATGAATTAAAAAAGGTAATTATTAAAGATAAAGATGGAAATGTTTTGGTAGAAGTTCCTGCAAGTGAACTTCCAAAAGAATATCAAGTTAATGAAGATATTGAAATAGAACCAGTAATTAATAAGAAACCTGAAATTAATGTTCCTAAAGATGATGAACATGGAAAAGTAGATGTTACAGATTCAAATGGCAATTCAGTAGGTGGTTATGTAGAACCAGGAACAACCGTAACTATTAATGTAACTCCAAAAGAAGGATATGAAGTAGAAAAAGTAATTATTACTAATCTAGACGGATCTAAAACAGAAATAGATGGTAAAGATTTACCATACAATTTAGTTGTAACAGGTGATATTACGATTGAACCAGTATATAGAGAAAAACCAACAATTAATCTTCCAGAGAATAATGAAGAAGATAAAGGTACAGTAAAAGTAACCGATTCTAAAGGTAATGAAATTAAGAATGGTGATCGTGTTTCAACTGGTGAAGAAATAATAGTTGATGTAACACCAAAAGAAAATTACAAAGTAGAAAAAGTAATTATTAAAGATAAAGATGGTAATGAAATTGAAGTAATACCAGGAACTGAACTTCCTAAGAAAATAAAAGTAAATGGCCCAATTATTATAGAACCAGTTTATGCGTTTGATTATAAAATCATTGATGGCGATGGTCAAACATATGTTAAGGGAAGTAACAAAGAAATCGTTATTAAATGTAATGGTGTACTTGAAGACTTTAATGGTATTGAAATAGATAATGGCAATCCAGTAGATGCAGCTAATTATGTAGTTGAAAGCGGAAGTACAATCTTAACACTTAAATCTTCATTCTTAGAAGCATCTAGTATTGGTGAACATACTATAACATTCAACTATAAAGATGGTGGTAGTGTTGAAGCTAAATTAACAGTAGCTGAAGAAGTAGTAGTTCCTACAACAAAAGATAATATTATATTATCTATAATTACATTAATAATAAGCACAATAGTTATGATGGCATCATATATCTTAATGAAGAGAAGATATAATTAATAATAAAATGATCTAGTTAAAGTAGAATACGTATCTACTTTAACTAGTCAAATATATAAATTTTAAATAAATATGAAAGGAGAGATTTATGAAAAAATTTAAAATTTTATTTAGCTTGTTATTTGCTATATCGGTATTATTCATTGGTATTGATGCAAAAGCAACAGGTGAAACAACTTTAGTAACCGGTGCACAATTTAATTCTAAAATTCGTGAATTAGCTGGTTGCGATACTGAAGTTCATTCTGGTTTTGGTGGTAGTGTTGAAAGTTGTAGTAACATTGCTAACATAACAAGAGCTTCAGAAATGCCTTCTAATGTTGAAACTATATTAATATCAACAACAGAAGATGATTATGCTGCATATGCTTGGTTTAACAATGGTACTATATATTGGTATTCTCTTGCAGATTTTGTCTATATGAATAGTGACTCATCACTAATGTTTACTTATCTTACAGGAATTGTAAACTTGGATTTAAGAGACTTTGATACTAGCAAAGTTACTAATATGCAAGAGATGTTTGCATGCTGCTTTGCGCTTAAATCAATCAATTTAAGTAATTTTAATACATCAAATGTTACTAATATGATGGCAATGTTTTTATCTTGTACACAATTACAAAGTATTGACCTTTCAAGTTTTGATACAAGAAAAGTTACAAATTTTACTTATTTGTTTGACTCATGTTATAGTTTAAAAACAATTGATCTTTCAAGTTTTGATACAAGGGCAGCTACGAGTAAAGACATGAGTAATATGTTTTACTATAATGAAAACCTTGAAACAATTTATGTAACAAAATTATTTACATTAAATACTGGATCAACAATCTTTACTAATGATTTAAAGATTGTAGGTGGTCAAGGAACAACTGTTCCTAATGAATGTGAACATGATGATATTTGTCAAGTAGCTCACGCTCATATCGATGGAGGAACAGAAAATCCAGGATATTTCACGGAAACACCTGTTTATGATGTTAATTTCTATGATGAAAATTTAGTATTATTAGTAGATTATGCTTTACCAGGAAGAACAGTTAATAAACCATCTGATCCTGTTAAGGCTGGATATGAATTTAAAGGATGGTACACAGATAAGAATTATACAACTACATTTAACTTTAATAATGCTATTAATAGTAATACAAATGTATATGCTAAATTTGAAGCTAAAGAAGCAACTTTTGACGATGGTCAAAGAGTTAATATGAAAATGAAATTAATAGCAGGTAATGATGTTAATTTAGATACTACAGAAGCAAGATTTGATGATACAAATGTTAAAAAGATTGTAAGAGCAACTGCATTACCTGAAGATATTAGTGGATTTACAGTTAACAACAATATTGCTGCAGCAGATTCTGCACCAATCTTTATTTGGTTTGATAGTGAAACAGGTACATTATACTGGCATGCAGAAAAAGAAAAAGTATATATGCATCAACATGCGGGATATATGCTTGCAAGATTTAAAAATGTTGAATCAATTGATTTAACAGGAATTGATACAAGTAAATCAGAAGAACTTGCAGTTATGTTCATGGATGATGAAAAACTTAAAGAAGTTGATTTAAGTACATGGGATACAAGTAAAAGTTGGATTCTTGCATCAATGTTTGCTAATTGTAAATCATTAAAAACTATCGATATTAGTAATTTTAGTGATGCTGTATTAATTTCAACTTATGCAATGTTTGATGGCGCTTCAAGTTTAGAGACAGTTAATTTCGGCGAAATGACTTTATCTGGTGTTACAGATATGCGTCAAATGTTTAGAGGATGTAGCAGTTTGAAAAAACTTGATGTTTCAAATTGGACAGCAGTTCCAGATCAAATAGATTTGATGTTTAACGGTTGTACTAATTTAAAAAGAATATATGCAAGTGGAAGCTTTGATTTAAACAATGCGGACCCTCTTTATGGTACAACTAGCACTATATTTACAGGAGATACAAATTTGGTAGGTGGAGCTGGAACAACTTATTCATCTAATCATACTAATTATGAATATGGTCGTTTGGATACGTCAAATACACCAGGTTATTTTACTAAAAATGATTATGTAACTGTAACATTCTTAGTTGATAATGAAACATTTAAGACAGTATCAGTATTAATTCATGATAGTCTTACAGAAAGTGATGTTTCAAAACCTACAAAAGAAGATTATTCATTTATTAACTGGTATTTAGATGAGAATTTTGAAACACCTTTAAATGTAAAAACAACTACTTTTAGTGAAAATACAAATATTTATGCAAAATTTGTTCCTAATCCAACTCTTACAGTTGATATGCTAGAAGGATCAGGTACAGTTACAATAGTTGATGATAAAGGCAATGATATTACTGAAAAAGGTAGTGCACCTTTATATACACCTATTACGATAACTGTTTTCCCTAATGAAAATTTCATTTATGAAAAAACAGTTACAAAGAGTAAAGAAACAGGTAATATATTTGATGAATTTACTACAACCTCATTCGGTTATGGAGCATTTGCTGATATAATTATTAATCCTATATTAAGAGAAAAACCAGTTGTTACAATTGAAAATAATGATACAGCTGGTACTATAACTGTAGAAAAGACTGCTGGTGGAGCAGTTGTTAATGGTGATCATGTAGAAGAGAATACAGAAGTTACTGTTAATGTAGAAGCAAAAGAAAATTATAAATTTATTGAACTTGTAGTTACTAATCCAGATGGATCAGAAACTAGAGTTGCAGAATTCCCATACAATTATACAGTTAGTGGTAATGTAACATTTACTACTGTATTTAAAGAATTACCAGTTATTAATATTGGTGGCGGATCTGGCGATGATTCTGGTGCTACTGTTGATGTAACTGGACCTAATGGATCAATTGGAAATGGTGACCATGTTCCAGAAGGCACACAAATAACAATAGGAACAAATCCTAATAATCCAAATAATCAAGTTACTGGTGTTGAAATAGTAGATCCTACTACTGGAAATGTAATTGGAACACTTACTGAAGAACCATATACATATGTTGTTAATGGGCCAATTGTAATTAATCCAATTATTAAAGAAAAACCAGTAGTTACTATTCCAGAAGATCCTAATGTTACTGTTACTATAACAGGACCTGATGGACCAATTAATCCAGGTGATCATCTTCCAATAGGAACAGAAATAACAATTGGTGTTGAACCAAACCCAGGTATTGTTATTACTGGTGTTGAAATAGTAGATCCAAAAACTGGTGAAGTAATTACAACACTTACTGAAGAACCATATACATATGTAGTTAATGATCCAATTGAGATTAGACCAACATATAAGGTATTACCAAAGATTACAACTCCAGATGGTGATCCAAATGGAACTGTTAATGTAACTAAACCAAATGGCGATCCTGTAGGTGGTTATGTTGAACCAGGAACAACTGTTACTATTGATGTAACACCAACAAATGGTAAAGAAGTTGATAAAGTAATTATCACTAATCCAGATGGCACAAAAACTGTAATTCCAGGAGATCAATTACCATATAATTATATTGTTACTGGCCCAATTGAAATTGAAGTAGTTTATAGAGATAAACCAACGATTAATCTTCCAGAGAATAGTGAAGAAGAAAAAGGAATAGTAAAAGTAACTGATTCTAATGGTAAGGAACTAAAAAATGGTGATTATGTTGGAACTGGTGAAGAAATTACAATTGATGTAACACCAAAAGATGGTTATAAAGTAGATAAAGTACTTATCAAAGATAAAGATGGTAATGTAATAGAAGTAATACCAGGAACTGAACTTCCTAAGAAAATACTAGTAAATGGCCCAATCGTTATTGAACCTGTTTACGTAGCTGACTATAAAATCATTGATGGTGATGGTCAAACATATATTAAAGGAAGTAATGAGGACATTGTTATTAAATGTAATGGTGCACTTGAAGAATTTAATGGTATTGAAATAGATAATGGCAATCCAGTAGATCCATCTAACTATGAAGTTGAAAGTGGAAGTACAATACTAACACTTAAATCTTCATTCTTAGAAGCATCAAGTGTTGGAGAACATACTATAACATTCAACTATAAAGATGGTGGAAGCGCTGAAGCTAAATTAACAGTAGCTGAAGAAGTAGTAGTTCCTACAACTGGTGATAACATTATTCTATATGTAATAATTTGTGTTGTAAGTTTAATTATCTTAACAGCATCAGTTATATGTTTAAGAAAAAAGACTAAGTAATTAGTCTTTTTTACATGTAAGTGTAAAGGTGTTAATAAATATTATTTTTATTATTGCAATATAAAATAAACCATTATATAATGAATATGCTTAGATTAGTGTTAAAACATTTATTTATTGATATTTTATTTTTAATTTAAATATTATATTTTTTATGATATTTAGTGTTTATTTTTAATTATTGGTATTTAATATACCTTTGGTTGATTTATAATAATTTATTATTATAATATCTGTCTTCTTTTTAGGGGACCGTTACTGTGAGTAACTGCATTAATTTATTTAATGCTTATAATACTATTTATCTATTTAATATCTAATTGCCAAAACAATTATTTATTACCATAATATTTAATATTTATATAATTATTAATTTAATTATATTTCTAAAATATCTATTTTATATAATATTTAATCTATTATTAATTTAATATTTTATCTTATTATATTTTTAAAATGTTTTACTCACATGGTAGAAAAGATTTTTATCGATTATCGCCTCTAAGTATTACAATTGTAGATGAGAAAGAAAACTCAAAGATAATGATTGCTAATAAATACTGATAATATTTATTAAAATTTATGTTTCATTACATAAATGTTTGGCAAATTTTCTAAACTCGAGAAGATATCTTTTATCAGAGGATATCTTTTTTTGTTGCATTTTTATAATAAAGTATTGAATTATATTGAATATAATGATAAAATGTAATTGTCTAGATAATAGGAAACATATATTTAGATTAATGTCTATTTTTTATATCTTTGCTTTTAATAAGCATTGATATTAGTGTAGTATTTTTAATACTATATATTATTACGGAGATTATAGTTTTGCTTTTTAATATTTAATTATATTAATTTGTATATTTATTATAATCTGTATACTTTATGTATACTTAAGATATTATCTAATAGTTATCCTATTTAGGGTTTTAAGAACTGAATAATATTCAGTCATTATCGCCCCTAGGTATTACAATTGGGAATGAGAAAGTTAAACTCTATGATAATAAGTTGTTATAAATACTGATAATATTTATTAAATTTACTTTTTATAGTAAATGTTACAACTTTTTCTAAACTCGAAAATGATATCTTTTATCAGAGGATATCTTTTTTTGTTGTCTAATTATGTATATTTTCTTTAATATTGTTAATAAATAATTATAATAATTTATATGTGTTGGAGGGTGTATGGAAAATAAAGAAGTATTTAAAAATAATATGAAAGAATTATTTAATCAATTCTGTGCTGCATATGGTATTGAAGAACCAGATGTAAATGATAAAGGTATTGTTAATTTATTCTTTAATTGGTTATATAATGAAAAACGTGAAAATGATGAATTTTATTTAGAACAAATGGATAATTTAGGTATTGATTATGAATCTAGTAAAACAATTGAAGTAGGTAAGAATGCATGTGATTCATTAGTATTACCATATAAGACATTTATTCTTCCTAAGACAAATGAAGATTTAGAAAAATATGGTAAGAGAGTTATTATTGGTAATTTACAATTTCATGGAAAACTACCATTTATAATTCAAAGTGGTATTCATATTGATCATAGTATTCCTTGTGATACTTATGAAACGTTTATGACTCAAAATCCATATAGTTATGAAGATATTGCAGAATGGAATAAACTTCCTGAAGCTTATCATAATATGGTTGTTGGTATCTATGGAGATATTGAAGATGCTGATAAAGGTATCAAGAGAGATATGATGTATGACTTAATAGAAAACATTGGTCCAGGTATTGATAAACAAATATATGAAATAGATGCTAATAATAAATATGCAACAATAGTAACAGCAAATAGAAGAACAAGATAGTGTCAAAGAAGATGTCAAATCATCTTCTTTTTTTGTGTCATTTTGTGTAAATGACATTTTTTTGTTTTTATTTGATATTTACTTTTAATATAAAAAATAGTATATTAGTTATGAAGTGTGGAACAAAGTGGTGAAAAGTGGGGAATTACATGTTTACTGGAGAATATAAGCACTCAATTGATGATAAGGGAAGACTAATTATTCCTAGTAAAATTCGTCAAGAAATAGGTAAAGAAATCATCATTACCCGTGGACTTGACGGATGTCTTTTTGGTTACCCAAAAGATACATGGAAGAAGTTAATG
>JAEEGL011082426.1_pt1 | contig 10379 bp, 7 predicted proteins | sample 9134231 | NCBI WGS metagenome assembly JAEEGL01 (sample SAMN16246548, study PRJNA631951) | gut metagenome | biome: gut microbiome; feature: rumen; material: fiber-attached | host: Bos | place: Iran: Karaj | collected 2018-10
CATGCTTCGAGGAGGGTATCAAGAAGACAATCGCTTGGTTCTTCGAGCACGAGGATTGGATGAAGAATGTTACTTCTGGTGATTATCAGAAATACTACTCAGATATGTATTCAAATAAGTAAGGTAGGAAGTTGTTATGAGAAAGATATTAGTTACAGGTTGCAATGGTCAGCTCGGTCGTGCAATCCAGAATGAATACAAGGATGAGGTTGAGTTCATCCTTACAGATGTTGTTGAGGGTGAGAAGATTTCTCCACTTAACATCATGGACTTAGATGAGGTTCTTAGTTTTGTTGAGGAGAAGCAGCCTGATGTTATCATCAACTGCGCAGCAGCTACTAATGTAGATGGCTGCGAGAAGGACTGGGATTTTGCTTACAAGCTTAATGCTCTTGGCCCTAGAAACTTAGCTATTGCAGCTACAAAGGTTGGCGCAAAGCTTGTACATGTTAGTACAGATTATGTTTTCCCAGGCAACGCTACAAAGCCTATTACTGAGTTTGATCAGCCAGGTCCTATCAGTGCTTATGGCAAGACAAAGTACGAAGGAGAGAAGTTTGTTCAGCAGTTTGCCAGCAAGTGGTTTATTGTTCGTACTGCATGGCTCTATGGCGATGGCAAGAATTTTGTAAAGACTATGCTTAGCCTTGCTGAAAATCATGACGAGCTTTCTGTAGTATGTGATCAGCTTGGTTCACCTACTTCAGCTGTTGAGCTTGCTCGTATGATTCATCATCTTGAGCCTACAGAGAATTATGGTATTTTCCACGGCACATGCGAGGGAGATACAAACTGGGCTGATTTTACAGAGGAAATTTTCAGACTTAAGGGAATTAATGTAAAGGTAAATCATGTTACTAGTGAGGAATACAAGAAGATGAATCCAGCTAGTGCAGACAGACCACATTATTCAATATTAGATAACTATATGCTTCGCCTTACAAGTGGCTACAAGATGGCTGATTGGAAGGACGCATTAAAAGAGTATTTAGGTTAATTCACAGCCTTCCCCTTGAGGGGAAGGTGTCGGCTTTAGCTGACGGATGAGGTGGAAAAGGAGAAAAAAATGAAAGGTATTATTTTAGCAGGCGGTTCAGGAACTCGCCTATATCCATTAACAAAGGCTATCAGCAAGCAGATTATGCCAATCTATGATAAGCCAATGATTTATTATCCATTATCTACACTTATGCTTGCAGGCATCCGTGAAGTTCTTATTATTTCAACTCCAAGAGATCTTCCTGTATTTGAGGAGCTTTTAGGTGATGGTAAGCAGCTTGGCATGGATATTCAGTACGCTGTTCAGGAGGCTCCAAACGGTCTCGCTGAGGCATTTATTATTGGTGCAGACTTTATCGGTAAAGATTCAGTTGCCCTTGTACTTGGTGATAATATTTTCTATGGCCAGTCATTCTCAAAGGTTCTTCTTTCAGCAGCTAAGAGAACTGAGTCTGAGCCAGGTGCTACAATCTTTGGTTACTATGTACGTGATCCTAGAGAGTATGGTGTAGTAGAGTTTGATGAGAACGGTGTAGCTATCTCAATCGAGGAAAAGCCAGCTGAGCCTAAGAGTAACTATGCTGTCCCAGGTCTTTATTTCTATGACAATTCAGTTGTTGAAATTGCAAAGACTATCAAGCCTTCAGCACGTGGCGAGCTTGAGATTACAGCTGTTAATAATGAATACTTAAATCGTGGAAATCTCCACGTTGAGACACTCGGTCGTGGATTTGCATGGCTTGACACAGGAAACCATGACATGCTTCTTCAGGCTGCTGAGTTCGTAAGCACATTCCAGAAGAGACAGGGCATGTATGTGTCATGTATCGAGGAAATTGCTTTCAAGCGTGGCTTCATCGACAAGGAGCAGCTTCTTAAGCTTGCTGAGCCTTTGATGAAGACAGATTATGGTAAATATTTAGTGGAGGTTTCAAAGGGACTATAATGGCTATTACAGTTGAAAAAAATATAAATGGTATCGAAGGTCTTTGCGTAATCACACCAAAGGTGTTTGGTGATGATCGTGGATATTTTATGGAGACATACAATCAAAACGATATGGAAGCAGAAGGTCTCCATTACGAATTCGTTCAGGACAATCAGTCTGCAAGCAAGAAGGGCGTTCTCCGTGGACTTCACTTCCAGAAGAACTTCCCACAGGATAAGCTTGTTCGTGTAATCTCAGGTGAGGTTTATGATGTAGCTGTTGACCTTCGTGAAGGTTCTGCTACTTTTGGTCAGCACTATGGAATCCTTCTTTCTGCAGAGAACAAGAAGCAGTTCCTTATTCCAAAGGGATTTGCACATGGCTTCCTTGTAGTTAGTGATTTTGCTGAGTTCTGCTATAAGGTTACAGATTTCTATCATCCAAATGATGAGGGCGGACTTGCCTTTGATGATCCAGATATCAATGTTCAGTGGCCTATTCCAGAAGGTATGAAAAAGGAAGATTTAATCCTTTCAGATAAAGACAAGGTTAATGCAAGTTTTAAAGCATACTGTGAAGAAAAAGGTATAGAGCTTTAATAACTAATGAGTTATAGGGAGTTAGTTATAATATGATAGCAACAATCTTTGCAAATGTGTTTACTATTTGCTTAATAATTGCCAATATTTATTTTTTCAAAAGTAAAAAGTATCTATATCTTTTCTTTCCATGTGTTTTGTTTTTACCAGATTATTATGGTTTTGAGATATCAGAAGCCCTACCGTTAATTACGGTGGCGCGTTTGATGTTTTTGGTATTTTTTATTTATGCTTTTATTAATAGGAGACGGAATTTAAGTTTAAGAGCTATAAAGATAAAAGATTTGCCTAAAGAATATCTTTTATTAGGTGGATATTTTGTTTTAAGAATAGTGTCTAACCTGTATTATGTTACAACACATGGACAGGCAGCAAAGACTATAATGTCAATCTTGTTTGAGCAACTTTTATTGCTGGTTGCTATGTATATGTTAGCGCCTACAAGAGATGAAATCATGAATGTGATGCGGGCTATTGTGGTCGGAGCTACAGTGTTATTCATAGCTGGAATATTTGAGAGTTTCACCTCAATTAGAATAGCTGATGCACTCTTTACGATAAAAAGATTTGCTCTGAATGAAAGATATTTTAGGCTTGGGCTATTGCGATCTACCACAAGTTTAGGACTGCCAGGATTTTATGGAAATATGTGTCTTTACATGTTGCCTATTGTCTTTTATTTGTATGAAGTTACGCGTTCAAAGAAATACTTGATAGTTATTTTTCTTGATATTCTCGCCATGATTCATTCTGGCTGTAGAGCTGATATTCTATTCTTGATTCCTATATTTGCGATATATATTATTTATATTCTCAAGGGAAGAGAGCGAAGAATTTTATTTTTCAAAAATGCTGTGATAGTTGTTATGGCATGGTTTGTGTTTATGGGTTCACTATCCATATACAGTCCGAATTATAAATATTATTACATTGGAAGCGGAAAATCTGTATTAAATGAGATTGGTTTTGACTTTGATTTAAATGAAGGCGCTCCTTCTGGTATAGACGGCTTTGGAAGTAATAAGGATGGTTCCCATTCCCGTACTGTTCAGTTTAGTGGTATGCGATATACAGCAGGTATTAATCCATTCTTTGGCCTTGGATCAGGAGCACAGATGAGGAAAGAGGTTAATTATTTCTGGAGTGATCATTGGGCACCAGCAAATACCTACGACCTAGGCATTGTCGAAATTTTCTGTGATGAAGGTATAATAGGTACCCTCGGACTTTCGTTAATTATAATATTTATGATTGTATCTTCACGCAAAAATAAATATTATCAGTTGGCAATTTTTACCTATTTGATTTCTACTTTGAGCACAGCAAACGTATATGAATACATAATGCTGTTTATCATAATCTTCAGTGAAAGAATAATAAGCGAAACCCATACTACCCTTTAAAGGTAGTATGGGTTATTTTATATTCTCCTTTATCCTCTCCACCAACTCCTCATACATCTCCACCACCTCAGCATGGTGTTCATCAATATACTCCAATCGGTCTTCTTTAATAGCAAACTCTAGTCCCTTTGCTGCCTCGGAAACCTCTGGGGCGCCGATGGTTAGAGAGGTGCCCTTGATGGAATGTGCTGTTATTTGATAGTTTGGCCAATCCTTGGCTTGGTAGAATTCCTCCAGGGTTTTACCTTTGTCGTCTGAGACGTAGGTCTCCAGAATTTGACGATAAAAGTCCTTGTCACCGGCAGAGAATTCAAGTCCAGAAGCTGTGTCCAAAAATGATAGCTTAGCCAGAAAATCATCGGCACCAGTGTTACCCTCAAAATCAAATCCAGAGCTACTATCAAATGCGACATCATCACTATCTTTTTCCAGTATATTAACAAGCTCAGGTGGCAAATGCTTGATTACCATATTTTCAAGTGCCATAGGCTGGATAGGCTTTGAAAGGTAGTCGTCGAAGCCGTCTTCAGCATATTTTCTGTCTGCGCCCATCATGGCATTAGCAGTGAGCATAATGACAGGGGTGTAGTGATTCTTGTTTACAATATCTTCTTTTAATCGCTTAAGCACTTCTATGCCGTCCACATCTGGCATCATGTGATCAAGGAAAATCAAATCGTACTTATTCTGTTTTAACAGATCAAGTGCTTCTCTGCCGCCTAAGGCACAATCTATTTTTACTCCGGTCTTTTTTAGCAGACCTTTAAATACATCCAGATTCATCTGCACATCATCCACTGCAAGGATATGAGCATTCTCGGCAGTGAAGCTTTCGTGATATTTCTCTCCGACGCTTGCCTGATAGTGCTCGTGAATTTCACCTACAGGTGAGTTGTCGGCAATAACAAATGGAAGCTGGACCTTGAAGGTAGACCCCTTACCATAGGTACTGTTTACCAAAATACTACCGTGCATCAGGGAAACCAGGTTTTTAGTAATGGAAAGACCAAGACCAGTACCTTGAATGGTTCGGTTTTTATCAAGTTCCAAACGCTGGAAATTATCAAATAGTCTCGGCATATCCTTCTCGTTGATACCGATACCTGTATCCTGTACGGTTAGTATTAAATTTAGTGAATTGCCATCCACAGCCTCATAAGTAGCCCGTAAGGTGATGGAGCCGAGCTCAGGGGTGTATTTCACGGCATTTGAAAGCAAGTTTGAAAGAATCTGCTTCAAACGTACCTCATCACCCACTAGCACACTTGGAAGCTCTGGGTGACATTCAAGCGTAAAGTTCTGCTGTTTGTTTCTGGTCATGCTCAGGAAAAGATTGTAGCAGTCATTTAAGGTAGATCCGATGTTAAATTCGCCGGAAACAATTTCAAGCTTTCCAGATTCAATCTTTGAAAAGTCCAAAACGTCGTTAATCAGCGAGGTGAGATTTCTAGAGGCAACGTTAATATTTTCTGCATACCTACGTACCTCATCATCCTCGCATTCACGAAGGATTAGCTCGTTCATACCAGTGATAACATTGATAGGTGTTCTGATTTCGTGTGAAATATTACTCAGGAAATTTGTCTTTGCGGCATTGGCAGCCTGGGCTTCCTCAATAAGACGATTTTCCTCTGTCAAATCAGTTGCAATCAAAATGTAGCAAAGAGGCTCATTATTTCTATCCATCTTGCAGGAGAAATTTACCAGGGTAACCTTGCCAGTAACGTTGGCTGTCAGTCGATAATCGATGGCAATACCTTCCTGAGATTTAGAAAACATCATCAAAGGTTCGCCGCTTTCCAAATCAAAAATTTCCTTCAAACGAATACGATAAGGCTCTTTGTCCAGACCCAAAAGCTTGTTGGCATATTCGTTGGAAAGGTTCAAATGATAGTTTGTATCGAATACCAATAGCCCGGTACCCAAAGTAGAGAAGATGTCCTTACTGATACTGTTGATGGTGATGTAGAAAACCATGTAATCGTTAGCTGATCGGAAGAAAACTATAAACGCAATATAAATACCGAAGCAGTAGAAAACATGGAGGAAAGGCATCTCCCTCATAGAGAAAAACAAATCAGGTACCGATGAACAACCAAAAATAAAATTAGATAAAAATACGAAGAACACCAGTCGCTTATCGCGCTGGTATTTTACATGGAAGGCCCACAATACACCGATGACCAAGAAGCACACAACTAATACCATCTGGTATGAATAATGGAAAAGCTGGCGATAAGGATCCTTGGCGATATAAATACAATAGCCGTTGAGCCTGTAAAAGGTATTGCTCTCCGGGCTACCATAGATAATCAAATCTAAAGCTGCGCCTACAGATGTTACAAGAATTATAAAAAGCTCAGCCAGCCTGCTTATATTTAGACAGCTTGTGATAAGAATAAGCTCCGCCACGATGTAGATGTCGATTCCAAGCAGACCAATAAGTCTAAAAATATATGCTGAAATTACATTAGGGCTTAGGGACATTGTGGAATAACCAATGGCACACAGACCATTTCCCAATGACAGCAAAAAGACTGCGTATTTAAAAAAGCCCATTGTATTTCGTTCTCTTCTAAGGAAGCTGATGCCCAGATGCACCGAGGTCGCACCTGCCACCAAAAGAAAGAGATTTATAAAAATCATGTTTTCCTGAATAAATGTCATTTAAATTCACCTGTAAATAATATGTTTAAGTGAGAATACTACTGTGTAATATATGAATACTCACTATTAGTATAATAAATGTTTATACAATTTTCATTATCATATAACTGTAATTGTGATATCATGTAAACAAATAGTTACTGTTTGTTGCATACAAAAATCATAAGCGCACCCAGGAGGCAGGATGAGAGTAGCAGTAATAGACGATGAAAGCTTATTTAGAATGCAGTTGAAGATGATGGTGGAAAAGGTTGCCACCTCCAGAGCCCTTCAGCTGGATGTTGAGGAGTTTGAGTCGGGACCTCAGTTTATCGAGTCGCTTAAGGAGCGACGTTTTGACATAGTATTTATGGATATTTTTATGCCGGACATGGATGGCATCGAGACTGCAAGGAGGTTGCGCGAGCTTACTGAGAAGACCTTCCTCATTTTCCTGACAGCCTCAGACGGACATTATCCAGACGCTTTTTCTCTTCACGCATTTGATTATGTGACGAAGCCTTTCACACTTGAAAGAATCGACCATCTCATTTCTGAGATTGTGGAGCACACGCCTATTGATGCGATTTTTATCAAGATTTCAGTGGGCTCGGTGGATGAGAGAATTTATCTGAAAAATATTGTGTCCGTCACTACAGATGGTCATTACCTGGAAATTCACAAGGACGATGGCAGTGCATCAAGAGTTCGTCTCACTTCCGGTGAGTTCCTGGGCATGGTAGGTCCGGACAAGCGTTTCATCATGATTAACCGAGGCATCATCATCAATATGGACTTCATTGATAGAATTGAAGGCAACGAGGTCTACATGCAGGACCGCACAATTTACCCGATTTCAGCCAAGAAATCATCGGACATAAAACAACAAATCAACGATTACCAGTTTAAGAGTATATAGATATATAGAATAACCCAACGGGACGTATGTCAATTTTGCCAAAGTAGACAATATTTTGCCAATTTTGTTACGTCCCGTAACTTTTTTGTTACAATATATATGGGAAATTAGCATGGGGTGAATTTTGACTTGCATAGTAAGGTGAGTTTTTATGAAAAATCGGACGGTCCAAGCGGTATCAATTGGCCTGTCTGCCATTACATTATCGGGACCTGTTAGTTTGAATGTATATGCTCAGACCATCGATTCAGAGTCTGAGGGGGAGTCCGACACGGAACAGATTGCCCAGGCAGAGGACGGTACATCGCTTAAAGTCGAGACAATTGCACAGGAGGCCTGCGACGCCACTGAGAAGGCGGAGGAGACCACTTTTAAAGCAGCTGAGAACACAGCTGCTACTTTTGGTGTCCTTGAATCCGATGAGACCATTTCCCAGGAGGAAGCTCAACAGTTACTTGATGACACCTCCAAGACCGTTGAAAATGCAGAAACAGACCTTAATTTTGCAGAGGAAAAATATAATCAGCTTCTGTCTGAATACGAGGAGGCAAAGGCTCAGTATCAGGTGGCAGTTGACAATTATAATAATCAAAAGCAGGAGGCTCAAAGCTCTCTCCAGGGCGCTGAGGCAGATCTTGAGGAAGCCAAGGTTAAATTGGAGGAGCTACAGCAGGAGCTTTCTGATGAGAAATATACAGTTTACGAGTACGCCGATTCTGATGGTCAGCTTGTGAAGCTTTCGAAAGAGGAGGCTGAGCAGTCAGATGGAAAGGTGGAGCTTGAAAGCTACTGGACCATCGATGGTACCTATGTGCCTACCTACGTGGATTATATGCGTTATGATGGTACCAGAACCGGTTTTTACACCTCTCAGGAGGCAATAGAGTCCGGCAAGGAGTATGTGGACGACCTCTATTACAACGATCCGGAAAAATATAAGACTTCAGTAGAGTATAATGACGACTGGACCACAGACTCGTCTCTGATAGGTCTTATCATCGACACCACAGGCACCTTCACTGCTACCTACAACAAGACAGCTGAAAAGGATGGATATCAGGTTAGCCAGACGGTGAAAGATTCTCATTATTCTTCAGAAAAAGATGCTGTAGATGCAGTTGAGGCAGAGGCTAAGGAGCTCCACGGAGCTGCCCGAATCGATAAAGAGGAAAGCAATCTTATCTCCACCAATGTGAAAAAATACGCTGAGATAATTAAGAGATATTTCAGTGCAGGTGAGGATGAAAAATATGACTCTCTGTTAAATGATGTGGAGCAGGCCAAGGCTGACTGCCAGACTGCCCAGGATAAGGTTCAATCCATTCAAAACCAAATCAGTGCCTTGAAGGATGACGACAGCATTCTTGCTCTCGTTCAGGTCACAATCCTGGAGGCAAAGCTTGAGGTGGCTACAGCCTCATACAATCACGCCAAGGAAAACCTGGCAGAGGCCAACAGTAACCTAGAAAAAGCCAAGACAGTTTTTTCTGAGAAATACACTCAGCCAGCACCAGAGGAAGAGCCAATTCCAGCAGAGGAACCAGGTTCAGAAGAAGAGCCAACTCCTGCACAGGCGGAACCAGCACCAGATGAGGCTCCAGCACCTGCAGAGGAAACCACTCTTACAGAGGAGACTGATCCTAAAGAAGATCCAGAGCTTCTGGAAGAGCTAGACCCTATCGAGGAAGAGCTGAAGATAAAAGAAGAAATCACAAAGGTTATAGAAAAAGAGATTAATAAAAGGCCATCTAGTGGAAGTTCCCATTCTGAGGACTACCCTCCAGCAACGCCAGTTCAAGAAGAGGAAAAGTTTCCTGAACAGCCAGATTTGTTGGGAGAGATTTCAAACACTGTAAATCCTCCGACAGACAATTCCGGCTCAGGTTCAGACTCAGGCTCAGGCTTTTCTGTTCCTGAAATAAATCAGCTCCAGGAAGAGCCAGAGGAACCTACCGAGGGTGTGGTCCTAGATGATGAAAACGTACAGATTCCTGACCCAGCCACACCTAAGGATGTCACTGTTAAAGGCCTTATGGAGCACAAAAAGTGGTTCGTGGGACTTGCCGGTGTTTCCGCATGTGGAGCAGGAATTGGAGTTGTAGAAGCAAAACGTCGTGCAGTTGCAAAAATTATAGATAAACTCAATCAATAATAGACGAAATCTCTTATTTGCCAAAAAAAACGAAGATTGTGCCAAGCTATTGTTTGCCAATTTTATTAATGGTAAAGTACAGAGCGTAAGGTATTGTTCACAAAACGTTCACAGGTTCGTTTGTGAACCTATGGCGTTAATCAGTGAAAATGAGGTTAATGTTTATGAGAGTGTTGATCTTAAAGATGAAGATGCTTAGGACCATGATGGAAAATCATAGAACTAGGCGCAGGCTGAAGAAGCTTGAAAGCTATAGGGAGAGCTAGGTTCATCCGCGACGACAATAAAAGTGGAATTAGACTTACATGATTTTGCTTTTCAATAAAGTGCCGATTAATCCGTTTGGATTGGTCGGCATTTTTTTGTGCGTCACCTCCCACAATTCACAGTTCCCATGAAATAGGTTGACCGCCATCCCTCCCCTAGCCCTAGCCACCTGCCTCTATATAGTGAAAGATTGACAAAGAATTATGCTTTTTCTTAATGCTACAAATGAGCTTTCGCAGGTGTACTTTCATAGCTTTTACAATTCGAAGCAGATGTGTGACCAGCACAGACACACAAGAAAATTAATATGCTTCTTCATCCAAGGTCTAGGATAATTGTGTTCATGTTCCATTCGCTAAGTGGAAATATAAAAATGGGTTTTGTGGATATGGGCACCGCTAGAAATTCACATCCATGTTCAGATTCTAGCTTGCCTCGCCGTCCATGGCTCGGCATGCCCATATCC
>JAEEGL011360225.1_pt1 | contig 10379 bp, 11 predicted proteins | sample 9134231 | NCBI WGS metagenome assembly JAEEGL01 (sample SAMN16246548, study PRJNA631951) | gut metagenome | biome: gut microbiome; feature: rumen; material: fiber-attached | host: Bos | place: Iran: Karaj | collected 2018-10
CCTGTTTACAACACTAAACAGTTTGTATGAGAAGCTATAGAAAGTATCTTGAAACAAACTTTTAAAGAGTTTGAATTTATTATAGTAGACGATTGTAGTACTGATTGAAGTTATGAAATATGCCAAGAATATGCAAAGAAAGATAAAAGAATAAAGCTATATAGAAACGAAAAGAATGGATGAGTCGCATATACAAAGAATAGATTAATAGAGCTAACATCTACAGATTATTTGGCATCACAGGATAGCGATGATGTAAGTTTCTTAAATAGATTAGAATTAGAATATAAGTTTCTAGAGGAGCATAAAGATTATGCAGTAGTAGCATGAAATAATGAAATAATAGATGAAGAATGAAAAGTAATATGACATAGAAGATATTCTGATGATATAAAAAATGTAATATTAAAAAAATCTCCAGTGTCACATCCAACTACAATGATGAGAAAATCAGATTTTTTAGCAGTATGATGATATTCAAAAGTTAAATATGTAGAAGACTATGATTTATGGATAAAGTTATATAGTGAATGATATAAGATTAAGAATATCGACAAGGAGTTATTGAAATATAGAATCAGGAAATGAGCACAGAAATGACACGTAAAAGAGACAATTAAATGAACACTAAACTGTCAAAAAAATGCTTACTCAAAAATTAAGCCATCATTTTCTGATAGAGTTTATCATATATGTTTGTGGTGTTTAACATTATTGCCAAATAAATGGATTATGGCCCTCTTTAAGTTATTAACTTATTAATCATATATGGAGAATCCATTAGTATCAATATTAATAGTTACATATAATGCTGAAAAAACTATAGGATGGACTCTTGCATCAATTTTTAATCAAACTTATAAAAATTACGAAATACTGATACTAGACAATAATTCTACCGATAAAACAATCGAAACAATAAAATCTTTTAATAATCCTAAAATAAAAATATTTTCAGAAAATAAAAATCTTTGACCATATAAATGATTGAACTATTTACTGGATAAAGCAAAATGAAAATATATAGCTATACAGGATCATGATGATGTCTGGTATAAAGAAAAAATAGAAAAACAAGTTGAATTCCTAGAAAACAACAAATCTTATGTTTGATGCTGAACTTGATGTATTGATTATTTTGCTGCAGATAATACATGATACTTAATTCAAGAAAACGAGGAAGATAGTTATCTAGTATATCATACATCATTAATGTTTAGAAACGATTGATATAGATACGATACGTCAAAAACATTTCTGTGTGATTGCCATTTCATGAGATATATTTTGTGTAAAAATAAAAAAAATCTTCATGTAATACCATGAATAATGACATTACATTATAACAAAAAAGATGGTAGCAATCTTTCAAATTATCGATTCAAATTAAATTGAAATAATGTTAAGACATATTTTAAAGTTTATTGATATGATATTTATCACTTACTAGCTTTAATATTTATAGTTGTTTTAAAAATTCTGCCTTGAAAGTTATGAACTTCCGTTCAGAGATTTTTATTCAAGAAAATCAAATGAGTAAAATCAGTTAATAATTTTAATTCTAAAGAAGTTCTTGGAATGTTAAAATATTTGTGATAAAAATAATAATTTTAGATTCATTTTATTAATGATGTGATATAAGAAATGATTAGTATCTATTTTAATATGTACTTATAATGCAGAAAAAACGATTAAAAATACCATTTTATCATGTCTTGATCAGACTTATCAAAATCTTGAAATACTAATCCATGACGATCAATCAAAAGATAATACAATTAACGTTATAAAAACTTTATATGATAAAAGAATAAAAATAATAAAATCTTGAAAAAAATTATGACCGTATAAATGATTGAATTTTTTGCTGGATAATGCCGAGTGAGAATATATTGCAATACAAGATCATGACGATATTTGGCATCCATCTAAGATAGAGAAGCAAGTAAATTATTTAGAAACTAACAAGAAAATTATATGATGTTGAACTTATTGGTTGGAATATTATGTTACCAATCGTGAATGATATATAGCAAGACCTAATGAAGAATTTGTAACACATTGAGTAGCTCATACTTCATTAGTATTTAGAAATAATCTAAAATATAGATACGATACCGAAATTGACTATTTATGTGATTGATATTTTTTGAAAAACATTTTATCTGAAAGACAAAAAACCATTTATGTATACCCTGAAATTTTAACACTTCACTACAATAAAGCTAAATGAGCAAATTATTCCAATTCGTGGTTTAATTATAATTTAAAAAATTTTAAAAGATATTTTGATGTTCAATGATATTCATTTAAATCATTTTTACACTTCCCTATTTTTATAATATTACAACTATTACCGAAATCGACAAAGAATACTATCTGTGAATGTATAATAAAAGCACAGAATAATTTCCAAACAGAGAAAGAGTTAAAACAAGATATTAATATAAATGAAATGTTAAAATATTTTAACCCTTCTTAAGATTACCTAGTAAAAGACATTAATCTATTTTCTAGAATAGAACAACATTTGATTGGTTTATTGCAATAACATTAAAACAAAAACAAACAGTTAAAACAATAAAAACTTTTAAATCCAATCTAAATATATATTCGTTATTCATTTTTGTTTAATTTTTGTTTCAAGTTTTTTTAATTTACTCTTTCAATCTTTAAAAAATCTTTCATGAGTTTCAACAACTATATATTTTATATTATTATATAATCATTCATCTATAATATCGTTAACCACATCAAACTCTGCTCATTCAATATCTAATTTTAACAAATGTATTTTTTTATATTTTGGTAAAATATCTTTTTTTATAACTTCAGAAAGCCTAACTATATCAACCTCCACTTTATCATTTTTTCATCATTCAATTTCAGCACATTCTTCAATAATTGTTGCTCATTGATCAAATAATTCAGTTTCATTTATATAAAAATCCATTTTTCAATTCTTATCGGATACTGCATTTGGATAAATATGAACTTTCCCATCATCTATATATTTCTTATTCAACAATCTAATTGCTTGTGGATTTGGTTCAAACGCATAAACTTCCATATCCATAAAACGAGCAATATCTATAATTAGTCATACATTTGCTCAACAATCTATAAATACTGAATCTTCTTCTTTTGGACAAAACATATACCTATATTTAGGGGGAACTTTAGCATTTTGCAACATCAATTGGAAAAATCAGAATTATTTTGGATCTACAATTGCATCAGAAAGTAAATATACCCTTTTAATTAAATCTTTTAACGTGTTTGGCAAAAGCTTAAAAAAAATCATGACTATTATTGTTTAACAAATAAAATTTATTAATAATATTTATGATAAAAATTTGTAAATCAACAAATAATACATTTATTATTAAATTTTTTCTTCATCTATACATATGTTATGAAATAAAATTTAGCACACTACATCTCATAAATAGATTTTTTAAATATCCATTTTTTAGTATGTGTTTTAAAATCTAATATCTTTTGTTTATTTATATCTTTAATAAACCAAACCGTAATATATTCATCCTTATTAATAACAATATTATTATTTTTAAAATAATTTAAGAATAATATTTCAGCAGAAAATGGTTGAAAAAATATAGCATAGATATAAGTAAAGGGGATTCATATCATTTTATACAAAACAGGTCGCTTTTTTCATAAAATTCTGTATGGATCTATCTTTTCAAAAATCCTATTTAATTTTTTATTTTTTATCTCGAATCATTTAAAGCATATATCCCGGTTGTCAAAGATGTCTCATAAAATATCGCTTGCTTTATCATCCATAATAAAGTAGAAATCCTCTATTTTTATTAAAAATTTTGCAGAAGGTATTAGTCTATTACGATTACATAATACAATTTTATCTGATTTTTTAATTGTGCTTAAAATATTTTTAAAATTAAGTTTTCTTGGAAAAGGTGTATCAAATCTCAATTTAAAGACCATATCATACGAAATATTTTTTTTAGATTTATATATATTTTTTAATTTTATACTTTGACAAATTTTATATAGTTGCTGAAGCATATTAGGAGTTTCATCTTTTAGAGAATATCCATATTTTTCCGCATATTCATACTCTATAAAATGTCCCCATTTTTTATTAATAATTTCCTTTACTTCACTGCTTTTTATCTTTTCTATTTTAGTTGGATTTAACAAACTTACTTTACCTACATCTTCATCATCCTCTACTGCACAAAAAATATCATAATCAAATCATTGTTCCTTAGCTGCATCAAAAAGGTTTTTTTGAAAAAGAGAAAAAGTTTGATCAAGTGTCCTTGCTTGTCATGAAAAACAAAATGCTATTCTTGGTTTATCTTGAACCATATAAAAACTATTGTTAATAAATTATTCTCTATAATTTTTTTGATATTCTATAATTTCTTTTAATCAATCTAATAATGTTGTTTTTGATTCATAATTAAATTCGTTACGAACCTTGCTTCAATCTCACAAACAATGTTTAAATACTTCTTGTTTTACTCTTTCCTTTTTCAAATTATATGTAGCATTAAACAATTCTTCATATTTATCCCAAAATTTTAAAGGTTCTCATACCTCATATTCAAACTCTTTTCATAAAGCAGAATAAATTGTTTCAGCTATTTCAATTGCAGAATATGCATTTCATGTGGCTAAATTAAATATTTCTGCTTCATAATGTTTTTCAGATAATGCCATTCTATAAAGATATTGCATCAAATCATAAACATAAATATAATCTCTTTTACAATCTTCCGTGTTATAAATGGTTGGTTTTCTTCAGGCTAAAGCCTCACGAATCAAAAAGCTTGTAAATGGTGGATATTTTCTTTTAAAATCTTGATGTGGTCAAAATACATTAAAAAATCTTGGAATAATTATGTCCATTCAATAATTTTGTGCATATGCTTTACAAACTTGTTCACTACAATATTTAGTTGTAGCATAAATTAGATTTGGATGAACAAAATCTGTTTCTTTATGAACTTCATCCTTTGGGTTGTTTTCATAGATTGCAGATGTAGATGCAAAAATTATTCTTTTCACATTACTTCTACGAACCGAATTTAAAACATTAACTGTTCATGTTGTGTTCACATCAAAAGCTTTATCTGGATGAGATTCACATTCAGGTAATGCAGATATTCATGCAAAATGAAAAACAACATCGATTCATTCCAAATGTTTTCAGAAATCTTTATCTCTCACATCAGCTAATATAAAATTATTTTTTAATGTTTCATTATCCTCAAAATTATCACGATAACCGTACTCAAGGTTATCCAAAATTTTTACGTTGTGTCATTCTTTTAATAAGAATTTTCACAATTCCGATCATATAAAACCAGCTCAACCTGTTATTAGAAAGTTTGTCATGTTTACAATCTGTTAGTATATAAAACTATTTTTGTGTTATATTAAATTTTTTTATTATAAAGTTTTTTATTCTACCATATAAATCAGTTTTCCTATCAACATGATGTATCATAAATGCATCCTTATTATGCAATCATAAAAAGTTATATATATATTGTGTACATGATAAGAACCTACATTTTTTATAATTATCATTAATTATCGTAAAACTCTCCCTATTAATACATTCACAGAATCAACCGCTTGATAAAATTCAAATATTTACAACACTAAAATTTTTGTAAAAGATTAAGTAAAACATGTATATATAATAATCAAATTCCCCAAATATAAGATGATCAATATCATCAAAAACTTTAGTTTTATCGAAGAAATCATCAATAAAGGAAGATTTATATATACAGGGCTGATTAAACCATAAATATAAATTAATATCCTCCTTTGTCTCTCAATGAGGGACACGAGGAAGAGATGTATCTATAACAAATTTTGTTGACTCACTTTCATAAGCATTTCCGTAAAGTACTTTATCATTGTAATATTGAGTACAAATATCATATACATCAACATTTTTTACTATTAATGATTCTGCATCCGCAATTATTAAATATTCATAATCATTTTTTAATTCATTTATTGAATAAAACTTTTTAACATCAGGCATATGTGATTTATTTTTTTTACATCTATCTAACAAATCCTTCGGTAAAATAATTTTATGATCAAATTGTCAAAACAATTCAGAATCTTTTTCATCGCTAAATACATAATAAAAATCGGAAGTATCATTAAGTTTGTTGTCAATAAAGCTTTGATAAAATTCTTTTCAAAATCTATAATGCGGTGGATAAATAGGTACTATAAACGCTACTTTTTTATTCATCATAGAATATTAAAGAGATAAATAATCTTTCAAACTAGCATTTCTTGGCAAAGTAATTGCCATTCATGATGGATATGGATTTGTGGTAGCAAAGTCATTTATCACAACTCTAGCTGCATGATTCATTCACATTAAGATTGCATAAGGTTTAATTCAGACAGAATTTAACATTTTCACTAAATTTTCACGGAATTCTTCGGGTCTAGATGTGGTAATAACGATTTGAGCTCATTTATTTTGAAGTTCAATAATACATTGAACATTCTCTTCCAAGAATGTTGTGTTGTTATACCAATTAATTGTTCCATATTTTCATGAGTTTTTCATAAGCACTCAGTCAAAATCTACAAAATAAGTACGATAATTTTTTTGTACTTCTTTCCACTCAATTAATGTTCACCAATCATCATATCATGTAGCCATATTACATTCAAATATACACCTATTTTGTGCTATAAGATATGAAATAACATGACTGATATACATTTCTCATTGTATATTATTATTTTTCATTTGTTCATAGGCTCGTTTAAAGTCTTCACAGTTTTCAAACGAATAAACTCACAAACAAATAATATTAGAAACAACATCTTTTTCGATAATGTCCTGAATTATTCACTGTTCATTCAACAATAAAAAACTTTTTCATGGGATATTTGAGATATCTGGATGTTTACGCAAATCGTATCAGACTATTGCATTTTTTATAGTATCAGGAATTTGGGTATATACACAATTATCCGAGTCCTTGATAACTATTGATCATGTTACATTCATTTTATCCAATGTTAAACAGATTGTTTCACTTGCGCTCGATGTAAAATCATCGAGCATACAAATTTCAATCTTAGGATTATCTTTAAACACCTGTTCCATAATCAATTTAGATTCATATTTCTCGTCATGTGGTTTCACTATCGTAATTATAATACGATTGAAAATATCCACATTCATATGCTCTATGGCTTTTTCTATCATTAGTTTCCCGTCTGGATGAGTAAGCATATATTTGGGTTTCATGTTTGGAAAACGATTAGATTTTCCAGCACATGGAATAATAAGTGTTTTCATGGCTATAGATTATTAGAATCTAAAATATTTATAACTTTTTTGAGAGATTCTTGTAAAAAGTCTTTTGTAACATCATCTTTTGTATATGGTACTATTCTAAGTATATTTAAGAGCAATATATGATATATATATGAAATTTTATTCTTTCAATCTTCCAATTCTGATATACTTTCAAGTAATGCTTGCTTTGCTATAGCTAGTCTTAAACTCAAAGTTGAGATCATTTCTTCATGGCGATATGACCATCATATTTCTAAATCTTGCAATAATTTAGCTACATCGATCATCCATGAATCAAAAAAAGAATCTAGAAAATCTATTAAGTATATTTTTTTATCTGGTGTGATTAGAATGTTCTCTAATGTTAGATCTCCATGACAACTACTATGTGGAATTACAGAAAAATCAAACTTTTCTAATAATTCCAGAGCCTCATTTTCTATTCATGTAATATCATTAAAACTTTCCCTAAGTGATTTTAACTTTTTTTGAAAAATTTCATTTGTATCTTCTAAGTATTCTTCTCATTTAATATCCAATGTCTTCATCGCTAGTTCTACCAAATTTGAAATTTCTTTCACTGTTATAGATTGCATATAACTTGCTAAAGTTTGACAATTAAGATACTGCATATCGAAATAAAAAACATCTCAAATGTATCATTGACCATATATCTCTGGAGCATAAAAAATATCAGATTTGAATGATTTTTGTTTATTTAATTGTGTTTCTAATCTCGCGTTATATGACTCTTTTCCCGCAGTTTTTCTTACAAAAAATTTATTATCATCTTTATATAATGAAATTTCACATCAAGAATGTCATGATAAATCCTTAATAAATTCCATGATACAAAAAAATCCAACAAAATAAACTTTGTCGGATTGTATTAATGATTTGGCACTTTCACTATATAGAGAATGTTGTTAATTGCAAGACGTTTTTTAATTTATCTTCCCTTGAAAGCTCTCCCCTTTTCAATAAAATTAGTTCCGTAAATTTTGAACTAAGTTTATTCACTAAACTAAACTATGCTAGATAAATTAGAAAAAATTATCGCCAAATATGAATCACTAAGAGAAGAATCATTGTCTCCAGAAGTTTTTCAAAATCCTGAAAAATCTAAAGCAGTAAACAAAGAGTTATCATCACTTGAAGATACATATAATATTGCCGTTGCTTATAAAAAAGCACTAGAAAATCAAAAGAATGCACAGGAATTATTAGATACAGAAACTGATGAAGAAATAGTTGCTATGGCTCAGGAGGAATTAGATAATGCCAAAGCTGAAATTGAAGATTTGGATAAAAAGTTGACTATCGCTCTCCTACCAAAAGATCCAAACGATGATAAAGATATTTACCTAGAAATTCGTCCTGCTGCATGATGAGATGAATCAGGATTATTTTGAGCTGAACTTCTAAAAATGTATCTTGCTTTCGCCCAAAAAAAATGATGGAAAACTGAAATAATTGAAGAACAACTTTCTGATATCGGTTGAGTTAAATTTGTAATGGTAAAAATGACTGGTAAAAAAGTCTATTCATTGATGAAATTTGAATCATGAGTTCATCGCGTTCAAAGAATCCCAGAAACTGAATCTCAATGAAGAGTTCACACTTCCACTGTAACAGTTGCCGTTATGCCTGAAGCTGAAGATGTGGATATCCAGATTGATATGAAAGATATCGTGATGGATACATATGCCGCTTCTAGTAACTGATGACAGAATGCAAATAAAAATCAGACTGGAGTTAGAATTCACCACATTCCATCATGATTGATAGTTAATATCTGAGATTCAAAATCACAAATCCAAAATAAAGAAAAAGCTTTCGCAGTTTTAAAATCTAGACTATATCAAATCGAGCTAGACAAAAAACAAGCAGAAGAAAAAAGTCTGAGATGAAATCAGATTTGAACATGAGATAGATCAGAAAAAATTAGAACTTACAATTTCCCTCAAGACCGTGTAACAGACCACAGAATCCATGAATCATGGTCAAATTTACCAAGCATTATGGCTTGAAATATTGATGATATTATGGATAAATTAGTTCTAGAAAATCAGACTAAACTTTTAGAAGCTAGTATGAAAGAATAATGGGATTACAAAAAAGAATAAATAAGCGATTTATTAAAAAAGCTATTTGAAGTGACTATATTTATCAGATTGAGGCTGAAGAAAAATCTAGATGATGATACGAATATGATAGAGAGAGAACTAGTAAATTGAAATCATTTCTTCAAGATTGAGTAAATGAGATGAAAAAAGAGATTGAATTAAAAAAGGAAACAAAAAATTATGATTAATATATCTTAAATATTTCTTCTTTCTTTTCTTGAAATTTTCACTCTAAACTGTATTTTATATACAGATTTTTTTATTTTTTGTTCTCCAAAATTTGATGACTTGAGAGGTAGCACAGGAAACTAAAATGGAAGCATATGAATTTGAATTACGTTGGAGAGCCTTTTTTGGTTTGTCTAGGAGATTTAGATATTCTCGAGATGAAGAGACTATCGCAAATTTGGTAAAAAGAACAAATAAATGAAACCTGGAAATTGCTTTGAAAGATACCTCTCCAGATGACTTACATAAATTTACACTTCAGACTTACACACAATATAAAAAAGATTTTATCGAAAGAAATCAGAACGAATTTCCAGGTAGAGATAAGAGATTTTCATTATGATATTATATTGACCGTTTGGAATATGAACTAAAGGTTATCAAGGAAATGTGATTCAATTCATACTTCCTAATCGTGTCAGAATACGTTCGTTGGGCCAAAGAACATCAAATTTCAGTTGGACCATGAAGATGATCATGAGCATGATCTTTACTCGCATGGCTCGTATGAATTACAGAAGTAGATCCATTACCGTTCGATTTGCTATTTGAGCGTTTCTTAAATCCTGCCAGAGTATCGATGCCAGACTTCGATATAGATTTTGAGGATTCATTACGCCAAACTGTAATCGAGCATTGTTACGATTTATACTGAGCTGAAAAAGTTTGTTCAATCTGAA
>JAEEGL011970569.1_pt1 | contig 10379 bp, 9 predicted proteins | sample 9134231 | NCBI WGS metagenome assembly JAEEGL01 (sample SAMN16246548, study PRJNA631951) | gut metagenome | biome: gut microbiome; feature: rumen; material: fiber-attached | host: Bos | place: Iran: Karaj | collected 2018-10
ACCGCCCTTGCTGAGCGCGGCACCAACGCCACCGTACTTGGAAACCTCAACTTCCGCAAGGCCTTCTCCCTCGCTATCGACCGTACCACCTTCGCTCAGTCTTACACCGCCGCCGGTTCCGCCGGTTACGGCATGCTGAACTACATGTACGTTTACGATCCGTTCACCGGCGCCTCCTATCGTAACTCTGACGGCGGTAAGGAAGCCATCGTAAATCTCTACGGTCTTACCTACGGAACCGACGACGCCGACTTCGAGGATCTCGACGAGGCTTACGACGCTGTTACCGGCTACGATATGACCGCTGCCCGCGAGGCCATGGCTCTTGCTTTCGATGAGACCACCGCTGACGGCACCTATGACGGCGGCGACGTCACTCTCGTCCTCTCCGTTTACAGCTCCGACGATACCTACGTCCAGATGTTCAACTACCTCAACAACGCTCTTCAGGAAGCCTGCGTCGGCACCGGCTTCGAGGGCAAGGTAAAGCTCGAGATGAAGGTCGACGCCGACTACTATGATTCCATGTACTCCGGTCAGGCCGATATCATCTTCTCCACCTGGGGCGGCGCTGCTTACAGCCCGTTCACCCTCCTCTATGAGTGCTACTGCGACGCCGCTGACGGCTCCGGCCAGCAGATGGAGTACGGCTTCGACTCCTCCAAGGTTCAGGTCGCCATCAACATCAACGGCAAGGATTATCTCCAGAGCCTCCAGACCTGGGCTATGTGGATGGACGCTCAGGACATCACCATCACCTCCTACGACGGAACCACTACCCTCGAGCGCTTCGGCGATTACGACGCTGACACCCGCTGCAGCATCTTCTCCAAGCTCGAGCACGCATACCTCGCCAACTACGTCAACACCCCTGTTTACTACAGAAACGTCGGCTCCCTCGTCTCCAGAAAGGGCGACTATCCTGTAACCGAGTATGTTGACCTCATCGGCTTCGGCGGCATCCAGTTCTACACCTACAACTACACCGACGCTCAGTGGGCTGAGGTTGCCGGCACATTCACCTATTAATTTAATCCGATAGGTGTAATTTAACGCCGATAAAATCGGCTGAGACCTGAAATAAGCACGCAATCGCGGGCATTTGCCCGTGATTGCGTTGCGTTTCTAAATGAGACTTCTTTTATTTCAGGGACGTCTGATGCTGATGTTCAAGCGAAAACGAAGCGCCGTTTTCGATTGAACATCAGCATTGGGTCTGCGACTGCCAGAGATGAAAAAACTCCGCGAAGGGGAGGCACTTAAATGACAAAGTACGTAGTAAAAAGACTTGTCCTGATGATCTTTACCTTTTTGATCATCACAACGATCTGCTTCGTCCTCATTAAGCTTCTGCCGCTGCCCGCTATAAAGCAGATGGGCCGCGACGTTTCGCTTATCGAGAGAAGGCGCGAGGCTATGGGCTATAATAAGCCTATCATGGTCCAGTATTACCTCTACTGGCAGCATCTTCTGCAGGGAGACTTCGGCCTCGGCGAGCAGATGTACGTTTCGCTCGAGGTTTCGGACGTGATACTGACTAAGCTTCCCTATACGGTGGTCGTGAACCTCTATGCGTTCATCGTGTCCGTGCCGCTCGGGCTGCTCTTCGGCATCTATGCGGCGCTCAAAAAGAACACCGTGCAGGATCACTTTATTTCAACGCTTGTTATGGTATTCATCTCGGTGCCCTCCTTCGTCTACGCATTCCTCGTCCAGTATCTCCTCTGCTTCAAAACGGGGTGGTTCCCCTTAACAGTCGCCTCAAAGGAGAGCGCGGACTTCTTTTCGTGGCCAATGTTTTATTCAATGGTGCCCGCTATCCTCTCTCTCTCCTTCGGAACGATTGCGGTTCTGACCCGTTTCACGAGAGCAGAGCTCGCGGAGGTGCTCACGGGCGACTATCTGCTGCTCGCCCGCACGAAGGGACTTACGAGGAACCAGGCTATCGTCCGCCACGCCATGCGAAACGCGATGGTGCCGATCCTGCCAATGATCCTCGGCGAATTCATCGGCATCATAGGCGGCTCGATCATAATCGAGCAGATCTTCTCCATACCTGGCATCGGCAGCCTTTTCGTCCAGTCGATAAACCTGCGCGACTACAACTTCTTTATGGCCGACACGGTAATCTACACTCTTATCGGACTCGTTTCCGGACTCATTATCGATCTGAGCTACGGTTTTATAGATCCGAGGATCAAGATGGGGGCTCGCTGATATGGATTATATGAATATACCGATAGAGAAATTCGCGCTGGCAAACGAAGATTCGCGCATTAAGGACAAAAAATTCGCTACAAAGCCGGTCGGATATTTCCGCGACGCTCTGCGCCGCTTTAGAAAAAATAAATCGTCCGTCGCCGCAGCGGTTATAATCCTTTTCCTATTCCTCTACGCTTTTATAGTACCCTTCGTTTCGCATTATGATGTGACCTTCCGCGACGGTTACTATAAGATGGTGCTTCCGAAGTCCGAGACCTTCGCTTTTCTCGGCTGGGACGGTTGCGGCGAGCAAACCGAGACCCAGGCGGGCTACGACTACTACAACAGCATCGGTCAGGAATACGGCTCAAGCTCCGTAAGGGAGGTGCGCAGCCACTATAGCGAGAACGGGAACGATTTCTATAAGCTCTACGTCGATTCCTATGAGAAGGTCGGATTCGTCTATGCAGACCTCTCCAAGGAGGACTATTTCGCCCTCCAGGAGTATCAGAATCAGACCGGTATCCAGGTCATGTACCCGATCCCCGCAAACTACAAGACGAGCTTCATCGCCGTTACGAGCGCAGCCAACCTCTGGTATGAGCTCGCAGACGACAAGCCCTCCACCTCCGGCGCATCCAAGTATCACGAGGACGACGGCACTCCGATCTACGTCGCCGACTACCTCACGAACAAGAGCCCGACGAGGGCAAAGTATGAGAGCCTTAAAATTGCGGGCGACGACGGAGGAGAGGACGGCGAGCACTGGTACGTCTACGCCGTCAAGAACCAGACCGGCTACCGCGTCCGCGTTCTCTACAAGGAGTATTACAACTATAAAAACGGCTTCTACGCGGTCCACCTCTTCGGCACCAACCAGCACGGCCAGGACATATTCGCCTGCCTTGCATCGGGCGCGAGACTGTCGTTCATTCTCTCACTCAGCGTTTCGATAATCAACTTCTTTATCGGAGTGATCTGGGGCTCTGTCTCCGGATATTACGGCGGAGCGACCGACCTTATCATGGAGCGAATAACCGATATTCTTATATCTATCCCGTTCATCGTCGTTGCGACCCTGTTCCAGATGCACCTGGCGGATAAGGTGGGCTCATTCGTAAGCCTGCTGTTCGCATTTATAACAACGGGGTGGATAGGAATAGCAAGCCGCGTCAGAACGCAGTTCTACCGCTTCAAGGGGCAGGAGTATATCCTCGCCGCCCGCACCCTCGGCGCGAACGACGGAAGGCTTATTTTCCGCCACATCCTGCCGAATTCCCTCGGCACGATCATCACGGGCACGGTACTTATAATACCCGGAGTCATCTTCTCCGAGGCGAATCTCTCGTTCCTCGGCATAGTGAACCTTGAAACGAGCGGAATCACCAGCGTGGGCACCCTCCTTTCCGGAGGACAGAGCTATCTCTCCAAGTTCCCGCACATGATATTCTTCCCCGCGCTTTTCATCTCACTTCTTGAGATATCCTTTAACCTGTTCGGCAACGGACTGCGCGACGCATTCAACCCGTCCCTGAGAGGAGCTGATGAATAATGGCGGAAGAAAAGAAACTTGAAGTCAAGGATCTGAGAATATCCTTCACAACTGCAAACGGTAAGGTTCAGGCTGTCCGCGATATCAGCTTTGACCTTTATAAGGGCGAGACCCTCGCTATCGTCGGCGAGTCCGGCTCTGGAAAGTCTGTCACCAGCCGCGCCATAATGGGCATACTTGCCGGCAACGCCATCAAGGAGGGCGGCAAGATACTCTACGGCGACAAGGATCTTATGAAGACAGCGGAGGACGAGTTCCACCGCATCAGAGGCGATAAGATAGCGATGGTCTTCCAGGACCCGCTCTCCAGCCTTAATCCGATCATGAGAGTCGGCCAGCAGCTCACAGAGGCTATGCTCCTTAAAAACAAGACCTCGCGCCGCGAGGGCAAGGCGGCGATGAACAGGCTGTTCAAGGCTCTCGACGAAAATATGACGGAGGCCGGAGTAGCCGACGCGAAGTCAGACCTTGAGAAATTCAAAAAGTTCGGTATCCGCCACTCGAAGCTCGAGAGCGAGTACACCGCAGCTCTCGACTATGCAAAAGAGGCTCAGGCTCAGGCGGAGAATATCATACTCCGTATTGAGAACAAAGCTGTCGAGAAGCTCAGTCAGGATATTGCCGCCTTCGAGCACGCGGCGCTCAAGTCGATTTCCCACTTTGTGGTCAGAGACAGGGCGGAGGAACTCAAGGCTGCCGTCGACGCCATAAAGTCAAAGGCTTCCGCAGCCAAGAAGTCCAAGGACTATTCCGGTCTGCTCGACGATTTCAAAGCGGCAAAGTCCGTTCTCGACGAGGCCGTGAGCTCTGAGGCGCCGAACACGTTCACCCTCGGCTACTACCTTACCTACGATAACGATAATATACCCGATATGCCCGTCTCGGAGCTCAACGAGATGACGCACGGGAAGACGGCGTCCGAGTTTATGGATCCCTTTATGAAGAGGGCGGAGAAGGGCGTCCGCTTCTCCAGCGAGAAGACGGACAGGGCGCGCCGTGACGCCATTGACCTTCTCAAGTCCGAGCTTCCGGCTCTCGAGAAGGCAGACCCCGACAGGAAAGAGGTCGAGGCGGCCGCAAAGCGTATGAAGGCTGCCGTTATAAAGTGCCTCGATCCTCTTGAGGTCGTGAAGGACAGCGAGACCCACACCTTCGGGACCTCCATAGACTATGCAATCGATCTCTACTTCGGCGGCTTTGCAAAGAACGCCAGAGAGGAGAAGCGTTTTGCAAAGGCAAACGCGAAGCACGAGCGGGCTTCGCGGGGCGGCAAGACCCCGGATTGGGAGGTCATTCCCGCGAGCTTTATAAACCTTGAGGCCGCACACCAGGATATGGTGGATACGGTAAAGGATATGATATCCCACTTTGAGGCTCAGCTTGAGGCGAACAAGAACGCCGATTTCGCTCAGCGCACCCTCGATATTGTCGATAACCTCAAGGAGCAGGAGCACAACTCGGTCTACGTCATCACCAAGAGCGCAGCCCGCGAGAAGGCGATAAAGCTCATGGAGAGCGTCGGCATCGACGAGCCGCGCCGCCGCTTCCGGCAGTATCCCTTTGAGTTCTCAGGCGGTATGCGTCAGAGGATAGTCATCGCTATCGCCCTTACCGCGAACCCCGACATCCTCATCTGCGACGAGCCGACCACAGCACTCGACGTTACCATCCAGGCTCAGATACTCGAGCTTATCAACAACCTCAAGAGAGAGAGAAACCTCTCCGTTATCTTCATAACCCACGACCTCGGCGTCGTCGCCAATATGGCTGACCGAATCGCCGTTATGTACGCGGGCAAGATAGTCGAATACGGCACAGCGGCGGACATCTTCTACGATCCCGCGCATCCCTATACCTGGGCGCTCCTCTCTTCCGTACCGGATCTCGATACCAAGGAGAAGCTCCAGAGCATACCGGGAACGCCGCCCAACATGATCTACCCGCCGAAAGGCGACGCCTTCGCGGACAGAAACGTGAACGCACTCGTCATCGACTTCGAGATGCAGCCTCCTATGTTCAAGATAAGCGACACACATTACGCCGCGACCTGGCTCCTTCATCCCGACGCGCCCAAGATCGAGCGTCCGAAGATCATTACAGAGCGCATTGAGAGAATGCACAGTAAGAGAGGTGAAACGAAATGAGCGATATGAGAGAAGTCCTGCTCAAAGTAGAGCACCTTTCCATGTACTTCGGCAAGGGAAATTTCGTCAAGAAGGCCGTTAACGACGTGTCCTTCGATATTAAGAAGGGCGAGGTATTCGGTCTCGTCGGCGAGTCCGGCTGCGGCAAGACTACCACCGGACGAACGATAATCCGCCTTTACGACGCCACCTCCGGCAGCGTGTATTTCAAGGGCCAGCGCATAGTCGCAGGCATCGGCTCATATGTATCCGAGCTCAAGGCCCTCCGCGCGGAGAGGAAAACCGCAGACAGCGCGAGGCAGGCGAAGATAGACGAGCGCATTGCCGAGCTGAGAGGCGAGATCGCCTCCGCAAAGCACGACCACAAGCACGCGAAGAAGGATCTTGTCACTAAGATCCAGATGATATATCAGGATCCGATATCATCCCTTGATCCCCGTATGACGGTCAAGGAGATAATAGCCGAGGGACTTAAGATCCAGGGAGTTAAGGACAAGAAGCTTATCGAGCAGAAGGTATTTGAAATGCTCGAGACCGTCGGACTCGTATCCGAGCATGCTACGCGCTATCCGCACGAGTTCTCCGGCGGTCAGCGCCAGAGAATAGGAATTGCCCGCGCTATTATTATGAAGCCCGAGATGATAATCGCCGACGAGCCTATCTCCGCCCTTGACGTCTCCATCCGCGCCCAGGTTATCAACCTTCTGAACGACCTCTGCAAGAAGATGGGTCTCACGATACTTTTTATCGCGCACGATCTCAGCGTAGTTAAATACTTCTCCGACCGTATCGGAGTTATGTACTATGGCAATATGGTCGAGCTTGCCGACTCCGACGAGCTCTTCCGCCACCCGCTCCACCCCTACACACGCTCGCTTCTCTCCGCGATACCGCTTCCCGATCCGGAGACGGAGAAGAACAGAACGAGAATACGCTATAACCCGCTCACCGACCACGAGTACACCACCGAGGAGCCGGAGATCCGCGAGGTGCTTCCCGGTCACTTTGTGCGCTGTACCGAGAAGGAATTCGAGCAGTATAAGAAGCAGGTCGCCGAGTCGTGACCGATAATAGACTTCAAGAGCCGATCAAAAAGCACGCATGGGTGAAATACGCCGTCGCATTTTGCGTGGGAGCCATGCTCTCTGTATTGATTCTATGGTCACGCGGCGTATTCTCCGTTGCTTTACCGGCGCAGGAGCTGCAGCTCCATCTGTCCGACGCCTTTTTCGTTGCCGGAGTTCTGGTCTTCCTGGCAGGAGCGTTCGTATTCGTCTCAAGAAACGGCGCCTTTGATATATTCACTTATTCAGTGAAATACGTGCTGCGCTTTATGCGTAAGCAGAAGCCGGGAGAAAAGAGCGAGGGCTACCATGAATATAAGGAGCGGCTTGCTGCAAAGGAGAAAACACCCTGCCTTTTCCTGATAATCACCGGGCTGGTTTTCCTCGTTGCCGGCGCTGTATTCGCGCTTATGTTTATGGGACAGGCGGTATAAGGCATAAATAAAAGCATTCGACGGGGCTATTTTGCCCCGTCGTTTTTTTTTGAGGTACAGTTTTATGAAAAAACCAAAGCTTATAGTATCCGACATAGACGGCACGCTCATACCCTACGGCTACGGCAGTCTGCCCCGCGAGCTCGCGGAGACTGTGCGGGAGCTCAGGAGAAGGGGTATTATCTTTTGCCCCGCGTCGGGAAGGCAGTACCACAGTATGCGCGTTCTCTTTCGCGAGATAGCGGACGAGATTTATTATATAAGCGAAAACGGAGGAGCAGTCTACTCAAACGGACCGGAGGAGAGCGCTAAGCTCATATCAAAGACCGAGATGCCGCGGGATACGGCGCTTCAGATTGGCAGAGATATCAGCTCTATTGAGAACACTTACGTTATAATCTCCGGCATACGGTCAAGCTACATTCTCAGCGAGACGGAGAGCCTCTTTGCAGGTCCCATGAAGGGTCTTGGCAACAAGCTTACTGTTGTGGACAGGGTGGAGGATATTGAAGAGCCGATCGTCAAGCTCGCCGCCTACTGCCCCGTCGATCTGAACGCCGCCGGAGATATCCTGCGCCCGAAGTGGGCGGATAAAGTCAATATGGCGTGCGCCGGCCCGACGTGGTGGGATTTCACCCTCGCGGACAAGGGCAAGGGCCTTTTTGCTCTGATGTCAGAGCTCGGCATAGAGAGCGACGAGGTCGCCGCCTTCGGCGATAACTGGAACGACGCGCCGATGCTGCGCGTGGCGGGAAGGCCCTACATCATGGAGTCCGCGTCCGGTGAGCTGAGAGCGATGTTCCGAAACGTCTGCTCGGACGTTTTGGAGAAGATACGGGAGCTGACGGGCATAGCATAACATCGACCGCTTCGCATATACTTGACCATGAACTAAGGTCAAGGAGCTGGTGCGGAATGGAAAGATCGAACGACAGGGCGTTTCTCTCGGGTATCGCGGCTGCAGAGCCGGAGAAGTCGCATGAGGTAAAGGACGGGGCGGCGTATTACCGCTTTCCGCTGGACGTGGAGCGGCTTTCCGGCGCCGTGGACAGGGTAAACGTGATCGTCCGGGCGGAGACTCTGGAGCTTTGCCCGGTCAGAGAGGGCGACCCGGTGACGTTAAGCGGCGAGGTGCGCTCATATAACAACCGCTCGGGAGTCGGCGCAAGGCTCGTTATCTACGTTCTTGCCCGGGAGCTGAGAATAGAATTCAGTGAGCCGAAGAATGAAATATATCTCTCCGGCGTGCTCGTTAAGGAGCCGACGTATCGGAGAACGCCCATGGGACGCGAGATATCGGATATAATGCTCGCCGTGCCGCGCAGATACCGCAGGAGCGATTACCTGCCGATAATCGTCTGGGGCGCGAGAGCGAGAGAGACCGCTGACTGGTCCGTCGGCGCAGAGGCGGAGCTGAAGGGCAGGCTCCAGATGCGGAAATACATAAAAATAGAGGACGGAGCCGAGACCGAAAAAACGGCCTACGAGGTCTCCGCCTCTGAAATATCGCTTATATAGCGGGCAGCCCCCGCTCTTTCACAGCGTGTCGGTTTTTCCCGCGTTTTCTTTCTCCTGCTTTATCTCATGGCTGAGGAGCAGGGAGAGGGCGATCCTGATGGCGACGAGAGCGGCGACGATGAGGATATCGCTCAGATCGTGGGTGATAACCGTTCTCAGTATCTCGCCGCCGAGCAGGAAGCCGAGCGAGAGCGAGAAGCCGTTTGCAAGGACAAGCTTCGTGTTTATCTTAGGAGTGAAAAGGGCTATAAGCCCCTTTACAAAGGCGTAGGCGAGGATGCCGACGCCTATTATCTCGGAGATAAGAATTATCCACTGCGTTACAGTTTGAAGAAGTCCCTGAAGGTCCTTTAGCATAACTTTCAAGCCTCCTCTATTTTTGAGCTTTCAACGATGTGAAGGTTGAGGTGGTCGTAGGTCATCGTTACTCCGTCCTCGCGAAACGCATAGTAGATGCGGCGGGTGACGGAGTATTTCGTGCTTAAAAACTGAGAGTTCGGAGTGAATACGTAGAGCTTATAATCGATGCTGCTGTTACCATAATTTTGGACAAAGGCTATAGGCTCTTTTTCAACGTCTATCACGGCGTCTGCCGTCTTCGCCGCCCTTATCAGCGAGGCGATGACCTTGTCCGGCTCGTCGTCATAGGAGGCGGAGACGTCTATCTCGACTCGCCTTACTGCCGCATCGGAGTGGTTGATGACGAGGGAAGAGGTCACAGTGCTGTTCGGTATGTAGACAGTTTTTTTATCGGAGGTGTTGAGAACGGCGTAAAAGAGAGAGAGCTTTTTGACCGTTCCGGCGACGGAGCCGATCTCAACGTACTCGCCGACCTGAATGGGCTTTGTTCCCAGAAGAGTAATTCCTGCGAAAATGTTTTCCAGAAGGCTCTGTAGCGAGAGCGAAAGAGCGACGCCTACGACGCTCAGAACGGCGACGAGGCTCGTTACGGGTATCCCGAGCCTGTCGACGGTGACGAGCACGATAATTATCCAGAGGACGGTATTTATCGAGGCGTTGATAAAGCTCTTTATGCTCGCGTCGAGCTTGACCTTCTCCATGACCTTTTTGAAGAGCTTGAGAATGAAGCGCTTCAGAATAACGGCAAGTATGAAGAGCAGCAGGGCGGCGAGTATTTTCAGAAGAGTAAACTCGCCTATCGCTATCTTATCGAGAGAGTCTATAAAATCCTTCAAGGCTTACGCTCCTCTCCTTTAATAGCGGTGATATCGTATGGCGTCGCCTGGTATACGAAGTAGTTGAGCCAGTTGGAAAAGAGAAGATTCGCGTGGCTGCGCCAGGTGACGGCGACGGGCTTCTCCGGGTCGTCATCCTCAAAATAGTTTTTGGGTATCTCGATGGGAAGCCCGAGGCTCTTATCCCTGAGATACTCGTTTTTCAGAGTGTCGGCGTCGTATTCGGAATGCCCTGTTATGAATACCTGACGTCCGCCCTCGGTAAACAT
>JAEEGL013098210.1_pt1 | contig 10379 bp, 7 predicted proteins | sample 9134231 | NCBI WGS metagenome assembly JAEEGL01 (sample SAMN16246548, study PRJNA631951) | gut metagenome | biome: gut microbiome; feature: rumen; material: fiber-attached | host: Bos | place: Iran: Karaj | collected 2018-10
ACTCCTGAACGTTCAAGTCTTTATGAAATACAAACTCCTCAAGGATTTGCTGCAGGAATATTCATCCCGGCTGCTTTGAAAGCAGCTAAGGACGGCATTGATTGCACTGATGATGCGGGTATTCTGGAGTATTACCATATGCCGGTTCATATTGTTCCCGGCTCATCACAGAATATAAAACTGACCGAACCAGAAGATCTGTCCAGAGCTTCAGCTATTCTGAAAGGAGATGCGGCAAATATGCGTATCGGAATGGGTTATGATGTCCATCGTCTGACCGACGGCAGGAAACTCATCCTGTGCGGTGTTGAAGTTCCATACTCACAGGGGCTTCTTGGCCACAGTGACGCAGATGTTGCTCTTCATGCGCTTATGGATGCCATGCTCGGTGCCTGTGCACTTGGTGACATTGGAAAACATTTCCCTGATACAAGTGATTTGTATAAAGATATCTCTTCAGTTTTTCTTCTCAAAGAAACAAACAGGATTATCGGCGAAGCCGGATACAAGGTATCCAATACAGATATAACAATAGTCGCCCAGAAACCCAAGCTTCTGCCCTTCATTCCACAAATGGCTGAAGTCGTTGCGAACACACTGTGTATCCCTCTTAATGCTGTTAACATTAAGGCAACCACCACAGAAAAACTTGGATTCGAAGGACGTATGGAAGGAATATCGGCTTATGCTGTATGTGCAGTTACAGGCAGAACTGAAAACAACTGAATTTACTGATTAAATAACATCTGATAGAGTAATTTCTGGCTGTGAACAGGGAGCATTGGTATGGTTTCCGCAAGGAAAAGACTTAAACCGGACATAAACTCAATACGGTATACATTGTTGTCCGATATATTATGATCATCCAGTACCTTCCTTGGATCAGAAGTGATCTCTGCCGGTTGTGCATCATCTTTTATTGCTGACAAAATGATATTTTCACTTTTGCTGTCCTGGAGGAATATATCCGCAACCAGTTTTTCAGACGAAATACTGCCTGTCGCGGACAGAATTTTATCTGCTTTTTCATTTTCACAGTCATAGGTAATGCTGCATTGCAAATCACCCGCAGTCAGGCAAAAATGCTCACAAATAATCAGATCTTTCTGAGACACATTTTCATAATAAGGACTGTTTCCGCAGTACATCCGGGTCAGAAGGGCAAATTCGCCTTGATCAAATTGTGCATATATATCCCGGAAATAGTAGCGGTTGTTTTTCCTGTGTGTGATCAGGACTCTCTTTTCATTCTCTTTTATATTATCAAGTGACAGGGTCAGGATCACCTGATCCTGTTTGAATAAATCAAATGTAACATACCTGCCGCTGTCATAACTTTTCATTCTGACCAGTGGATTATACTCTTCCGCCAGCGTCTCAGTAAAACAGGTAAAACATTCCAAAAGCATATCACAGATTTCTGTATTGACATCCTTTTCTTTTCCGGACGCATTATCATTATTATAATGATTTTTGATGAATTGCGTAAAATCCGAAAGCATATACTCTGTTGTGCATACACTTGAGGCTTTCCCAAAAAGTGTTCCGGTATATACACCTTCTGATAATTCTGTATAACGTGTATTCATCCACGCCCGACAGATCATTTCAATCCGTTCTGAAAAATGATCAATCATTTCCGGTGTGATGCCGAAAAGAATACTGATTGTATTATATATATCCTGACATTCATCGGAATCCTGAATAATATAGTCAGGTGTCAGCGAAGATGTGATCAGAGTGGTTTTTTCATCATAATGGAAAAAGTCAAACAGAACAGTATTTTTTTTGTTGTCTTTTTCAGACAAAACTGTTCCCTGTATTCCGATGTGTGTATCGCCAATTGCTGTTGAACAGATACAGCTTATTATGATAATCAGAATACAGATTCTCTTTTTCATGAATATCCTCTACAATAAGATGTCGGTCGTTATTCCGCTTCTTCAACTTCCAGCGGAGCTGTTTCCGCCGATTCAGAGTCACCTGTTTCATTTTGTGCATCTTCAGGAACGTCATCTGTGTTTTTTTCTTCCTGCATCGGTTCCTCAACCGAATTGTGGCTGATCATGGATGCCGCGTTACTCACCCAGTCAGTAAGATAAGGAATGATTTCCTTTTCCTTTTCTGTCCCTACCTGAATCGGATCCTGAATTTCAAACGGCATGAAAATCCATGGAACCGCTGTCTTGAACTTACCCGTAAATTCCAGGGTGGATTCACCCTGTATGATACTGGCCTGTACCTCAAGCGTTGTAGCCACATTCTGTGCATATTTGCTGGAATAGTGAAGATTAATGCCGGCCTTCACAGGAACAAACTCCGGAATGCTCTCCGGATTGAGATCTTCAGGAAGATACGTCAGATCCTTCTCAAGAATGATATCATACTGATCTTCTTCATGATTCTTTTCATCGTCGCCTTCTCCCTTTTTATATACAGAAGTGGATTTCTTTATGTCCATTCTGAGGGAAAAGTTGTCTTCCAGATCTTTTTGTGACGGGTCTGTATGAACTTTGGCCAGCCAGACGCTCTTTTCATACGTGGTATCCTGCTCGTTTTTCTGATCAGGCAATCCGAAAACGATAACCTCTTTTTGATTTTGGAGGGTGTATACGTTCAGGCCGGAAACCGACTCAATACGAAGAATATCATATCCTGTCGATTTCTCGTCAAGCGGCAGCCCTATTCCAAAACTGAGGACTTCTCCCATGGCTGAAACCCGTTTGTTCATCGTCAGTTTTTTATCCATATCAAAGGAATTCAATGCTTCCTTATAGTAATACAGCAGATTTTCGTTAACATATAGCGCCTTTTCCTCCTGCGTCATCACAGTGTCCAGAAGCGCATTAACATCAGGATCAGTCGAGAATTCAGCAAATAATGCCACGATTTGGCTGTTGACTTCTTCCATGGGTATTTCATAGGAAAAATCAAGTGCAGAGGAACCATTTTCCATCTTCACGGTTTCTGCCTCAACTGCAAATCCTGCAAGCCACATTTCCAGTTCATTCTGATACCGGGTGAAAGCCGGATCCCACTGTTCCTTCCGGTCCTGCTCGGAAACAGAAAGAATATTGGAAATAAAGGAAGCCGGAGATATATTTTCTGTGCCTGAAGGAATAAACTGTTCAATATATGCGCTTTTTACAGGAAACTCCAGGATTTTGCCCTGTACCATATCGCTTCTGAAATAGTAGATACCATCTTTTCTGTAAAGTTCAGACAATGCTTTCTGCTGATCCTGTTCATCGGCCTGGAAAACATAATAATGTAAATCCTTTCCGGACAAAATACCCCGGAGGTTATATTCGGCATCTGAAACAGTCCTCAGGAACCTTGTATCAAACAAGTCTTTCAGAAAAGGAATATTGAACATTTCACCTTCTGAAGAGATGGAAAAAGTGCCCTTCAGTCCGCTTCCGATCGCAAGCTGATTGTGCATTTTTTCCGGAAGTGTATATTCCGCAGCCTGACAGGTACATGTTGCAAGTACAAGAATCAAAGCCAGTAATGTGAAAAGCGTTTTTTTCATGATCAGATCTCCCTATATCAATAATTCGTCATCAATTTCCATATTTCATCAGGAATATCCTTGCGCAGAAATTCAGTATCCTCATCAGGCAGTGTCATCATTTTTTGTGTCAGGATACGGATTGTTTCTTCCGTTATTCCTTCATTATCCGGGGTCATTATGATCTGCGAACCGGTCTGTTCTTTCTTTTGTGTCTCTGATTGAATTGATTCGCCGATACTGAATCCTGACAGAACACTGCTTGTTACTATTTTACCTGTTTTATTGGTAATTTCAAGTGTTCCGGCATTTTCAGACTCTTTTTCTTCGCTCACAGTTTCCGTTATGATTATGGAATGTTCAGGAACACTGTTTCCTTTGACATTGTACTGGATTTTTCCCGAGCTGTTCATATCTCCGGAAAGCAGATCACCTGTATATCTGATCTTTGTTCTTTCCTTTTCCTTTTTCTGATCCAGCTGATAATCCCATTTCAGCTTCCGGTTTGACGGATCAGATATATCCAGTTCACGTTCATATGTAATATTGTCTTTATCGTATCCTTTTACAGCAGGTGTTTTGATTGTCAGGCTGTCTTTGATATGATCTCCGGAGCGCAGGCATTTCCATACCAGGGAAATTTTTCTCATTTCAGCATCTGAAACACCTACTGTTCCGTCATAATTGATCCTGAGCACATTGCCATTCTGATCGAACAGCAGAACAATTTTCTGAGATCCTTGAAATACCAGTTTCTGAAGATCAGTCCGTGTTGATTGTCTGTCACACAGATCAGTCAGCGCCTCGGGAAAATGTTCACTGACATATTCAGAAGGAAACTGGATCGTCATCCTGCTCACTGCTTTTCCAAACCCGGAAAAATTAAGAGCAACAGATGATTTGCCTGTTATTTCAGGAAATAATTCCGCCGCTTTGCAGAACACGGGATACAGATCATCCATCAGACGATTCAGTCTGAAATACTGATTATCCAGAAAGGATGTCAATTCATTTTTATCCGTGTTTTTTTCTTTATTCAGGTTTTGATTCTGCCCGTTTGTCGCTGTCTGTGTCTCCTGAATGGACAGGAGCGGTTCCTGATCAATGCACAAAACAGTTTCTGATCCGCGATGATCTGATCTGACTGTTACAGAAAAATGCCTGAGCAAACGATTCAGACTATCAAGTCTTTCCTTTCCGAACTGTGCCAATTGTACATACTCCGGTGCATATAGACTGAATGTGACCGGTGAATCAAACTCTCCTGTAAGCAAAAAATGGCTCGGGAAAGATTCCCCGATGCCGTTGGAGCCCGAAAAAAGACAGAAGACGGCTATGATCACCAAAAATGTTTTCCTGATAATGATTTTCATTGCCTGTCCTCCTGCTGATCAGGTTCCTTTATCTTTTGTGCATCTTCGAAAAAACAATCTGTCAGTTTCATTGCTGTTGCAGCGTCAGGACATTGGTTTATCTCCGTTCTGAATTTTCCTGCGCCTCGTATCCCTTTAATGTACCATCCTATATGTTTTCTCATTTCCCTTACAGCAATCTGTTCGGGTCTTGAATCAAGCATCATATGATAATGCCTGATAATCATCGCATGTTTTTCCTCGTTTGTCACAGGCCTGACAGACTGACCTTTCTCCAGTTCACGGATTTGTCTGAATATCCACGGATTCCCCAGGGCTCCTCGTCCGATCATCACCCCGTCAGTATTTGCCTTCTTTTGTTTGTCCAATGCATCTTCCGCGGAAAACAGATCTCCGTTTCCAATCACTGGAATATGAACCTTTTCCTTAACCCTGGCAATAATACCCCAGTCTGCTTCTCCACTGTACTGCTGCTCCCTTGTTCTTCCATGCACAGTGACAGAAACAATCCCTGCATTCTCAGCCATTTTTGCATATTCTTCCACATTTATGTGTTCGCTGTCATACCCTATTCTCATTTTGACAGAAACAGGCAGAGAGGAAGCTTTAACGGTCTTCTCCATCATGTCAGAAGCGATCAGCGGTGTACGCATCAACCCGCATCCTTCTCCTGATGGTGCAATCTTTTTGGCTGGACAACCCATATTCAGGTCAATACCGTCATATATTCCCAGATCGCATATTCGTTTTGCAGCTTCTGCAACTGTATCCGGATCACGGCCGAAAAGCTGCAGAATAAGAAACGGCTCCCTGGGGCCGCGGATCATCAGTTCCTGGGTTGCCCGTTGTTTCGGCGCACACAAATACCCCATTGCGCTGATCATTTCCGTATACGCAAGATCACATCCCTGTTCATAACATATTGTTCTGTAGACATGATCTGTTATGCCGCACATAGGTGCAAGCCTGATATCAAACATGCGTTTTTATCCTTGGAAACATAGTCATTCTGTCTTTTGTTCTGCTGTAAGGGATTAATTCTTTCAGTTCGGCCTGGGAATCAGACACAGGCAGAACCGGAATATCCGTCTTTTTATCCGGATGATACGCTCCGGGAATCACAGACATACTGACTTTAACGCCTCCGTCGTATATTTCGCTTCCACTATGAACCGCATAATTTGGATCGTCTTTTTTGACGGGAAGGGCATAAAGCCGATTATTGTGGATATAACATATTCCCTGATGATGCGTATCTTCACTGATGACTCTGTCCGTGTCCTCAAAAAGAACTCCATCCTGATTTTGCCATTCTTTTTTCAGATGAACATAGTATCCGCTTTCTTTTGAGACAACCGTATCAGTCAGATCTGTATCTTCCTGAGAACCAGTCAGTTTTATCACGGATGTCCCTGTTACCGGTATAAATACATCCAGATAAGCATTAATCGTTTTTTTGCACTGCAGCTGAAGGCTGTCTTCATTCATATTCAGTATGACAGCCTGTTTCCGGATCATCAGGAGAAACTTTCCCGGAACCGTGTAATTCACACAGATTCCCTTTTCTTTCAGCGTTACAGCGTGTTGATAGACGGCTGCTGCTGCTCTTGTCAGCCGTGCATACAAATCGGCTGTTTCTCCACTCTGGTTGAATGCATATGCTGAACCATTGACTTTCTGTATGTTTCCGGCCCTTTCCTTGTTCAGGCAGTCTTCAAGGCTGTTAAATACAATCCTGATAAGTTCATCCAGCGCCCATTCTGAATCTTCCAGAATGAGCTGTGAAGCAAAGGCTTCAACCCAGGCTGCAACAGTACAGTTGCTGATCGGCTGTTCCGGTGCATTTCCGCACAGGTAAGGATTGGAAGTAGTCCCTCCGCAGAGCGCATGATGATGCTTGCGCAGATACCTCCAGACGACCTTCCCCGCGGCAAGATCCTGTCCGTTTCCGCTGAATATACCGGAAAAAACAGAATAACGAATCCCGTCTGCCAGCAATTCAGCATGGTTAATCAGTTTTTCCTTTTCATCATAATCGATGTCTTCTGGTGCTTCTGTAAGTTCCGGCATAACAGGATGCAATTCATCTGTGCAGACTGGGATGGATTGCTGAAAAGTATGCAGTGCTGATGTCCAGTTGAATGCTGCAGCTCTGAGTCTTGTGCAGATCCGCAGAACAGCTTTAAGCCCTGTTACCTGGTAAAAGCGAACGAGAAATTCCATCAGGTCCGCAGGTTTATACAGCGGTTCAGGATCCTCTTTTATAAGATGCTCAAACTCTATTTCCAGATAATGACACCAGACAGCAAGCCTTTGCAGCAGCATCCGGTCTGTGTTGTATTCATACACCGCAAAAGCAGCACGTATAATACTGATCTGTCTTGACAGACAACCTTCTGCAGAACCGTTTTCTGTGTCTCTGACAGCATTCAGAATCAGCGCTGTAACCGGTTCCTCCATCGGTTTGTTTTTGATCAGACAGGCAACACGAAATAATCCTTCCCACAAATACGGATTATCAATCCAGCGTCCGGCAGTAACATAAAGATTTTTGATACTTTCATCCGTCGTTCTGATTGTACCGTTGCAGGGAAAACAATGTGATACTGCCAGGATGGGAGCCCTGGCAAAAACAGGTTTCTGAGGCATTGCTTTACTTTGTGCCGAAAAGGCGGTCGCCGGCGTCACCAAGTCCGGGAACAATATATCCGTGATCATTCAGATGGTCATCAAGTGCTGCAACGTAAATGTCAACGTCCGGATGATCCTTCTGTATTCTGGCAATTCCTTCCGGTGCGGCAATCAGGTTGACCAGACGCATATGATGGCATCCGCGCTGTTTGATAAAATTGATAGCAGCGCTCGCACTTCCGCCTGTGGCCAGCATCGGATCAAGAATGAGAAGTTCCCTGTTGACGCTGTCCTCCGGGAGTTTGCAGTAGTATTCAACAGGTTCCAGACTCTTGGGATCCCTGTACAATCCAATATGACCCACACGCGCCGCAGGTACAAGATTAATGACACCGTCCACCATGCCGAGACCTGCACGGAGAATCGGTACAATCCCAAGCTTTTTGCCGGAAAGCATACGGCATTTGCAGGTAGTAATCGGCGTCTCCACTTCAACTTCCTTTGTTTCCAGATCTCTGGTTACCTCAAACACCATAAGCATCGCAATTTCAGAAAGAAGCTCACGGAATTCCTTGGTTCCGGTATTCTTATCACGCATAATGCTCAGTTTGTGCTGAATAAGAGGATGATCGAAAACGACGACTTTACTCATATAAGGTGCCTCCTCAAAATAGTATCGAAGTATCAGGTTCCTTCTGATTATTTTAACAGAAACGTACGCTGCGCGCAATGCTCACAATTCCTATATTTGCCTTTTCATTGACACATCCAGGGCGCAAATTTATAATCTTTTTATTGAATATAAGGAGTAAAAGCATGTCTTCAGTCCCTTATTCTAGATACCTGATTTATCCGGTTACCTGGTACAGTTTTCTGATTGTCATCGGTGCTTCGCTCGCACTGTTTTTTTCCTGCAGGGAAGAGAAGTACGCCCGACTTCCCCGCGACACAGTGCTGGATCTTGCTTTATGGCTCATACCCGGCGGCATTATCGGCGCACGTGTTTACTATGTGGTTTTTTCTTTTCATCAGTTTCAGAATGATCTTTTTTCTGTTTTTCGTGTCTGGGAGGGCGGTCTGGCCATCTATGGCGGGATTATTGCAGGACTGCTTGTTCTGTTTATCTTCTGCAGGCGCAGGAATATTTCTTTCCTTCTGTTATGTGATATTATCGTGCCCGGTCTTGCGCTGGCACAGGCGATCGGACGATGGGGTAACTGGTTCAACATGGAAGCCTATGGTCTGCCTGTCTCCGGATCTTTCCCCTGTTTTTTCCCTTTTGCCGTACAGATACCCGCTGATGGATATACATGGCATCTAGCTACTTTTTTCTATGAATCTGTTTGGGATTTTTTCGTATTTATTTTTCTTCTTCTTACAAGGCATACCCTTTTAAACCGCAGGAAAGGCGACGTATTTTTCTTTTATCTTTTCCTTTATGCTGCAGGCCGGCTGATTATTGAGGAGCTCAGGATGGATTCCCTTTATGCGTCTTCTGTAAGAATAAGTCAGCTGTTCAGCGCTGTATTATGCACTTTCATCCTTTTCCGGTACAGGTTATCTTCAGTAAAACCTGTTAAGAAGCACCCTTTCTCTTTTATCATTCTTTTCCCATTGGCTGTAATCAGTGTTATAGTCATTATCTGTTATTCTCTCTTTGGGCATAGTTATTTTATGCTTTCCGTGAAACATACTGTCATCCTTCTCAGCGTCTGTTCCGTGCTGATGGTTTTCGGTTTGTGCTCTGTATATTTCCCCCGGGATCTGCAGGAGGTGGAAAATGCCGACCACTGTGCTTAAAAATATCCTTTATCGACTGGCCCTGCCCTTCTGCGCCCCGGGCTGCGGTAAAAGTCCCGTAAGCGATCATTCCGGTCATAATCTGATTTATGCGGACGCATTTGTTCATCTTATCCGCAAACACCATGTTCTTGGATCCGCAACATACCTTTCTGCCGGGAACCAGTCTGCACTGATCCTGACTTCATCCCAGGATCCTTGCCACATACCGCTGCCTGACACGTTTTTCCGGGTGGCTTCCATTACGAAAACAGCAACATCCACTCTTGTTATGCATCTTTCAGATCTTGGTCTTCTGGATGTAGACATGCCTGTCAGTGATCTTTTTACCGCTGAAGCAGAGCAAAAGGCTTTAAACGGTATCACACTCCGTCATCTCCTGTCCCACACCTCAGGCATTATAGATCCTCCTGATCTGGAGCAATCTGTTGAAAACGGCATTCCTTTCCCGGATGTGCTTTCTGTGTCGCGTTGTTTCACTCCCGGTGCTGAATTCCATTATTCAAATCTTGGCTTCGGGCTGATTGGATGTATTCTGGAACAGGTGCTGCAGATACCGCTTAGTGCAGTATTCAGCCAGTATCTCTTTTCCCCTCTTGATATGAACGCTACTCTGGAGGGCTGCTGTATTCCCCGAAATAAAATTATGCCGGTAACCCGTATCCTGCCTTATCATAAGGGCTCTGAAGTATTTGTAACCCGTCTCGGTTCCTCCGGACTGACTCATCCGGATCCCCTGCGTCATTATGGGCATACAGCCGGCAGTATGTATATTGATATACTATCATTAAGCAAATTGTTTAAAATGCTGGCATCAGATGACAACAGCTATATTTCATCCTCAGCTCTGAATGATATGAAAGCGAAGCATGCATCCTATGGCAGACTTTCACCGACTTTATCTTACGGCCTTGGTCTTCTGTGCATCAGTGATCCTTTTGTCTCAGACAACATTGTATATGGTCACCAGGGATTTGCTTACGGCTGTGCTGACGGCGCATTCTGGGATGACCGGACTAAATGCCTGTTCATCACTCTGAACGGCGGTTGCAGCGAAGCAAGAA
>JAEEGL014283955.1_pt1 | contig 10379 bp, 17 predicted proteins | sample 9134231 | NCBI WGS metagenome assembly JAEEGL01 (sample SAMN16246548, study PRJNA631951) | gut metagenome | biome: gut microbiome; feature: rumen; material: fiber-attached | host: Bos | place: Iran: Karaj | collected 2018-10
CCATGTGATTTTGATACTTTAGGTTACATCAATGCCATGTATCTTATGAACCGTGAATCTGATAAAGAAAATGCTGATTATAAAGATGCAGCTAAAAATGGCAAAGTACTTGTTGATGTCTATACCGAAACAACATCACCAGACCTTGCAGGGGCAGACGGCATCAGTCATATTGAAGTAGACAAAGACCTTCTTTTTAAATGGTTTAAGGAAGTAATCCTTCCGGATTTCAGAAGCACATCTGACAGAGCAGAGGGACTCTCTGACGAAGCTATCTTTGAGGACTGGCTTAATGAATACTTACCTGAAGCAACTGTAGGGCTTTGTCAGTGGCTTGACGTTCACAAGGACAAAGAATACTACATAAATTGCTACAACAAGACTTATGACAGATATCTTGAAGAAGCTAAAAAGAATGGTTCTGTAGATACTGAAGATACCGCAAATGAGATGTTTGATAATACTGCAACTGTTGAAGAAGTAGTTGGAAACTATCTTGTTTATCACGGCGATTATGCTTTCTCAGACTGGATGGAAAATCTTACATTCTATACAGAAAGATGTAAAGAAAAACAGAAAGAATTTCCGCCAATCAAAAAACAGCAGGATGCAGAGATAACAAAAATTCTTTCAAGACTCTGTAATCAGATATGGGTATCAGATATAGTTTGGGATATTCCAAACGGAGTAAAGCCTAACGGTAAGCTGTCTGATACAAAAGTAGTACCTTATGTTCAAAAGGCTGATGTCAATGAAGTCGCTCTTGAAATTCAAAGTTTTCTGTATAAAGAATTTGGATTTAAGCCTAAGAGCTTCAAATACTGTATCGATGGAGAAATATATGAATGTGCTGAAACTCTGATGCTAGGAATCAGTAAAATTACCTGGTATGTTCCTGATGAAATGAAAGCACCTTCATTTGACGGCCCTTGTGGTACATATACTGTAGAAGCTCCATCAATGGATAAATTCCATGCAGATGATATCTATACTGAAAGGGTACGTATTGAGCTTATGGAAAAGTTTGGCTTTACGCCTATAAGTTTCCAGTATGTGCGTCCTGATGGCAGAATGGCAAGTTACCGTAACCGGGAACTTTCTGATGCTAGAAAGGACAAAAAAGAAAAAGATAAGATTGCAGCCAAAGAGCTTGCAAATATCTATCTTGAAAAGTACGGTGCTCACGATGCACTTGGGAAGTGGAATATATTGGCAGAATCAGGCACTCATGCATATTCTGATACTGTACAGGTTATTCTAAGTGCCGCATTTTATGAAGCAACAACTCATAAGAAAGCAGATGAGGGTGTCGGCTGCTATGGAGTAGGAAGTGAGCCATGTCTTACACACTGTAAAGGGTGTGATTATAAGAAAGAAAAGACTCCGCTTACCGAGTCCGAGATCCGATGCTTTTGGGATGATAAAGCTATGTGTATTGAATGGAGCGATGGAAGTGATTCCATGTGCCAGGATAATGAATATAAGCTTATGGAGATTCTTGAAGCTGTGAAGAACGGTAAAGGAAAAGTCTATTTTGATGACTATATTCCTTCAGAAGATCCTGAGTACGAAGTCAAGCTGTTTCAGTTTGAAGAGCAGATGAAGTATGAGAACGAGCGTAATAGCCGTTTTGATGCTTCAGAAGAGTTTCCTTTTACTCTTGCTACTGATGAAGAGATAAAAGACTATCTTATTCAGGATTTTTCTACATTGCCATATGAAATGTATATCTTTCACGGCACAGAGGTACAGGTAAAGCAGAAGTTTATTGCAAACTTCTACGCTGAGTCAGCAAGTGGCTATACTCTTAGCGATAAAAATGGTGTAGTTAAGATGTTCTACAACGGTTCTGAAAAGGCCGTGTATGTAGCAACTCCACTTGATAGCCTTAAGAAGTATGATTTGTAAATAAAAATCTCTGGCGAGAGTGCCTTTTAAGGGCAGCAACTATATAGAAGCTGCCCGACGGGGCAGTTTCGGAAAATGGAGATAAAATTATGTCAGGAATTGCAAAAAAACTTATCACAGGAGCAACTATCAGAGCATGGAACTTTAACGAGTCCAATGCACAGGGACAGACGCTTACTATAAGAGATTCAAACGGAGATGATGTTCCGATAATCCATGTAGAAGCTGTAAACTGCGCACAGGGCACAGTTAATCGAATTGTTTTTAAGAAATCAGAAGCTGAACAGCTCGGATTTTTGGTAGTTGAAGAATAAGAAGAGGAAAAATAAAAATGAACTGTGAAAATTGCCCCGCATTATATGTTCGTCATTATGCAGAATCATATGAGACAGACGAAGAATGTCTCGCAGGTATTTCTGAAGATGACCTTTTCGAGGATAAAGATGGAAATGTTGGATGTAGATTGCATCTAAAGACCATCCTAAAGCGAAAAAAAGCCAACGATGAAGCCTTTGAAGCAGAATGCGAGCGATATGTGGAATGGTTTTTGGAACAAGAAAAAAAGAAGTCGTAAATGACTTCCTAAACTAAATCTTTTTGCAACTGCCTAAAAGGGCAAGACTAAAATTTATAGTCGCTGCCCTTTTGGGTGGCGACAGAAAGAGGAATAAGATGGAAATTATTACACAAACTATTGATACAAAGAAAAGACTTATTGACTACATCTGTGATGAGCTTAGAAGATGCATTCACTTACAGCCGTGTCAAGAAAGTAAGATAAATCTTTCACTCGATACTACAAAGCCTGAGTTTATCAGAGTTTCAAAGGATGAAGATGAAGGAATGTTTCTTCTTGACTGGATTATGCCTGGTCATAACATTGCCTTTGATTTCAAGATTCCAACCGGAATTGAGGAAATGGCGCATCCTGTAAGAGATATGGTTCTATCAATGAACAATATCGCTGAAAAGGATGCTTTTGAGCAGAAATGCTATGAACTCTATCAGCTTGAGTGGATGATGTCTCATGGCTATAGCCTTGATGATCTTTATAAGGCAATGCTTAAGTATGAGAAAGAGATGTTTGATCCTGAAGACTTTGGCGATGGCAAATTCGGAAATGGTCATGTATTTGATGCATCTGATCTTGAAAGAAGTGCTATGGAGGCAAGAGATACTTTTCTTTTCGAGCAGGGATTTGGTAATAGTCAGATTTTTGCAAACAAAAGAGAATTCCTTGATGTTGAATATCAGGATGCTTCATATATGAAGTGGCTTTTTGAAACTCAGGTAGATACTGAAGCAGCCAGATTAAAAGAACTGTACAGAAAGCATACTGGCAGACAGCTATCTTGCATAGCAGAACTAAAGGTACATACCGAGTCAGGAATGCTTAAGGCATATAGATGTACAGATCCTGAACATCCTGGTATTGCAGTGATGTTACAACCCAAAGGTCATGATATCGAGATTGATGTAACTATGGCAGAAAGCGATGGAAAAAACATCAATATTGTAAACTGGGGAGATGCAACGACTGAAGATTCAACTCACAGGGAAACACTTTTATGGGATGATATTGAGTCAACACTACCTAAAGTCTATTCCGGTGATTCTGAGGAACTTAAAAAACTTATCTTAGACGAGTGGATTAAGTTTACATTCGGACAAGGCGTTACTGAAGGTGAAATAGATAATATTCCACAGGATCTTCTTGATGAGATTGCTTTCCGTTGTGACAGCCTTGAGACCGATGATATTACAAGAAACATCAGAGCATGCCTTGAATATGCAAAGGATAAAGGCAATCGTGCTTTCATCAAAGAGATGGATGATTGTAATATCTGGAGCTATATTGGCTAAAACTTTTTGAAACTACCCTTATAAGGGCAAACTACTATTTGTAGTCATTGCCCTTTGGGGCAGTGACAGAAAGGATTAAAAGAATGGAATTTTTGAAATTTATCTCTGCAAAGGAAATGTATGACGCGCTCATTGATGGGCCTGACCTTTACTCTCCTACAAAGGAGTTGCTTGTGTACCACTACAATGTTGATGGGGCTATTTGCCACTACGACATTGATACGGAGAAAGCAGCAGTTCTTGTACAGACCTGTATAGACACAGGTGAAGATATGTGGGGTGCTCATCTTGGCCCTGGTGGTTATATTATTGATAACCTCTATGACGGTGAAGATGTACCGCCAGCAATTGATTACCTTGAAGACCTCTATAAGGACGTATGGGTAACAACTGCTGATTATGCAGAGATGCTTGACCGTGGAATCACGATTGAGGTCGGAGATAAGGAAAAAGATGAAGAAATCGTGGTCATTAAGGACGACACTATAAAGGCTGTACTCGAAGATATCGGTGAAGGCGTATGTGGTGACTATGATCCAGAAGATGCGAACGATATCCAACTCCTTAGATTTTCTGCATACATCAATAATGATGGCATCTTTGAACAGATGGACGATGCTTCATACTGTACCCAGATTCCACTCAGTACTCCTTATGGAGAACTTGCAAGGCTTTGCATGGTAATCTTTGAGGAATACAGGGATGTTGCTGATGCTTACAGAAATGGCAGCTCAGTCAAAAGGCTTGGCGAAAGGCTTTCTTGGCTTTCTCCTTCAAAAAAGGAGGCTGCATGAGTAACGTGTACAGAACTCTTGTATTTGAGCAGATAGCTGACAATAGGTTTTGTGATGACATTGCAAAAGAAATCTGTGGCAGAAAAAGAAAGATTGTCTCACTTCTAAAAGATATGGAAGGACTCCATGTTGGACATGATGTTGAGAGAAAAATATCTTGGTCTGATGGTACAGAACAGTTTAGATGCAGATTTTACGTCAGAAAAGATGGCAGAAAGACCACATGGAACGATGTAATGGTTGCAGTTAATTCCGTACATGCTGTTCCGTATAAGTTTGAAAACTGGTACTGGGGCAACAAGGAAGAAGCTACACTTGAAAGCGAGGTAGAAGCATGAGTACAAGAGCGATTATTGCTGTTCCGACAGCAAAAGGATATAAGACATCATGGAATTGGTGCGATAGTTTTCCTGATGATTTAGGAAAGACCTTAAGAACCAAGTTTACTACAAAAAATCTTGTAGATGAACTTATCAGTTACCATAGCTTTGAGGCAGTTTATACACGGTCAGAATTTGAGTCATATGTCCGATGGAGAGCAGAAAATCTTATTCATTCTGACGGTAAAAGATTCATTGAGCTTTCAAATGGATGCGTCCTTTCTATGGATATTCACCATGGTAAGACTGTTGCAGGAAGCGGCAAGTATGGATTCTTTAGAACAATTGATGAAATGCTTGAACAAGATCTGAATTATGTGTATGTCTTTGAAACGGAAAGTGGTAAATGGAAAACATACAAATAATCTAAAAAACTAAATATTTCCCTATAAGGGAGCACACAAATTATAGAAAGGTGTCTCCCTTAAATGGGAGATAAATGGTTAGAATAAAATGGCAAAGAAGATAATTGTAAATAACTGTTGGAACTGCCCTTACAGAGAAGAAAACACAGGCGGAGAAGTGCCACACTATTGCAGATTACAGCATAGTAGCATGGATGATTCGGGATTTCCTCAGTATTGCCCTCTTGAAAATGAGGCGACAAATGAAGAATCCAAACAGAATTATATCGATAACTTCCTAAAAGCTCTTGAAAAGAGGCAAAAGGCTGTACAGAAACGGTATAAGGCAGATGGAAAGGATATCACTGTTCCTGAAGTCGTTCAGAGTATTAGGGAAGAAGCATATAACTACTTTCTTAGTGATAGTTTCAGAAAAGCTACCGATAAACATATCTGGCTTAATATAACTGCCGGAAGGATGCTTTTTGAAGAAAGAAAACCTGAAAAAGTCATAGAACTAATTGAAATGGATTATTATGATGAATGTCCTTTCAATAACTATGCCGATACAGACAAAGAACTCATCAAGATGATGAGAGAACTGACAACATAAAAAACACTTATTTTCGATACTATTAACCCTTATATGGGAACAAACAAGACACTGTTCCCATATAGGGGCAGTGTCGGAAAGAAGGAAAAATGAAAAATTTTGAAATCATACCACAGTCACTTATTCTTACTAATCTTGAGGCCAAGTCTCCTGAAGATGCAATGGTAAACTTTGCTACAACAATGGATTTAGACATGAATACCTATGTTAAAGAGGTTCCTGAAGAAAACGTTACTGATGAAATTGTAAACCTCTTAGTTAAGGCTATTGAAAACAATAAACTTAGTTCAGGTCACTGTTCACAAATCTTTAGAGCACTGGAGAAACAGGATGAAGTTATTGGAGGAAAGTTCTGGACTAAGGACGATATTGAAACATCTATCAATAAAAATTTCGGTGATAAAAATATCATTGTCACTAAAGCGTGGAGAGATGCTGTAGCTGATACTATTTCATGTCTTCGTTACAATGCTTTGGAGGAAGAGTCTGACGAAGAGTGGAACGTCATCAGGAACGCTGTTAAAGACTCTAATCTTAAGGTGAATGTAAATAACATCGATTGGGACTTAGATCCGGAAGATTTTGTAGATGAAGTCGAAATGATGGCTGTTAAGGAAAACGTTTTGCCTGAGAGTGTAGACATACCTCTTGCAGACCTTGAGTACAATGTAAAAATCGATGACTGGCTTTCAGAACACTATGACTACTTTTTTAATGCATATTGCGTAGATTGCGAGGTGTCAGAATGATTAAGATTGTGATTCCTAGTGCAGATGAAAGAAAAGCGCCATGCGTTGCATGTAATAAAAATTCTGTAGATGTCAAAATCCACTTTAGCAGAATTAAGTATTGCCCTATTAAACTTAATCTTTGTGATAAATGCTATGAAGAGCTTAAGATGCAGATAAATCAGCCTATTACTAAATGGATGATTAAAACTGGTCTTGAAAAAGGCATTATCAAAATCGTTAACGGCGACTTAGGCCATGGCACTATAGGTATTCTTTGTCAGATAGCTGATAATCAGTTTTATTTCGCTGATGGATTGTCCAGCTCTGAAATGACAGCAGAAGAATATCTGAAGATTACTGACATGGATGAGATTGTAGATCTGATTCATACAGAACTTGTTGAAGTATTTCAAAAAGATTTTCCTGAAGAGTATGAATTTTACTATCATTTTCTAAAGGAGGCTCTGTCATGATTGGGGAACGTATTCCAAAAATTACCTGGATTGTAGGCAAAAAAACTGAAAAAAGACCTCTTTACACACTTCGTACAGCCGAAGAAGAAGTGGCTGTACAGAATAAACTTGGGAAAATGCTCAGTTACTATTATGCTACAAACTGTGAAAAGTGCTGCGGCGTATATCCCAAATTCTATACAGAACAGGGACTTACTAATTATGGCTATTACGTCTGTATGGTTTGTGGTAAAGAGTCCACTCATCATCCTATGCCGTGGCAATCAAGAGAAGCATGGAATAATCACGAATATCTCTTTAAGCCTGAGCCAAAGAATGGTTATCAGTTCACTCTTGATGACTTTATCCAAAATTAAATAGACAAGCCAACCTATACAGGGCTTAACTTAACTGCCCTTGTATAGGAGGGGCAGTTTATATTAGTTTATGGAGAAAAACATGAGAAAGACATTAAGAACAGAGTACTATCACTTAACGGGGATGCCAACATCAAAGGAAAAGGATGGTGCAAACGGAAAACCCAATTACATCAGAGCAAGCCTTTGCTATGATTCAAGAAAAGGCTATTATGCAGACATACGCACAGTATATAAATATATGCTTGAAGATGTTGAGCTGGTATTAGCCAGATATGGTTTTGACAATAATACAATGCCAAGCCTTTCAGAGGTGCTTATTCCTTGTAAAAGACACACAAAGAATTATGAGAAAAAGGCTGTTGATATCTATGAGAATACAGTTATTTCAGCTATTACCGACAGACTTAAATACAGAATTGACATTGAGGATGTGGTAGCATGAAAAACTATGTATCTCTTGAAGAAGGCAATAAGAAACTTCTAACAGCAATTAACGTATCGAGTTCATTTGGTCACGAACTTTGGATCAAAAATTATGATGAAGGTTATGAGCGAGAAGAAGGCGTTCCTGATTATCAAAGCTTCAACCATGATGAAATAGTGGGAGATGGCGTATTCGATGCAAACGCAATGCCAAAATATGAAGGCGACGGATGTAATGATATCGTTGTCATCGTTAAAGAAGGTGCTGAAACCACAGAATATCATTTGATGTATTCAGATGATGAGGAAGATAGGGTTTATATTGATGAGATTGAAGATTATCTTTCTCAGTACGGCCCTGATAGTACCGCCTTTAAGACTAAGCTTGCAAAACTCTACAACGGTTCAGATTGGGATGCACTTCAATTTATGTATTCTTTCTGTGACGAAGATTGGAAACCTGTTTGTGAAAGAATTCTTCATCTCAACAATGAGACTACTTGTGGTTGGGGTGAAAAGCTCGCTACATCAGAAGAACAGGATGAGTATTACAAAGGAAAATGGCAGCTCCTTGAACACTTTGGCATCTCTAATGATGATGGTGATGCTGTTGTTAAAGAAGAAACGCCGGAGGTATCAGAATGAACAGATATCAAATTATCACTTATGATACCGATTACGGAGATGATGAAAAGCTAGAATACAAAACTATCAAAGAAGCTTTAAAGGCTGTAAAAGAGTATCTGAAAGAATATGAGTGCGCTTTTGTGTACGACAAGAAGAAAAAAACCGTAAGACATGCATTCAACACATTTCCACAAGGTCATTTTGCTCCTTGGGTTAATACAAAGGAGTGCATATTACACTTCTAAATATTAGCTAAAATATGATATAATATATTTAGCTAATACGAAAGGAGTTGTAATCATGGTAGAAGCAACGGCAACTGCTACAGAAATGAAAAATCAATTTGGGAAATATCTTCAAATGGTTATAGATGGAAATGAAGTTATCGTGACAAAAAATGGTCAAGAAGTAGGTCGGTTCATTCCTAAAGCAAAAGCAGTGTCATATCTAACTGATTCCCTTACAGGTATTCTTAAGGGAAATTATGACTATGAAGAGACAAAAGAGGAAGCTTTGAAAGAAAAATATGAAACTACTGATTGATGCAAACATAATACTCGATGTACTTCAAAACAGAGAACCACATTGTAAGTATTCTGCACTGATTTGGAAGCTATGTGAAACTGGAAAAGTTACAGGTTATGTTTCCGTGCTTACATTTATGAATATGGTCTACATAATGAGGAAGGAACTTTCTCCTTCGAAAATAGACGATGTTTACAAGGCGCTTGCATTGATATTTCACTTTGAAGCTCTTACCGAAGAGGATGTAAAAAATGCACTTATAATGCGGTTAAAAGATTTTGAAGATGCCGTTCAGATTCAGACAGCCAAAAGAGTTGAGGCAGACTTTATTATTACTAGGAATGTAAAAGACTTTATAAAAAGTCCCATTCCTGCGTATAGCCCGGAAGAGCTTCTGAATCGAATAGATATCGTTTAAGACAACTGAATAGTAACTACCCTAAAAGGGAAAACTTAGTAAAATAAGCGCTCCCTTCGGGGAGTGCTAGGAGGTTTAATTAATGACTAAAGCGGAGTGCGAAAAGCGCATAAGAAAAGCTGTAAAAACTCTTAATGAAATGGATAATAAGCTTGTTTTCAGCTATAATGAATTAAAAGATGGTGATTCTGTGTATGGCTTGCAAATTGAAGCTGCATCTATGGATGGTTCGCATCATTTTGGTTCTTATGAGCCGATGATTTTCTTCGATGATTATAGGAAGAAGATAACTGCTTATGAAACCATGATGAGAATTGTTGATTTTATGGTTGCAAGTGCAAAACTTAATGATCCAAAAGCTTATCACAACATGATAGCATCTTGAGAAAGGAGCATTATGGTAAAAGAGGTACAAGGAGACTTGCTCAAACAACCAATAGACATCATAGCTCACCAGACTAACTGTATAGGAGTCATGGGGGCTGGTATTGCACTTCAGATCAAAAAGCAGCTCCTTACATCAGATGAGTATAATAAGTATGTCAAAGCATGCAAGGAACAGGGTTCTGAACTTATGGGAAAGACTCAGCTTCTTGAGGCTCCTGATGGAAGAATAATTGCTAATTGTTTCGGAGAAAACATTCCTACAGGGAAGGAAAAAGATACCGATTATGACGCTCTTATGCATAGTATTGCAAAGGTGCGAAATTATGCAAAAATGAGTGGTTTATCTGTAGGCGTTCCCGGACTTATGGGATGTGGACTTGCAGGGGGCGATTGGCGAATAGTCAGAGATATGCTTTACAAACTTTTTGGAGGTAAAGACCAACCAGAGCTGATTATTTGTTACTTTAATCCTGAAGACTATCAAAAATGGAAACTTCAATAATTAATGAAGAAAATGCTTATAAAGACAGTATA
>JAEEGL014883358.1_pt1 | contig 10379 bp, 8 predicted proteins | sample 9134231 | NCBI WGS metagenome assembly JAEEGL01 (sample SAMN16246548, study PRJNA631951) | gut metagenome | biome: gut microbiome; feature: rumen; material: fiber-attached | host: Bos | place: Iran: Karaj | collected 2018-10
CCGCTTCGGTCGTTCCAGATCCGGCGTCCACTTAACAGTCGCGGACCGCAGCATCCGCCGGCGGCGTATAGATGGAAATAATATGGAAATATTATGTTGTGTTAATGGTTTATTTGCGGTATGATCATGAAGTACCGGATTATCGCATTCATTTTCGGAGGTATCTTATGACGATTACGGAATTGAAAGAAATGAAACGTGAACTGGGACTTACAAACGAGATGATCGCGCGTGCGTCCGGTATACCGCTGGGAACCGTTCAGAAAGTGTTTGCCGGTACTACAAAGGCACCGCGGCTGGCGACCCGGCTGGCTCTGGAGAATGCACTCCTGAATGCTCGGAGTGATAAGGCGTCGCTGCCTGGCTCGTCCGCATCCCCACAGCGCTCTTTCTATTCGGCAGGGGAAGCAGGCCAGGAGGATCTCATGGTTTGTGAGTCTCAGGCAGCTTACGGCGCTGCTGCAGCCGTTGCCGGTCCGGGAGATCCGAAGCAGGGGCACTATACCCTGGACGATTACTATGCCCTTCCCGAAGAGCGCAGAGTCGAACTAATCGATGGCGTAATCTATGACATGGCGTCTCCCACGGGATTCCATCAGATCATTGCCGGCCATCTCTATTCTATACTTCTTACGGCCATTCAGGCAAAGAAAGGCTCCTGTATGCCTTTCATGTCTCCCATTGATGTCCGCCTGGATCTGGATGACCGGACGATGGTGCAGCCGGATGTGATCATCCTGTGTGACAAGAGCAAGTATACTCCCCGCCGCATCGAAGGCGCGCCGGATTTTATCGCGGAAGTTCTGTCTCCCTCTAGCAAAACCCGCGACCTGTTCATCAAACTGAACAAGTACCGCTATGCCGGTGTGCGGGAGTACTGGATCATCGATCCTGTGAAAAAGTCCGTTATGACATACGTGTTCGAGAACCAGGACGACTATGCATACTACACTTTCCGGGACCATATCCCGGTTTCAATCTACGACGGTGAACTGGTAATTGATTTCTCCCGGATTGACGATGTGGTGAGCGAATGGATGTGAATCCTGTGATCTGCCGGCACTCTTTATTATCTATGACAGCTTTATTTCTCCGGAAGCATGGAAAAAAAGGAGCCGCTTTCGCGACTCCTTCCTGTATGGAGACGGCAGGACTTGAACCTGTGACCTACTACACGTCAAGCAGTTGCTCTCCCAGCTGAGCTACGTCTCCATATTCGTTTCGTACGTTTTGCGTACTCGAATACTATGCCACAGGCGACCATAAAATGCAAGCACTTTTTTCAATGTACACTCGCAATTATGATGGAGAAGCAGAAAACCCGAGGTCCGGAAGACCTCGGGTTATTTCTCAGCGGATCACGATCGATTCGACATCCACCGGGTTGTCTATCATACCGGAATCCAGCATAAACTGCACGGTATTCTCCATGGATTCGATATCGGTATCGCGGATGGTCATGTCAAAGTCATAATTGGCATACATATCCTCAACTGCTTCTGGTGTCAGATCCAGGAATTCCGCTGTCTCTTCGATTGCTTCGTCCGTGTTCTCGTCGATGTAATCCAGGACTGCCTTCTGACCCTTGAGGAACTGCTCCACCACATCCTGGTGCTCATCATAGAATGCCTGTGTCGTTGCGCAGGTGATAGTGGCTTCCACAAGCCCCTCCCCGTTTGTCACGAGATGCGTTCCGTTATTTGCCGCATTGTAGGCTGCTGCACCTGCCAGGAGTGCGCAGTCCGCGCTGCCGCCGGACAGTGCCGCGAGTGCGTCCGGGATGGACGAATTGACAAAGTTGACATCCTCGATCGTCAGGTTGCCGCTTGCCAGATAAGCCGCCAGCAGTTCATGCAGGATCGTTCCGACCGGTCCTGCAACCGTCTTCCCCTTCAGGTCCTCCGGGCTGTTGATCGCATCATCTGCCGAGAACAGGCAGAAGGATTTCGGCGAACGGCTGTACATGGAGATGATCCGGATATCCGCGTCATTTGCCGCCGCAAGCAGAACTGATGTGGCGCCGACGCAGTACAGGAACTGGATATCACCGGTGGCCAGTGCCTGTGTCTGGTCCGCCCCGGATGTCAGGTCGGAATACTCCACTGCCTTCACACCGATCTCGCTGAAGGTGTCTGCAAAGATCTCATGATTCTTTTCCACGATCGACGGGACATTCAGCGGTGATGAAACGAATGTTACCGTGATCGTTTCAGGTACTTCCTCAGCCCATCCTGTCAGGGAAAAAGCAAGCATGGAGATCGTCATCAGAGTTGCAAGTGCTTTTTTCGCTTTCATTTTGTTGTACCTCCTTCGAAATGAAATGTTTTATATATTCATAAGGATATCCGCTTTCAGTTCGGACAGATCCATGGCAGGTTTCTCTCCTGCCCCGGTACAACCGGAAGCGGTCCCGCCGTCCGGATGGCTCTGAACTGTGCCTGCTGTCAACTGGTATCTCTTATAAATCTTACCTCCGCCCAGTATCAGGATCTGGTCTGCAATGGCCAGCGCCTCATCGACACTGTGTGTGATGAACAGGATTCCACATCCTGTCTGTTTCTGGATGGAGAGCAGGGATTTCTGCATCCCCTCCCGTGTAAAATAATCAAGTGCCGCAAAGGGCTCGTCCATCAGCAGGAAATCCGGTTCCACCGCAAGCGCTCTGGCAATCGCGGTCCGCTGCTGCATGCCCCCGGATAGCTGCGCCGGCCTGGCATGCCCGAATTCGCTCAGGCCTGTCAGATTCAAAAGCTCCTGCACCTTTTTCTCGCTGATCTCGTTCTTCTTCAGGCCGAATGTGATATTCTCACGTACACGCAGCCATGGCATCAGCCGGCTCTCCTGGAATACAAAGGCACTCTTCATCCCGTCCGGGATGCGGATCGTTCCCTCATAATCCGTATCCAGCCCGGAGATCATACGAAGCAGCGTCGTCTTGCCGCACCCACTCTTGCCGAGCACCACAGTGATCCGGTCCGCAGGAATGCGGATCGACACATCCTCCAGAATCTGCAGGACTCCTTTATCCGTCGTAAACTGTTTGGATACATGCTGCAGGCAGATCTGTCCGTCACCGGATTCTCCGACGGCTTCCCAGACATCGCTGTCGGATCCGGAAGGAATCTCATACCAGGATCTGTACAGGGATTCCCCCTTGTGTGTCCCTGTCTCCTGACCATCTCCGTCGTCTGCATCCCTGTCAGGCTTTTCTGCCTCCCGCAGGACTTTTTTTGCATCCGAATTTCCTGCATCCGGCTCTGCGATCTGTACCGTATCCGGCTGGATGCTTTTTTCCGCCATGGAGATCAGAAACCGAAGAGCTGCATCTGTCAGGGCTCCGATCATGCCGATCATCAGAATGCCGATCAGAACCTTGTCGGAACGTGACATCTGCTGCGCAAAAACGATCATGTATCCGAGGCCTGCGGCAGCGGCAAACATCTCTGCGCCTATCAGCGCCCTCCAGGAGTAGCCAAGCCCTATCCGTATACCGGTGAGAATATTCAGTCTCGAAGCAGGGAGTGTGATCCTGAAAAACTGCTGAAGCTTTGAAAAGTGCAGAGACTTTCCTACTTCAAGAAGCTTCTCGTCACACTGGAGAAATCCTGTAGCGATGTTCATGGTCATCGGAAAGAAGGAAGCCAGCAGGATGATAATCAGCTTCGGTGTCTCCCCAAGGCCGAACCAGAGGATCAGCAGAGAGATCATCGCGATCGGCGGGGCGTTCCGGAAGAAGTTTCCGATAAAGCGGAAATACTCCGCCACACCGGGTGCGTACGCGCTGATGACCGCACACAGAAATGCCAGCGTGAAGGAGATCGTAAACCCCGTCAGTACTCTCCTGAGGCTGACCATGACGGCTGTCGCAATCTCTCCTTTTTTTACCATGGCAAGGAAGGTCGAGAAGACTTTTGCCGGAGATGGCAGCAGATAGCTGTTCCACACCTCCAGCCTGGCCGCCAGCCACCACAGGAAGAAGATTGCGGCGACAATATACCAGGGTTTCAGTTTATGATGAATGTTTTTCAGCGTGTTTCCCCATCCTTTCCTTCCCGGTATTTACGCGAGCTGGCCGGCCAGATCCGGGAACAGTGACAAAGAGCGCACCAGGATCCCGTTCATATGCGCGATCAGTGTGCCATAATTCGTAAACGGAACGCCCTGGTCCTGTGCGCACTTCATGCGGTAACGCATCTCCCGTTCGTTCAGCATGCATCCGCCGCAGTGCACAACCATGGCATATTCCGACAGATCCTCCGGGAATTCTGTCCCGGATGTGAAAGAAAACGTGAAATCCTTCCCGGTGTATCTGCGGATCCAGCCGGGCAGCTTTACTGTTCCGATGTCTTCGCACTGCCTGTGGTGCGTACATCCCTCAGAGATCAGGATCCGGTCTCCCTCATGAAGTCCTCTGAGTGCGCCGGCGCCTTGCGCCGCGCAGGACAGGATCCCTTTGTAACGTGCCATGAGGATCGAAAACGAAGTCAGCGGGACACTCTCCGGAACGATCTGCATCACCTGCGAAAATGCCTGGGAATCTGTCACAACGGCAAACGGAGGCTTCCCGAGAGAGGCCAGTGCCGCAGCAAGCTGCTGTGGCTGAACGACCAGCCCCGCGGCATTCGCGTCCAGTATATCGCGCAGCACCTGAACCTGCGGAAGGATCAGGCGTCCCTTCGGGGCGGATTCATCGATCGGTGTCACCAGGACCACGATATCATTCTCGGAAAGCATGTCCGCGATAAGCTGTTTTTCATTTTCCAGATGGGAAGCCTGCTTTGCGATCAGTTCCTTGAGTTCCCTGATGTGAAGGCCACTCCTGGCGCTCACAAAGATCTGCGGAACCGCTTTCGGCAGTTTATCAGGTGCTTCTTCATCCATGTCTGCAGACTTCTGCAGCGCAGACAGCCGTTCGTTGTCGATGAGGTCGCACTTCGTCCAGGCCAGAATGCAGGGAATCTGCTTTTGCAGGATTCGCCCGATCAGAGCCCCGTCCTCCCGGCTCAGCCCCTCGCGGGCATCCACCGTCAGAACCGCTATATCGGTTTTGTTCAGGACCTGGTAAGACCTGTGTACTCTCAGGGAACCCAGTTCCCCCTCATCATCGATCCCCGGCGTGTCGATGATCACGACAGGTCCAAGCGGGAGCATCTCCATGGCTTTGTGCACCGGATCCGTTGTCGTTCCCTTGGTCTCTGACACTATAGAAAGAGACTGCCCTGTCACAGCGTTGACCAGGCTTGATTTTCCGGCATTTCTTTTTCCGAAAAAACCGATATGTACGCGGTTTGCGGATGGTGTCTGATTCAGGTCTGCAGCCATCATGCTTCTCCTTTTGTCAGCAATTGGTATGTGGATCGTATGTGGATCAGTTGTCAGCACTCCTTGCTTATTTCAGGGCGCCTGGAATGTATGACTTGAATATGCTGCCTTCACAGTCAGGCCCTCCAGCCTGCCGAGCTTTCCTGCCAGTGCACTGATCGTATCCGGAGGAGCATCCATGGCGATGCTGATCACATTAATGCCGCGCCTGCGGTAAGGTATTCCCATCCGTCCGATGATATGTTCCGAATACTCATGCAAAATAGCGTTCATCTTCTCGGTAATCTCCGGGTTCTCAACTATGACTGCCAGCAACGCTACTCTTGTCTCCGTCATCTGCTCTCCTCTCTGCGATCTGCAATTTCAATCAAATGGTTTCTTTTCCCGCCCAGTCGCCTCTGCTGACGACGACCTGAAAGCCCACACTGCTGATTCTGCGCTCCAGACATCTTCTGCACTCAGCTGCCTCATCGCCCGTACATATCTTGCCATCATACAGCATATATTTCTCCCGCACAGCTGCAGGAGACAGATTGGGCATGACCACATTAGCTCCGGCAAGGATCCCTTTCTCCCTTCCTCCGGGATCGATCGTCCCCAGGGCTGTCGTCGCAGGCAGAAGTACATCCGGCAGCAGAAGCCTGGTGATTGCAAGCAGATGGAGCGTATCCTGAAGCGTTCCTCTGTTCCTGTTTCCGAACGGAGTGTCCTTATGCGGTATGAACGGACCGATTCCAATCATCTGAGGTCTGAACTCTTTCATGAACAGAAGATCCTGAACAATGTGCTGCACCGTCTGATACGGGGAACCAACCATAATCCCGCAGCCGACCTGGTATCCGATCTCTTTCAGATCATACAAACATCTGATCCTGTTCTCGCGTGACATCTCCTCCGGGTGAAGAAGCTTGTAATGCTCGGCGTTGATCGTCTCATGGCGCAGCAGATAACGGTCTGCTCCCGCATCATAATACGCCTGATAGCTCTCTCTGCCTTTCTCTCCAATCGACAGCGTCACTGCTGTATCCGGGTGTCTTTCTTTTATCTGCGACACAACACTGCAGATCCACGCATCCGTATACCATGGATCTTCACCGCTCTGCAGGACGATCGTCCTGAATCCAAGCTCATACCCTTTGTCCGCGCACTCCAGGATCTCCTCTCTGCTCAGCCGGTAACGCTGACATTTCTCATTGCCACGACGAAGCCCGCAGTACAGGCAGTTATTCCTGCAATAACTGCTGAACTCAATCAGTCCGCGCAGATAGACATCTGTACCATATACGGAGCGGCGTACCTCACAGGCTGCATCGTACAGAAGCTGTTCCTCATCCGGTGTCAGTGAAGTCAGCAGGGCACGCAGATCTTCCCCGCCCATCATCGAATCCTTTTTCAGTTGTCTGATCCGTTCTGTATTATTCATAACGTCCACCAGCCTGGCGGGAGAATGTGCGCCCGTGCATGCATGGCGCCTGCTTTCCTGCCGTATCGCACAAAAAAGCCCCTGCGCTCTTCGCGCAGGGGCCCTGTGTCTGTCTTCTGTCTGCGCTATTCCGGCTCGGAGATAACCTTGCCGTCAGAGCTTGCATCCATCCTATATTATAAGGTGACAGTTAGGCAATTAGAACTTGTCTCTTTTTCTGTCATTCCGCTTCTGTTGCTTCTTCTGCGGCAGCAAGTATCTCAGCCTCTGTCTGAACTGCATCGATCTCTGTTTCCGCCGCCAGACCCATCTCCGGCGTCCACTCGGTCATCGGAAGCCAGTAGTTAGCCTGATAGTAGTCTGTCAGGCGTGCTGTGAAGAGCATGCGTTTTCCGCCGGTAACGGTCTTATTGACAACTGTCAGCTGTCCGTCTTCCGGTACGATGAACGGATCTCCCAGTTCATAGGCAGATGCAAATGTGCCGTCGTACGCGAAGAAATCGCAGACCGGCTGGATGATGTCGCCTTCCTCCAGTTCGCGGTAGCCCTTCGCCTGGACGCCGGTCGAAGTCACATCCTGAGCTCCGAGGACGGTGTCTTCTCCTGTCTCCTCATTGAACTCGATCACAAGGTTCATACGCTCTCCGTTGATCAGAACAGGTGTGAACTTCGTCGTGATGTAAAGGCCGTTGTCGTCCGCATCCTCATCACTGATGGGATAGAGCGCCACCGGATGGTCGTCCAGCGTCAGCCATGTCCCGTTCCATGTGTCGATCAGATCTCCGTCCTCGTTGTAATCCATCACATTGTCGAGGCCAAGATCGATGTAGCCCTCTCCGTCATCGATGAACACGTTCAGTTCCACGTCTGTGATCTGGTCCCACATGTCCTCGTCCAGCTCAAGTCCTTCCCGGCCGTCTTTCTCGGTAAGCTCCAGCGTCTGGGAACCGACGATGGCACGCCCGAACAGCATCTGTGCAGCCAGGCCGAGAATGTCAGATCCGGAAGAGGTGTTATATCCGGAATTGCCGTAAATGGAAGAATAGTCATTTACGCCATAGTAGGATCCGCTGGTGGACGCATATCCACCGGTGAGCAGATCCAGAAGACTGGATGATGAGCCGTTTCCATAGCCGCTGTAATTGTTGCTGTAGGCGTTGCTGTATCCGGAATTGTTGCCCTGGCTGTACGCCTGCATGAGCATGTTGTAGATGTCCTGCTCACTCATGGAACCATAGGAGTTGTAAGAATTATAACCCTGGGAAGAGTTCCCCGAGCTTCCGAACAGCGCCTCAAGCAGACCGGAGCCTGAACTCTGGGGCTGTGTGGTGGTCGTCGAACCTCCAAGCAGAGCCTCCAGCAGACTTCCTGTGTCGGAACTGCTGCTGTAGGATCCGGAAGAGGCATCCTGGAAGAGCGAGTTCAGGAAGCTGCCGCCGCCTCCGGACGATCCGGAGCCTGAAGTGTAGTTATAGGAACCGTTTCCTGAACTTCCGGAACCGAGGAGGATATCCAGCAGGCTGCCGGAGCCGCTGCCGTAACTGTATCCGTTATTGGCAACGATCTGTCCTGACTGTTCCAGTGTCGCATAGGTGCGGATTCCTTCTGTCCACTCTGAATCCACTCCGATATCCTCACAGATCTGGATCATGGAGTTCACTGATTTCAGGCTGGAATTGGGGAAATAAATGCTAAGGCCGTATGCGTTGCTGATCCCGTTGACGCGATTGTACTTGACCGCAGACCTGATCGCAGAAGCAAGGCTCTTGCTTTCCTTCGTGTTCAGATTCGTGCAGAAGTCAACCAGGTCGACCTGGTCCAGACGGGCAGAGGGAGAAAACTCACGGCTGCCGTTTCTGGCGGTTGCAACCGACTGGTAGTTGTTGCTGGTAAGCTGCGTGGTCAGGTCTGATCCGAATGCTCCAAGCTTGCCCTCAACCGTTCCGCCCAGTTCCGCAAGGTCTACTACCGACAGGGTCGTACCTGTGCTGGAAGCATACATCGCGTTCTTTGCCGTAAAGTCATCGCAGATCTGGCGCCCGAGGTTCAGCGAATTAGTGGAGGAATTCTCATTCAGAAGCTTCAGCCAGTTGGTATAGTACCAGCCGGTTCCCGGTTCCGTCTCCTCGCTGGCGATCATGTAGTCAGCATAAGGTTCCACTGCGATCGCAGTTTCAAGGGTGCCCATCAGGCAGCAGTCAAATCCGACAATGTCAAACTTCACACCGCCATCCTTCAGGCCTTTGGCAATCTCTCCAATGTTCATGGAGTCATTGGGGCGGGTCTCATCATAGCCATAACCGCTGACAGATCCTCCGCCATGATCCCAGAAGACAAGTATATAGCGGTCCGCCGGAGCCTTCTTCACACAGAACCGGATGAAATCAGACAGTTCATCCTCATCGGTCATGCTGGTCTTCGTCTTCTCTTCTTCCAGAAGGCCGATCCCTTTGTCGCTGATGGACCAGCGCTGGGTCTTTCCGGCTGAGATGACGGAGTTTCTCCATCTCTTGCAGCCGCCGGTCTGGACGAGCACATTGACCTTCCTGTTATTCATGCCCGCGTACAGCATCTCATTCAGGTCTGCTGTCGCCATGCCGCTCTGGCTCTCCAGGTCTGTCCCGAGCATATAGACCATCATCGTGACTGAGTCTTTGCCCTTGCCCCTGAGTTTTGTGTATTTATTTCTGGCGCCTTTGGCAACCTCACCGTTGACCTGGGTATAGTTGGTGTCAACGCCTTTGGCCTGGACGCCCTGGCACAGCATTGCGCACATTGCCGCAGCGATCACTGCCGTCTGTGCAATCCTTCTCAGAATTCTCATGTCCCTTCTCCTTTGATCCGCTCTTCTGCCGCAGGTTCAGTCTTTCTTCTCTTCTTCGTCACCGTTGTCCTTCTCATTTCCCCCGATCGGGGCACCGCCTCCTCCTGCCACCGGAGCACCTTCTATCTTCTTTCCCTTTTTTACTTCAACGGTTCCTTCTGCTATCTTCACTTTTCTGCTGTGGGGTCTGTCAAACATTATCGAAAGTCCTCCTTTTTCTGTTTATGGGTTCAAGGCTTGTGACTCTTACATCACAGTATATACGAAAAATGGCCGGACAGGAAGAATTTCCTGCCCGGCACATATCTGTTATTATTCTATGATGTACGGATCGCTTCGTTGCTTCGCAACTCCCGCGCTCCTCGGGCATCATCATATTCCGCCCGCAAAGATCTCGATTCCGATCGCGATCAGGATAACGCCTCCGAGGATGGATGCCTTTCCCGTCAGTTTTGTACCGATCTTCTTACCGATCACAAGACCGCCCATGCATATGGCATATGTGACCAGGGCGATCAGAAGACATGCCGTCAGAGCCATGACCACATCATATTTCTCAATCGTGAATCCGACTGACAGTGCGTCGATAGACGTCGCGACTGCCTGGAGAACCAGCGTGCCCATAAGAAGCGTTCCGCTGTCCTCGGTTTCACCGCCGCGGATTCCCTCCAGGAGCATCTTTCCGCCGATAAAAAGAAGGAGGATCAGTGCGATCCATGGAATGAACCTCTGGAACAGCACGAAATACTCCGCAATCTTCCGGACACAGAACCAGCCGATCATGGGCATCATAAACTGAAACCAGGCATA
>JAEEGL014955402.1_pt1 | contig 10379 bp, 7 predicted proteins | sample 9134231 | NCBI WGS metagenome assembly JAEEGL01 (sample SAMN16246548, study PRJNA631951) | gut metagenome | biome: gut microbiome; feature: rumen; material: fiber-attached | host: Bos | place: Iran: Karaj | collected 2018-10
CCAAGTGCCGATATCGACCCCTGGCGCACGGCAAGGACCCATTCAACCGCCTCAGAACGAGGTCCACGTGCGGCACTTTGGCGAAACCGAGGCGGACTACTCCTTCACTTCCAGGAACACATCGACGACGGGCCCGCTGTTGCCGCCGAACAGATTGGCGACGGCGCAGTAAGAGAGCCCCGACGCATCCTTCTCTGTCGCCCGGGAAAAATGCCGGAGCTTGCCCGTCGGGTAACCCTCTGAGAACGAGGCGAAAAGCATCCGGTCACATTCCAAGGCCGCATCGACAATACCGCACCCATGGCCCCTCCAGATGGACCCGAACTGGAACTCCATCACATCGGTCCCGAGGGGAAGGGCGCTTGTCCGGAAACGGAAGGCGTTCAGATACGAAGTCTCTCCCTTGCTCGCATAGCGGTCGATACCAAAGTCGTCAATCTCATTGCCTTGATAGTACAGATTGTATCCATTTCTGTTTTAGGTGTTGTAATTTGCCAAGGTCAGCCATTTTCATTATCTTTACAAGTTACCAGCAAAATACATTACTAAGATAATGGCAGACAACAAGAAGGAAGTGGAGAGGGCAGAACTCCACAGAACTATCTGGGCAATTGCAGATGAAATGAGAGGTTCAGTTGATGGTTGGGACTTCAAGTCCTATATCCTGGGCATGCTCTTTTACAGGTACATCAGTGAGAACATCACAGCCTACATCAACAAGGGAGAATGGGAGACTGGAAACAAGTCTTTCAACTATGCAGACCTTGATGATGCAACAGCAGAAGGTGCAAGGGAAGAGATGGTGGGGGTTAAGGGCTTCTTCATCCTTCCTTCCCAGCTCTTTGAGAATGTCTGCAAGGTATGTGACACTGACCCCAACCTGAACATGACCTTGGAGAGTATCTTTTCATCCATTGAGAACTCTGCAAAGGGCACTGCAAGTGAGGATGACTTCAAGGGTTTGTTTGCAGATCTGGATGTCAATTCCAACAAGCTGGGAGCCACTGTCATCAAGAGAAATGAGAAACTGGTCAAGCTGTTGAGAGGTGTCCAGTCTATGAAGCTGGGAGACTACCAGAACAACACCATAGATGCCTTTGGAGATGCATATGAGTACCTGATGGGTATGTATGCCAGCAATGCTGGCAAGTCTGGTGGAGAGTACTATACCCCCCAGGAGGTGAGTGAGCTCCTGACCAAACTGGCAACTGTTGGAAAGACAGAAATCAATAAGGTCTATGACCCAGCATGTGGATCTGGATCCCTGTTGTTGAAGGCTGCAAAGATTCTGGGGAAGGACAATGTAAGACAGGGTTTCTTTGGACAGGAAATCAACCTGACCACCTACAACCTTTGCAGGATAAACATGTTCTTGCATGACATAGACTATGATAAGTTTGACATAGCCTGTGAGGACACCTTGATGAGCCCCCAGCACTGGGATGATGAACCCTTTGAAGTGATTGTCTCAAATCCTCCTTATTCCATCAAGTGGAAAGGAGATGATGACATCACCCTTATCAATGACCCCAGGTTTGCACCAGCAGGTGTCTTGGCTCCCAAGTCCAAGGCTGATCTGGCCTTCATCATGCACTCCCTGTCCTGGCTTGCCACCAATGGTACAGCAGCCATAGTATGTTTCCCTGGTGTCATGTACAGAGGTGGTGCAGAGAAGAAGATTAGGCAGTACCTGATTGACAACAACTATGTGGATTGCATCATCCAACTCCCTGATAACCTATTCTTTGGAACCAGTATTGCAACCTGCATAATGGTGTTGAAGAAAGCCAAGAAGGACAACTGTACCCTGTTCATGGATGCCACCAAGGAGTGTGTCAAGGTCACCAATGCTAACAAGCTCACAGAAGAGAACATCCAGAATATCCTTGATATATTTACTGACAGGAAGGATGTTGAGCATGTCAGCAAATTGGTCTCCAATGATGTGATTGCTGATGGTGATTACAACCTGTCTGTATCCACATATGTTGAGCAGGAGGACACCAGGGAGAAGGTGGATATTGTCAAACTCAATGCAGAGTTGAAGGAGATTGTGGAGAAGGAAAATAGGTTGAGGGCAGAGATTGACCAGATCATTTCTGAACTTGAATAAGGATAGTGTTATGAGTAAGTTGGAAGAATTGATAAAGAAATACTGTCCTGATGGGGTGAAGTATGTGAGACTTGGTGATGTAATGTCTATTTCAAGAGGGGCATCACCAAGACCCATACAGAATTATCTGACAGATGATGAAGGTGGAATTCCCTGGATTAAGATAGGAGATGCCTCTCCTGACTCAAAATACATCTCATCAACCAAGGAGAGAATTACAAAGGAAGGTGCTGTGAAATCAAGGTATTTGAAAAAGGGGTCTTTTATCTTGTCCAATTCTATGAGTTTTGGAAGGCCATATATCCTGGGGATTGATGGGTGTATCCATGATGGATGGATTTCTCTGTGTGACTTTGAGGTATCACTTAACCCAGACTTCTTATTCCATTTGTTAAGAAGTGGAGTTGTTCAAGATTATTGGATTTCAAAAGCAAATAGTGGTGGAGCTGTTGCCAATCTGAACTCTGATATTGTGAGGAGCACCCCTATTCCACTCCCTCCATTTCCTGTCCAAAAGGAGATAGTCAGGGTGTTAGATTCTTTGACTAAACTACAAACAACCTTACTGGCAGAATTACAAGCAGAAATAGTCAAAAGACAACAACAATATAATCATTACAGAGATAGTCTTCTGACTTTTGAAAAGAAGTAAAGTGTTGATGTTAAACACCTTGATTGCAAAATATTGCCCATCAGGGGTGACGTATGTGAAGTTGGGGGACTTTGCAACTCAATGGTATAGGGGTGCTGGCATTAAGAAAGATGAAGTCTGCCAAGAAGGCATTCCCTGTATCAGGTATGGAGAAATCCACACAACTTACAAGCTTTGGTTTGATAAGTGTGTTTCTCATACTGATGAAGCCAACCAGCCTTCCAAGAAGTATGCAGATTATGGAGATATCTTGTTTGCAATAACAAGTGAGGACATCCCTTTTATTGGAAATAGTGTTGCATATATGGGGAAGGAAAGGATTTTAGTAGGGGGTGATATTGTGGTAATGAAGCATAAGCAAAATCCCAAATACATCTCATATGCTTTATCAACCAATGATGCAATCCAGCAAAAGGGAAAAGGAAGAGTTAAGAGTAAGGTAGTACATACAAATGTTCCATCATTAAAAGAGATAATAATACCTCTTCCTCCACTCCCTATTCAGGAAGAGATAGTAAGGATGTTGGATGCATTTACAGAACTGCAAGCAGAACTGCAAGCAGAACTGCAAGCAGAACTGCAAAAAAGATTTCAACAATACAACTATTTCAGAGATAATCTTCTCTCTTTTGAGGGAAGAAGAGATATGGAGTGGCTGACAATAGAACAACTCTTCCACAGAAAAAATGGTTATACTCCATCCAAGAGTAATCCTGATTTCTGGAATAATGGAACCATTCCTTGGTTTAGAATGGAGGACATCAGGGAGAATGGTAGAGTATTGTCAAACTCTATTCAAAAAGTGCATTCATCTGCTGTTAAAAGAAACAGTTTGATAAAGGCTGGATCCATAATTCTGGCAACATCAGCAACCATTGGGGAGCATGCATTAGTCAAGGTTGATTGTCTTACAAATCAAAGATTTACTTGTTTGACAGTCAAAGATGAATATAGAAAGAAGGTGGATATTATGTTTTTGTTCTACTATATGTTCAAGGTTGATGAGTGGTGCAAAACACATACAGTTCAAGGCAATTTCCCAGGGGTTGATATGAGTCAATTCCCCAATGTCAAGATACCAATCCCTTCCCTTGAAGAACAGGTGAAGATTGCATCCATCCTGAACAGATTTGACACTTTGACCAATGACCTTACAGCAGGTCTTCCAGCAGAGATTGAGAAGAGGAGACAACAGTATGAGTATTACAGAGACAAACTATTAACCTTCAAAAGAAAGGAAGCATAAGTCACTATGTCCCAATACAATATCATAGCTGAAAGCACAGAATACACTGTTGTCTCTGAATATGAGAAGGCAGTACATACTTCTGATGCATACCAGAGTGAGGCTGAATTGGAGAAGGAGTTCATCCACCTTCTCCAAGAACAGGGTTATGAGTATCTGCAAATCCATACAGAGGCTGACCTTGTTTCCAACCTCAAAACCCAGTTGGAGAAACTCAACCACTACCACTTCACAGCCAATGAGTGGGAACACTTCTTCAATGAGTGCATAGCCAACAAGAATGATGATATTGTAGCTAAGACAGCCAAGATCCAAGAGGACTTCATCCAGGTTCTCAAAAGGGATACAGGAGAGAGCCAGAACATCTACCTGATTGACAAGACCAACATCCACAACAACTTTGTCCAGGTCATCAACCAGTATGTGGAGACAGAGGGGAAACATGACACCAGATATGATGTCTCCATCCTTGTCAATGGTCTTCCCCTGGTGCATGTGGAGCTCAAAAGGAGGGGTGTCCAACTCAAAGAAGCCTTCAACCAGATAAACAGGTATCAGAGGGACAGTTTCTGGGCTGGGTGTGGTCTGTATGAGTATGTCCAGATTTTTGTCATCTCCAATGGTACCAACACCAAGTACTACTCCAACACCACCAGATCCAACCACCTGAAAGAACAGGAGCTTGGTGGCAGGAACAAGTCCAAGAGGACATCCAACTCATTTGAGTTCTCATCCTTCTGGGCTGACAGCAACAACAAGGTGATTGCAGACCTTCTGGACTTCACCAAGACCTTCTTCTCCAAACACACCCTCCTGAACATCCTGACCAGGTATTGTGTCTTCACCAGTGAGAAGATGCTGATGGTGATGAGACCTTACCAGATTGCAGCCACAGAGAGGATAATCCAGAGGATAAATGTGGCTAACAACTACAAGCAGTATGGCAGCATCAAGGGTGGTGGATATATCTGGCATACAACAGGTTCTGGCAAGACCCTCACTTCCTTCAAGACTGCACAACTGGCATCCAGGCTCCCTTACATTGACAAGGTTCTCTTTGTGGTGGATAGGAAAGATCTGGACTACCAGACAATGAAGGAGTACAACAGGTTTGAGGATGGTGCTGCAAATGGAAACACATCCACAGCTGTACTCCAAAGACAGCTGGAAAACAGGGACAAGAATGGTGGGTTCCATGATTACAGGATTATTGTCACCACCATCCAGAAACTCTCCATTTTTGTCCAGAAGAACAAGAACCATCCAGTATTCCAACAGAGACTGGTGATCATCTTTGATGAGTGTCACAGGAGTAACTTTGGTGAGATGCATGCAGCCATCACCAAGAACTTCAAGAAGTACAACCTCTTTGGTTTCACTGGCACCCCCATCTTTGCACAGAATGCCGGCACTGGTGGAGATATGAGGTTAAAGACTACCCAGCAGGCCTTTGGTGACAAGCTCCACACCTACACCATTGTGGATGCAATCAATGATGAGAATGTCCTTCCTTTCAGGATTGACTACATCAACACTATCAAGGAGAAGGAAGGCATCCTGGACAAGCAGATATCAGCCATAGACAGGGAGAAGGCAATGGCCTCCCCAGAAAGGGTGTCCCAGGTGGTCAAGTACATCCTTGAACACTTTAACCAGAAGACCAAGAGGAGTTCCTTCTATACTTTCAGAGTACTGGATGACATCCATAAGGTGGCAAGTGCAAGGAAGGGAGAGGCAGTTTCTGAACACAAGACAGAACAGAAGATAGGTGGTTTCAATGCAATGTTTGCAGTGGCCTCCATCCCTATGGCAAAGGCATATTACAGTGAGTTCAAGAGACAGCAGGAAAGCCTACCAGAAGCACAGAGATTGAAGGTTGCAACCATCTACTCCTATGGTGCAAATGAGGAGGAGATAGATGGCATCCTGGCAGAGGAGAACCCTGAAAGCACCACCAATCTTGACCAGCAGTCCAGGGACTTCCTGGAAGGTGCAATCAAGGACTACAACAAGATGTTCTCCACCAACTATGACACATCCAGTGACAAGTTCCAGAACTACTACAAGGACTTGTCTTTGAGGATGAAAAACAGGCAGGTGGATCTCCTGATTGTGGTCAATATGTTCCTGACTGGTTTTGATGCAACCACCTTGAACACCCTGTTTGTGGATAAGAACCTGAAACAGCATGGACTGATCCAGGCATTTTCCAGAACTAACAGAATACTCAACTCTGTCAAGACCTTTGGTAACATTGTCTGTTTCAGAGACCTTCAACAAGAGACTGATGATGCAATTGCCCTGTTTGGGGACAAGGATGCCAGCAGCATAGTCATACTCAAAGACTTCCTGTCTTACTACAATGGTTATGACACAGAGAAGGGGAAGCACTGTTATGGGTACAAGGAACTGGTGGAACAAATCCTGGAAGAGTTCCCAGAAGGAGAACCCATTGTTGGAGAAGAGGCTGAAAAGAGGTTCATTGGACTGTATGGAAGCCTTCTCAAATCCATCAATATTCTCTCTACCTTTGACCAGTTTGAGGGTCAGGAGATACTCACAGACAGACAATTACAAGACTACCAGAGCCACTACCTTGACCTCCAAGAGAAATGGAGGAAGAGAAGGACTGGGGACAAGGAGAACATCAATGATGACCTGGTGTTTGAGACTGAACTCATCAGGCAGGTGGAAATCAACATTGACTACATCCTTCTCCTGGTTCAGAAGTACCATGACACCAACTGCACCAACAAGGAGATACTGGTCAATATCACCAAGGCAATTGGATCCAGCATGCAGTTGAGAAGTAAGAAGGAACTCATTGAGAACTTCATCAGCAGTGTCAATGCAGACACAGATGTGGATCAGAGTTGGAGGGATTATGTCCAGCACCAGAAGGAAGAAGACCTGAAAGAACTCATTGAGAGTGAGAACCTGAAACCAGAGGAGGCCACCAAGTTCATTGAGAGTAGTTTCAGGGATGGTCAGGTCAGGACTACTGGAACAGACATAGACAAGATACTTCCCCCTATGTCAAGGTTTGGTGGGGGGAACAGACAGGAGAAGAAGAAGACTGTCATTGAAAAGATACAGCACTTCTTTGAAAGATACTTTGGATTGTAATTTACTACATATATGAAAACACCACTTGGAAGAAGACAATAAACACACAATGATGCTCTGTTTGATGTTTGGATGTACTGTAAAAGAGATATATGACCAGTACCATATGGAAAATCCCTTCTAAATGGCCCCCCTCATTCTACTCCTATACCCCTAAACTTTTCCTTTTCATCTGAGAACAGAATCCAGGTCGTTGAGATGAGAAACCGCTCCAGGCTGCATTCTATTATTTTTTCCGTCATCAGAACGTGGTGGTCACTTTCAATCGGAACGAGGGGGCAGTATATAATGGGAACAAGGGGGGCATTTTGTAGCGGGATCTCCAATAGACAAATAAATACTCTTTGTGAAATAGAGAAAACACTATACCTTTGTAAACATATTCATATGAATATGTGTTTGTAGTTAATTATCTTCATGTCTATCACTTACAACGATTTGCAAATCTTAAAAGATTATTCTGAGCTTAATAAGTCGATTATAGAGCAATTGAAGCTTTCTCAAACAGAGGACGAAGCTCAAGAGTTTCTTGATATGCTAGAAGGGTTAGCGACACATGAGAAAGCTCCTTTAGTTGCAAAAACCATGTATGGTCTTGCCTATTTAATGGAGGACAAGCCATGGTATGATTTCTCTCGAGGATTTGAGGCAGTCAAAGAGGCGGCAGAAGGAAACGAGCCGTTTTGTTGGTTTATTTTAGGCTCTTTATATCTCAATGGAAAACCGGATTTACAAAAGGATTTGATATCTGCTAAGTATTGGTTAGGGAAGGCCGCAGAATCGGGCTATAAAGAAGCCGTTTCTATTTATGATTTTGAATGGGGTGATCATTCAGATGGTTTTAAGGATTATGTGAAGAGGGGAGGAATGGAAAAGGATATCAGACGGAGTTTCGATTTCAAAATGCTCCTTATTGCTTTGGGAATGTTGATTGCGATTGCCCTTCTTTTGTATGGATTAGGTTGTTTGGGATGATAGTATCTTTGACGTCTTTTTGCGACAGTTTTAACAATTAAGATAGAGTCAACACAGGACGTATTTGAGAATCGAAAGGTGTTATTTTCCCCTTTAATGGAAAAAGACAGCCAAATATAGTTGGCTGTCTTTCATTTTTTGGTTCACCAGAATAAAGTGGCGATAGCACTATTCGCACTCGGATTCGATGACGACGAACGTGGTTCCCTCGTCTGTCGGCATAGCACGGAATACAGGGGACCATGCATATTCCCATTCAAATACACCGATTTTAGCCGGCTGATGCTTATCTTGCTCCTTTTGATCTTTTTCCTTCTGGTCCTTTTTTTCAGCATTGGCCGTATACCCCATGGGAAGGAGCATTAATACAGCAAGAGCTACAAGAAATTTGCGCATAATTAATTGTGTTAAATTGTTAGTATATAATGGAGAATACCTCGAATTTGTAATAGGAGGCATCTTTGTTAGTACAAAGATAATACTTATTTAATTTTTTCAAAATGATTTTAAAACATTTAATTATGCTCTGTTCCTGTATAAATGCATAGTCATTTGATTGATAAGATTATACAATCCGCACCATCTGCCGCTGCTTCGACATCGTCTTTATCGACACGGAAACGAGGCTTGCGGGGATTGCGATGGAGAGCCTGCCGTGGGAGCAGGAAAGGGGACGGGCGCTTTCCTCTGAAAGGTAGGAAAGGAGCCCGTCCCCTGATGTCGGTCGGCCGGTCGGCCGGCGGCTAGAGAGCGCCGAACAGTTCTCGGATGAAGGTGGTGAGGTTGATGTCGTTGGCCTTGAGGCCGAGTTTCTGGCGGATGGTGCTGTTGACATGGTACACCATGGAGGTGTCGGAGATGTCTTTCACCTCTTTGCCGTTGTAGCCCATGTGGTACAGGCAGCACAGGCCGATTTCGTAGCGGGAGAGACCGCACTGCTGCAAGCGGTCGATCGCCTGGGGATGGCTCACGGCATACTGCAGGGCGAGACTTTCGATGAAGGAGGCCCTGTCGGCAATGACTTTCTCGATCTCCTTGTTGGCCTTCCGGCTGGAGACGGCGTTCCCGGCCATCCGGCCGATCAGGATGTGGTCGATGAGATTGATGCGGTCGATGACCAGCTTCCTGGTCTCCTCGTCGAGACCGGCCGTATCGGTATCGACACTGACCAGGGAGTCCTTCTCCTCTTCCAGCTGCCGGAGATAGTCCTGGACAATCTGTTTCTCCTTGCGGCGGACGGAAGGCAGAATGATCAGGTTGTGGATCAGGTCCAGGACCAACAAACCCATGTACACATAGGTGAATGTGTCGATCGTATCCCATCCGTCCCTATAGACGTCGTAAATGGGCCAGAACAGGAGAATGATGTCAAGCTCGATCGGGAAACGGAGCTGCTCGTGGAATAGCTCCTTGAAGGTCTTGTCCTTGAAGGAGCCCTTCCCGGCCAGAAGGATGACGTCCAGCACGGCTCCGACGAAACCAAAGACCAACATCCCGAAGACAAACCGGTACACCGCTTCCGATTCTTCCAGGCAGAAAAAGACAATGGCTCCGACGATTATCAGGAGATCCATTCCCAACGTGGAATCAGGCAGGTCTATTTGAGGCACGAATTTGTCCTCGAATAATAGAATTGCGATGATAACAAGCAGAAGAGCGATGGCGACGACGGCGGCGGCCACAAGATGTCCGCCCTTAAATAAACAGGCGGAAAACAGAGAGATCATGGCAAGACCAAACGCCAAGTTCCTAAATTTTTCAACGAGTCTGTAGTCCATTTTTTGTTCGTTTTTTCTTACACAAAGTTACCGCATTTCTGTTTTTCCGGCAAATTTTGAGTTTTAGAAAGGACTCTGTAACTCGTTGATAATCAAGCGTCGGATCTTGCCATTGTTTGAGGTGGCAGGTAAGGGGTCTTATTTCGCCGTCAGATGCGGGGCTTCTTGATGACGCGGATGACCAGCGAGACGATATAGACGATGAGGCCGTAGGCGATGGGAAGCAGGCCGACTTTGACGCCGCCCCAGATGACAGCGGGGGCGATGTCGCCCGCCAGCTGGATGACTTCGCTGGCCTGGATGAAACCGATTATGGTGAACAGGAAACCGAAGGCAAGGGCGGCAAGACCGATCTCCTTCACCCATGCGGGAGCCTTCCAGGCGGCAAAGAACAGCGCGATCAGAAGGAGCGTGATGATGGACATGGGACCGTACCCTCCGGCGGCGAAGAGTTGGAATACGTTAGTTCCGAGAAGTAACATGATGATA
>JAEEGL015533051.1_pt1 | contig 10379 bp, 6 predicted proteins | sample 9134231 | NCBI WGS metagenome assembly JAEEGL01 (sample SAMN16246548, study PRJNA631951) | gut metagenome | biome: gut microbiome; feature: rumen; material: fiber-attached | host: Bos | place: Iran: Karaj | collected 2018-10
CCAGAAGGGACAGGTTTGCAAGATTGGTTGGGCCGAAGAAGTAGAACCTGACGACGGAGAATGGCGTACCCTAAGCGTCCTGAACGGTGATGAGACAGGCCATCATAACTGGCTTCCCCTGGCTCAAAGACAATCCGTCTCCAGGATTTATCGCATCCGCCTTTATAACTACCCTGAGAAATAAGGAAACGGAAGCTTTGGAAGTTAAAGGACTATAGTTTTGAAGCTCCCAAACTTCTTCCAAAGACAAACTGAGAGGAAAGGCATCGTCCTTGAACTTCCCCAAGAGCAAATCCTATTTCCCTGAAGTCATTTCCAATGCACGGGATGTGCTGATAGGTTCCTCGCCCAAATAGGCCACGATGAAAGCATCGGGGAACTTGCCACGGATGGAAGCCAGGGTTGCCTTGGCTTTCTTGTAGTCCGTCGTACCACCATAGAGGCCTTTGAACATGTTACCGCTCTTCACAAAGGTAACTGGGTAAAGGCCCTTCAGCCGCTCGTCATCAGCCTTCAGCTCACTGCTTACGGCCACAATCTGAATGCTGAAGACGGGAATAGCCGGCGAATTAGGATTTGGAAGCTGTGCCGCAGGTATGTTCTTGGGAGCAGACTCTGTGTCCGTTGACTGAATGGTATCTGATGCCTGGGTATCTGTCTTGGTGTCAGGTTTTTTGTTATCCGTTTCCTGCTGCCCGGCAATTGCCTCTTCTTGAGTCTCGTTCTTCTCCAAAGGCTGTTCTTCTGATTCCGGGGCCGAGGCAACCGTTTCCTGCTGCTCTACAACCTGAACGTCTGCCTTTTCACTGTCTGCATCAGTAGCAGGCTCTACTGCCGATACGCTTTTGTCATCCGTTTTCTGCTGTTCAGCTTCCGCCGTCTTTCTGCCACCGTTCCTTTTCGCCTGTGCCAATGCACTCTCAGCCCATTGCTGTTCCAGCGGCGGATTATCGTCCTGCGTAGCGATGTCTGCCCCCACTACCTCCGTTGCCTGTTGGGATTCATTTCCAGCAGGCACGGCAGGTGATGCAGCTTCCGCACTCGATTGCTTGCTGTTGGCCAGCAGTCTCTCTTCTTTCGCCTTTAGTCCCCCCACCTTTTCTATTTTCAGCCCACTTCGCTTGCCTCCCGATGTGCGCAGATTGGCCAATGTCTTCTTCTCTGTTTTCTCCTGAGTTGCCTTGTAGTATTCAGCCAAGGCGTTATAGATGCACAGGGCTATTTCCTTCTGACCTTTTTTGCTGGTCATGTAAACCTCGTCCTGCTTATTGCTCAAGAAGCCAATCTCCGTCAGGGCGGCAGGCATCATGGTATGGCGCAGGACATAAAGCTTCTCCGGCTTGGCACCACGGTCTATCGGACGACCGGCCTCGTAATAATTTTTCTGCAACAGCCATGCCAGCATCTCGCTTCGTTGCAGGTTACGGCTTTGTGCACTCTGCAGCACGGCATCCGAAAGGCCTTTTGTACTGGCAAAGAAGGTCTCTGTGCCGCAGAGCAAAGGCTTCCATTCCACAGTATTGACATGAATGCTCAGGAACAGGTCGGCATTGGCACGGTTCGCTTTCTGGCAGCGCTCGTCAAGAGACAGATACTCGTCCGTTTCACGTGTCAGGATAAGCTTAATACCCGGCTTATGCTTGCGTATGAGGGCTGCCACCTCCTTGGTAACCTCCAGAGTAATGTCTTTTTCCTGATACTTACGGCTCTCGCAACCGACGTCGCGCCCACCGTGTCCAGCATCTAATACCCACACCAGCGGACGCAGTTTTTTTGCGCCACACAGCAGGGGGAAACACAGCAAAAAGAGTAAAAATCCACGTTTCATGGCTGCAAAGTTACGATTAAGCGAGCGATTTTCCAAAAATATTTGAGAAAATCAGAGCGAAAGTAATTTCGACCTATGGTCAAAGTTACGATTAAGCGAGGGATTTTCCAAAAAAAATTGAGAAAATCAGAGCGAAAGTAATTTCGACCAAAGGTCAAAGTTACTTTTGCAGCCTGTCTGAAGATTTGTGAAAAGCAAGCCACGCCCACTTTGTGTCATCAAAGTCGCCACGTTGCTTTATCATATCGAAAAGGAGGAACTATTACCCACTTTTTTACGCTGATTTCTTGCTCAATTGGGATTTTCTTTGTAAATTTGTGCCCTGTTAAACGACACGAGAAAAAGAATGGAAGAGATTCAGAAAAACAACTCGGAATACAGTGCCTCCAACATCCAGGTTCTGGAAGGTTTGGAGGCTGTGAGGAAACGTCCTGCCATGTATATTGGCGACATCAGCAAGAAAGGACTTCATCACCTGGTATATGAAACCGTTGACAACTCCATAGACGAGGCTTTGGCCGGTTTCTGCACCCATATTGAAGTGAGCATTAACGAGGACAATAGCATCACCGTCCAGGATAATGGCCGTGGCATTCCCGTGGATATGCACGAGAAAGAGCATAAAAGTGCGCTTGAGGTCGTTATGACGGTCCTTCACGCAGGCGGTAAGTTCGACAAGGGCTCATACAAAGTCAGTGGCGGTCTTCACGGCGTAGGCGTCAGTTGTGTCAATGCCCTCAGTACCAAGATGATTTCCACCGTTTTTCGCGACGGAAAGATTTATCAGCAGGAATATGCTCAGGGTAAGCCCGTGACGGGAGTGGAGGTAATCGGAGAGACCGAATTGCGAGGCACGCGTCAGCAGTTCTGGCCCGACAACACGATCTTCACCACCACGACCTACGAATACGACATTCTGGCCAACCGCATGAGAGAACTGGCCTACCTGAACGCAGGCATCACCATCACGCTGACCGACAAGCGGCCTGATGAAGAGGGAAATACCCGTCAGGAGAAGTTCTATAGCGAGGGCGGACTGAAGGACTTTGTGCGCTATATCGACTCAAGCCGTACGCACCTCTTCAACGACGTCATCTATCTGAACACAGAGAAGCAGGGCACTCCCATCGAGGTGGCCATCATGTACAATACCGCCTATACAGAGAACCTGCATTCGTACGTGAACAATATCAACACTATCGAAGGCGGCACTCACCTGCAGGGATTCCGCACAGCACTGACTCGTACGCTGAAGGCCTATGCCGAGGCACAATGCCAGAAGGAACTGGAGAAGCTGGCCAAGAACCACGTTGAGATCAGCGGCGAGGACTTCCGCGAAGGACTGACAGCCGTCATCAGCATCAAGGTGGCCGAGCCTCAGTTCGAAGGACAGACAAAGACGAAGCTGGGCAACTCGGAGGTGGCAGGTGCCGTTCAGCAGGCCGTTGGCGAGGCGTTGACAAACTACCTGGAGGAACACCCCCAAGAGGCCAAGCTCATCGTGGATAAGGTCATCCTGGCAGCTACAGCACGAGTGGCAGCCCGCAAGGCACGCGAGAGTGTGCAGCGCAAGTCGCCTATGGGCGGCGGAGGTCTGCCTGGCAAACTGGCCGACTGTTCAGACAAGGATGCAGCCAACTGCGAACTCTTCATCGTGGAGGGTGACTCCGCCGGCGGCTCGGCAAAACAGGGACGCAAACGTCAGTTCCAGGCTATCCTGCCCATCCGCGGTAAGATATTCAACGTCGAGCGCGTGATGTGGCACAAGGCCTTCGAGCACGAAGAGGTCAACAACATCATACAGGCCCTGGGCGTACGCTTCGGACTGGGCGAGGACTCGAAGGAGGCCAACTACGAGAAGATACGCTACTACAAGGTGATTATCATGACCGATGCCGATGTCGATGGTTCTCACATCGACACCCTGCTGATGACCCTCTTCTACCGCTACATGCCCGAGCTCATCCAGAACGGCCACCTCTATATTGCTACGCCCCCACTCTACCGCTGCCGCGTGGGTAAGAACGAGGAGTACTGCTATACCGAGGCAGACCGCCTGCGCTTCATGGAGAAGTACAACGGCGGCAAGGAGGACGGCATGTTCACCCAGCGATACAAAGGTCTGGGCGAAATGAACCCTGAGCAGCTCTGGGAGACTACAATGAATCCTGAGACACGGCTGCTGAAGCAGGTCACCATCGAAGATGCTGCTGGCGCCGACTATGTATTCTCCATGCTGATGGGCGAGGACGTAGGGCCGCGCAGGGAGTTCATCGAACAGAACGCCACGTTTGCCACGATTGATGCTTAGCTCAGTCGTCGCCGTTCCTGCCCGATGAGATTCTTCCCAGGCGGAAACGCTAACCGACAGTGGAAGCTGACGCCATAAAAAGATGGGCTGAAGGTCTCATTGCAGCTTTCAGCCCATTCTTTTTGGGGTATGAACTATCCGCAAATCCGAGAAGAGTGCTTGCAGCAAGGCATCCTTACGTTTCAGCAGAAGGAGAAACAAAAATATTTCTCCAGCCTATAGAATTTTACGGAAAGGCCTTTCCGCAAAATCTCAAAGGCCTTCCAGCAAAATCTCAAAGGCCTTTCCGCAAAAATCAAAGGCCAAGCGTTTTGAAAATCAAGTCCGATGCTCCGGCATTCGACTCGATGTACGACTTGCAAATCCTTCCTCTCGAATGGCGCAGGCTTTCGTTCTCAAGGGCATGATCCATGACGGCATTGAATAGCGTAGAGCCTGTCACCTCGAAGCAGCCTCCCATTCGCAAGAGGTCTTGTGCTTCGCGGAAACCTTTGTTATTGGGGCCTATCAGAACGGGGATTCCATAGACCGCGGCCTCGGGCACATTATGGATGCCCACGCCGAAGCCGCCTCCTACATAAGCAACCTGGCCATAGCGGTAAATACTGCTCAGCAGGCCGTAGCAGTCTATGATAAGGCAGTCTGCCTCGGCTACATTCTTCTCGTCTGCGGCGCTGTATCGCAAGGCCGGACGCTTCAGCTGTCCCTCTATCTGCCGCAAGTGGTCCTCGTTAATAACATGGGGTGCCAGGATGAGCTTCATGCCCGAATGAGAGTTGAAATAGGGAATGACCAAGTCTTCGTCGGGCCCCCAACTGCTGCCTACAACCATCGTCAACGGGCTGTCCGCCACAAAACGCTCTACCAAAGGCAGCGCACGAGCCTGGCGGGCAATGTCCAGCACTCGGCCGAAACGCGTATCGCCTACAATCGTTCCATTATCTTTTATTCCGCGCGTAGCCAACAGGCGTGCCGACTCCTCGTCCTGCACGAAGAAGTGGCTCACCAGCTTCAGCACGTGGGCATAGGCCCATCCATACCAGCGGAAGAAGATCTTATTGCTGCGGAAGATACTGCTGACGCTATAGACAGGGATGTTCTTGTGGTGGCAAGCCAGAATGAAGTTCAGCCAGAACTCATACTTGATGAAAAAAGCCATCTCGGGCCGTACCAGACGGAAGAAGCTGAGCACATTGCCGGGCGTGTCCAGAGGCAGGTAACAGATGACGTCTGCGCCTGGGTAGTTCTTCCTGACCTCGTAGCCCGAAGGGGAAAAGAAGGTGAGCAGGATCTTGTACTCGGGATGCAATGCGCGGAATCGTTCCATCAGGGGGCGTCCCTGTTCGAATTCGCCCAGCGAGGCGGCATGAAACCAGACATAGCGCGCATTAGGATCAATCTGATGTCGCAGGATGCGGAACGTATTCAGCCGCCCCTTCACCATGGCCCGCGCCTTCTTGTGGAAGGGCGAAACCAGGATGATACCCAGCATGTAGAAGTAAATAGCCAGGGAATACAACATCAGCCCAACATATCTATGGCAAACTGCATGCGGCGCAGCGTCTCCTCCTTGCCCAGGAAGGCAGATAATTCATACATATCGGGCCCTTGACCGGCTCCTACCAGGCAGATGCGCCAGGCGTTCCAGGGACGCAGCTCGCTCTGCTCCACCCACGGATCCACAACGGCCTTCTGACCCTCTGCCGAGAAGTCATCTATGCCCTGCAGGACCTCCATGAAGCTCCTCATCTCCTGAGCTGTTGTCTCCTTCCAGTTCTTTCGGATGAACTTATCCTCGCGGTCAAAGCTGTCGGGAGCCACGAAGAAGAAGCGGGTCAGGGGCCACAGGTCAGAAACGAAGCTCACGTTGCGTTTCTTCTTGTTTCCCTCGCTGTCCGTATATTCTATCACCTTCAACTTCATCATGCGCACCACCTCGGCCTCCTTCTCCGGAGTGCTCTGAATGCCATTGGCCTGAAGCAGGCGGTCGAAGTCGGGCACCCAGGCCTCATCAGGCTGCTGAATGAGGTACTGATGGTTGAACCAGGCAGCCTTGATGTAGTCGAAGCGCGCTCCGTTACGCGAGCACTTACTCAGGTCGAAGAGTTGGATGAGCTCGTCCATCGACAGCAATTCACTATGGTCGTTGCCAGGGTTCCATCCCAGCAGGGCCAGGAAGTTCACGACGGCTTGGGGCAGATAGCCCTTCTCGCGATAACCGCTGCTCACCTCGCCGCTCTTGGGATCGTGCCATTCCAGGGGGAAGACGGGGAAACCCAGCTTATCGCCGTCTCGCTTGCTGAGCTTGCCGTTTCCCACGGGCTTCAGCAGCAAGGGCAGATGAGCAAAACGCGGCATGCTGTCTGCCCAGCCGAATGCCTCGTAGAGAAGGACGTGCAGAGGGGCACTGGGCAACCATTCCTCGCCACGAATGACATGCGATACCTCCATCAGGTGGTCATCCACGATATTGGCCAAGTGGTAAGTGGGCAGTCCGTCGGCACTCTTGTAGAGCACCTTGTCGTCCAGAATGCTGCTGTTTATGCGCACCTCGCCGCGAATCAGGTCATCTACCAGCACTTCGCGTCCCGGTTCTATCTTGAAGCGCACTACGTACTGCTGTCCGTCAGCTATCATCTGCTCCACCTCCGTCTGGGGGATGGTCAGCGAGTTGCGCATCTGCATTCGGGTGCTGGCATCGTACTGGAAGTTCTCCACCTCCTTGCGCTTGGCATCCAGCTCCTCAGGCGTATCAAAGGCGATATAGGCGCGCCCTGCATCCAGCAGTTGCCTTACATATTTCTTATAGATATCCTTGCGCTCGCTCTGACGGTACGGACCATAGTTTCCGCCGAAGCTCACGCCCTCGTCGAACTTAATCCCCAGCCAGCGGAAGGACTCGATGATATACTCCTCGGCACCAGGTACGAAACGCCCCGAATCGGTGTCCTCGATACGGAAAATAAGGTCGCCGCCATGCTGGCGTGCAAACAGGTAGTTGTACAGCGCTGTGCGCACGCCGCCAATGTGCAAAGGTCCCGTAGGACTGGGTGCAAAACGCACCCTAACTCTTCTTTCAGACATTAACTTTTCATTTTTATCGTGCAAAAGTACAATTTTTTTTTCTAATGAACGAGATTTTTTTGTATTTTCGCAGCCGAGAAGGATGATATGACCATAATTCGTATAAAAAACAGGTAGTAATGAGCAGATTTAACCACCACCACAAACTGAACGTCAGGGATTATGCCTACCGTCTGGTATTCGGCATTGTCACCATCACCGTCCTGGTGCTTTCCATGCCCAACAACAACTATACCACCCACCACTACCAACTGGGGGAGCCGTGGGAGGAGAGTCCAGTCATAGCGAAGGACAGTTTTCCCGTCTATAAGCCTGAGCAGGCCCTGCAGGCCGAGCGCGACAGCCTGAAGCGCTATTACGAGCCTTACTTCCAGATAAGCCGCACCACACTCGAGGAACAGGAAGAGGCGCTGACCCAGGCCTTCGGGGAGTCGCTCCACCACATCCTGCCCCAGTACTACCTTCCCCACCTGAAGGAGAAGCTGAGGACCATCTACGAACAGGGTGTGCTGGAGATGGAGGACTACGACCAGCTTCGCGAGGACCAGGTGCGCAGTATCTGGGTCTATCAGCAGAACGAGTCCAGCTCGCGACTCGTATCCAGGCTCTTCACGCCGAAGTTGGCCTACGAATACCTGCTTACCGACGAGGACAGCACGCGCTACCAGTATGCCAAGCTTCAGCAGTGCGACCTTGCCCGCTTCATTCAGAGCAACCTGACTTACGACATCGAGAAGTCACAGCAGCAGCGCCAGGAGGTGGACAACATGCTGGTGCCCTATATGGGCCAGGTGCAGGTGGGGCAGAAGATAGTGGACCGCGGTCAGATCGTGGACGAATATACCTTCAACGTCCTGCTCTCGATGGAGCGCTATCAGCTGGGCCGCACGAAGAGCCGTGCCGAGCGGTTCACGTTGCTGGGCGGGCAGATAGCCTATATCAGCCTGATGGTCCTGCTCCTCTTCCTCTACTTCCTGCAGTTCCGCAACGACTATCTCGACCGCGGCCGAATGGCCTGCTTCGTGCCCTGCATGTTCGTCATCTTCCCCCTGATAACCTATACGCTGGTCAAGCACCAGCTGATGAGTGTCTATGTGGTGCCCTACTGCGTGCTCCCCATCTTCCTGCGCATCTTCATGGACTCGCGCACCGCTTTCATTACCCATGCGCTTACCATCCTCACCTGCGCCATCGCCCTGCGCCATCCCTTCGAGTTCGTGCTCACCGAGTTTGTAGCGGGCCTGGTAGCCATCTACAGCCTGCGCCAGCTCTCGCAGCGTTCCGAGCTCTTCCGCGCGGCGGGCATGGTCATCATCGCCACGCTGGGCACCTATCTCTGCATCGACGCGCTGCAGGGCAATTTCTTCACTACCGACGGAATTGACCGATGGACCTACATCTATCTCTGCATCGCCGGTATCCTGTCGCTCATCTCCTACCTGCTGCTCATCCCCATCGAGCGCATCTTCGGATTCACCTCAGCCGTTACGCTGGTCGAACTCTCCAATATCAACAACGAGGTGCTGCGCCGCCTCTCGGAGGAAGCACCCGGCACCTTCCAGCACAGCATGCAGGTGGCCAATCTGGCTGCCGAGGTGGCCAACCGCCTGGGGGCCAAGAGCCAGCTGGTGAGGACGGGAGCTCTCTATCACGATATCGGAAAGATACAGAACGCCGTCTTCTTCACCGAAAACCAGAGCGGCACGAACCCGCACGACGAACTCACCTACGAACAGAGCGCACAGATTATCATACAACACGTCCGCGACGGACTCCGCCTGGCCGATAAGTACAAGCTGCCTGCTGCCATCCGCGAGTTCATACAGACGCACCACGGGCGCAGCATGGTGCGCTACTTCTACATATCTTATAAGAATCAGTATCCCGAACGCCGGATAGACGAGTCACTCTTCACCTATCCCGGTCCGAACCCCACCACCCAGGAACAGGCCATCCTGATGATGGCCGATGCAGTGGAGGCTGCCTCCCGAAGCCTGAAGGAATATACCGAGGAAAGCATAAACTCTATGGTGGATAAGATTATAGATGCCCAGGTGGCCGAGGGATACTTCAAGGAGTGCCCCATCACCTTCCTGGACATTGCCGAGGCGAAGGATGTCTTCCGCACCAAGCTGAAGACCATCTATCACACCCGCATTCAGTATCCCGAACTCAAATAGGCCCGTGCTGTTTCCTCCAGTTCCCCGTACCACGCCTCACCAAAGCGGCGAATGAGCGGTTCGCGCAGGAACCTGTAGAGGGGCATCTGCAGCTTCTCACCCAGGGCTACTCCGTCCTTGCAGATAGCCCAGCGGTGATAGTTCAGACCCACCATCGGGCCCAGCTTCTTCTCGCGGATGGGATAGAGATGGCAACTGATGGGCCGCTTAGCCAGCAGACAGCCTTTCGGGCCTCGGAAACAGCAGTCGTGGCTACCGATGATACTGGTAACCAGTTCTCCCTCGGGGTCTGTATAGGCAACGCCCTGCCGGTCAATCACCGCCTGTGCCTGAGCACTCAGGCTAGGCCATATCCCGTCCAGCTGGTCTTCAATGTAAGCTATCTCGTCCAGCGTAACGGGCGCTCCCGCATCTCCCTCCTCGCAGCAGCGGCCCCCGCACTTCTCGATATCGCAGCAGAAGCAGGTCGTGATGATATCCGTATGGACGAGCACCTCGCCCACCATCAAAATGTTACCAAACGATTGGCTGCTGCCCATGCTCGACAAGATATTGGTTGCATGCCTTGAAGTGTCCGTTCCCGAAGAAGCCGCGATAGGCACTCAGCGGACTGGGGTGCGCGCTCTGCAGCACCAGATGGCGCCCGCGGTCTATCAGCGCCGCCTTCTTTCCGGCCGGAGCACCCCAGAGCAGAAACACCAGGTGCTCCCGCTCGCTGTTGAGCAGACCTATCACTCTGTCCGTGAACGTCTCCCATCCGTGATTGCTGTGGCTGAATGCCTCGTGGGCTCTTACGCTCAGGCAGGTGTTCAGAAGGAACACGCCCTGCCGGGCCCAACGCGTCAGGTTCCCGCTCTGCGGAATGGGCGCGCCCGTTTCGGTCTGTATCTCCTGGAAGATATTGCGCAGCGAGGGCGGGAACTCCACTCCGTCATTCACCGAGAAGCAGAGGCCGTGCGCCTGGCCCGGACCGTGA
>JAEEGL015832853.1_pt1 | contig 10379 bp, 8 predicted proteins | sample 9134231 | NCBI WGS metagenome assembly JAEEGL01 (sample SAMN16246548, study PRJNA631951) | gut metagenome | biome: gut microbiome; feature: rumen; material: fiber-attached | host: Bos | place: Iran: Karaj | collected 2018-10
CATGCCACCGGGCCGGGACACAAGGATTTTCTGTGTACGCTGGATCCTTTTATTGGGACTTATCAGGCGGCGCTGCGCCGGGATTTTACCGTCAATGCCATGATGCAGGATATTCTCACTGGCGAAATTGTTGATCATTTTGGCGGCATTCAGGATATCCGGAATCGTATTCTGCGTCACATGGATTCTTCCAGATTTGCTGAAGATCCTCTCCGTGTCCTGCGGGGTGCACAGTTTGCCGCGCGCTTCGGTTTCCGGATTGCTCCCGAAACAGCAGAGGTGTGCCGTACCATGGATCTTTCCGCTCTTGCACCGGAGCGTATCTTCGGGGAACTGGAAAAGGCTCTTCTGAAAGCCGATCTGCCCTCTGTCTTCTTCACAGAGCTTAACCGAATGGATCATCTGGATCTCTGGTTTCCTGAGCTGAAAGCTCTCATCGATGTCCCTCAGCCTCCGCAGTACCATCCGGAAGGCGATGTCTGGACTCACACCCTGCTGGTACTGGATCGGGCTGCTTCTCTTAGAAATCAGGCTGCGAATCCTCTTGGGCTGATGCTTGCGGCACTGTGCCATGATCTTGGAAAGCCGATCACTACAAGAGAGGAAGCCGATGGTCGGTTGCATGCCTTTGGACACGACCAGGCAGGTGTGCCGTTGACAGAAGTTTTTCTCTCCCGCATTACCAACGAGAAGAAACTCAGGCATTATGTAAAAAACATGGTGGAACTGCATATGCTTCCCAATATGATGGCAGTTCAGCATGCCGGGCAAAAATCCTTCAACAGGGTTTTTGACCGTTCCGTCTGTCCATCCGATCTCCTGTTGCTATGCAAAGCAGATCTTCTCGGCAGTATGGTGCCGGAGGAAGCTTACACTCCTACGGAAGCAATTCTGCAAGAGCGGCTTGTTGACTTCAATAACACAATGGCCGAACCTTATGTGACTGGAAGTGATCTGGTGTCCGCTGGATTCCAGCCAGGTGCTGCGTTTCATGACGCACTTCAGTATGCTCATCGACTTCAGTTGGCAGGTGTTGATCGAAAATGCACTTTTTCTCAGACAATTGCTTATCTTCGCCGGCTGGAAAAGGTACCGGAGTGATGTTTCCGTTTATGATCACAAACTTTTCTGAAACGAAAATCAAGAAAGTATTTGCCTTTTTTCATTCTCTCCCCTATAATAACGGGTATAATAAGAATAGTAGAAAGCAGGTAGTCTGCGAGTATGACCATTGCAGATCTGAAACCCGGGCAGCATGCACGGGTATCTGAAGTTGGTGGCAAAGGTGCACTCCGTCAGCATTTTCTGGACATGGGGGTCATCCCCGGCGCATCTCTCATGATGGTGAAACCAGCTCCGCTGGGAGACCCTTTGGAACTGCGTATCCATGGTTATGAATTGACCCTGCGGCTTGCTGATGCCGCCAAGATCACTGTTGTTCCTGCGGAGGACGCACCCGCCGAAGAAAACGCAGAAAAGCGCTCCAAGGAATCTGCACACCCCGGCCTGGGCGAGGAGGGCAAGTTTCATCCGAAAGGAACCGGAGACCCTCTGCCAGATGGAGAAATACTGACTTTCGCTCTGGTTGGGAATCAGAACAGCGGCAAGACGACCCTCTTCAACCAGCTGACCGGTGCCAGCCAGCATGTCGGCAATTTCCCCGGCGTCACAGTGGACCGAAAGGACGGTGTGATTCGTGGCGAGCCCAATACGCTCATCACCGACCTGCCCGGCATCTATTCCATGTCGCCCTATTCCAGCGAGGAACTGGTTTCCCGGGATTTTGTCTTAAACGAGAAGCCCTGCGCGATCATTAACATTGTTGACGCCACAAACATCGAACGCAATCTCTATCTCACCATGCAGCTGCTGGAAATGGGCAGGCCGATGGTGGTTGCGCTGAACATGATGGATGAAGTCACCGGCAACGGCGGATCCATCGACATCAATGAGATGGAATCCATGCTGGGCGTCCCGGTTGTGCCAATCTCCGCTTCAAAGAACCAGGGTGTCGATGAGTTGGTCCGACACGCCGTCCACATTGCCCGCTATCAGGAAAAACCTCTTCGTCAGGATTTTTGTGGGGCGGACGATCAGGGCGGAGCCGTTCATCGCTGTATTCACGCCACGGTGCATCTCATTGAGGATCATGCTGATCGAGCGGGAATTCCTGTTCGTTTTGCCGCCAGCAAGCTGATTGAGGGCGATTCCCAGCTTCTCACCTTGCTGGATTTGGACCAGAACGAATCTGAGATGCTGGAGCACATTGCATTGCAGTTGGAGAACGAACGCGGGCTGGACCGCTGTGCTGCCATGGCGGACATGCGTTTCTCTTTCATTGAGAAGGTCTGCTCCCGCTGTGTGACGAAGCCCCGGGAGAGCAAAGAGCACTTGCGCAGTCAGCAGCTGGATCGTTTCCTCACCGGCAAATATACTGCCATTCCGATCTTTATTGCGATCATGGCTCTGGTGTTTTTCCTCACCTTTGCCGTCATCGGAGCCTGGCTGCAGGAGGTGCTCGCTGCCGGGATCGGATGGATTACCGGTGTTGTCGATGCGGCTCTGGCCTCTGCTCATGTAAACAGTGCTCTTCACGGTCTCATTATCAAAGGGGTTTTTGAGGGTGTTGGAAGTGTTTTGAGTTTCCTTCCGATCATCGTAACGCTGTTTCTCTTTCTCTCTCTGTTGGAAGACAGCGGCTACATTGCTCGAGTTGCTTTCTTCATGGACAAGCTGCTGCGTCGCATTGGCCTTTCGGGGCGGAGTATTGTCCCGATGCTGATTGGATTCGGTTGCACCGTTCCGGCTGTCATGTCAACACGTACCCTCCCCAGTGAGCGTGACCGTAAGATGACAATTTTGCTGACACCGTTCATGAGCTGTACCGCGAAGCTGCCGATTTATGCCTTCTTTGTAAGTGCTTTCTTCCCCGCTTTTGGCTGGGTAGTCATGACAGGGCTCTATCTCCTGGGGATTCTCCTGGGGATTCTCGTCGCACTTCTCTTCAAAAACACCCTGTTTCGCGGTGAGGCCGTCCCCTTCGTCATGGAACTTCCGAATTATCGTCTCCCCAGTCCCCGTAATGTGCTTCAGCTTCTTTGGGAAAAGGCCAAAGATTTCCTCCAGCGCGCCTTTTCCGTCATTCTGATTGCCACCATTGTAGTCTGGTTTCTGAAGAGCTTTGACCTGCACTTCAACTTTGTATTCGATTCTCAAACGAGCATTCTGGCTTTGATCTCGGGTTGGCTGGCCCCTCTGCTGAAACCGATCGGACTGGGTGACTGGCGCATATGCACCTCTCTCATCAGTGGTTTCATGGCGAAAGAAAGTGTTGTGAGCGTCATGGGGGTTCTTTTTCAAACGACCGGATTAAGCTCCATTCTAACACCTCTTTCTGCCGCTTCCATGCTGGTCTTCAGTCTGCTCTATACTCCCTGTGTTGCCGCTATTGCGGCAATCCGCCGGGAACTCGGTCGGGGCTGGGCTGCAGGTGTTGTATTATGGCAATGCAGCATCGCCTGGATTGCTGCGTTTCTCGTTCGAGTCATCGGGCTTTTGCTGGGACTTGGGTGAATATTTGTTCTGACTGACCCCGAATAGTCAAATACTGTCTTCCATTCAATTTCTTTATACACAAAATCCAAAATAGGAAGTGACACATGAGTAAAAGAACATTTCGCAATGAATCCCGTGATGACTATCTGGAAGCTATTCTGCTGATTCGCCAGAGGAAGGGCTACTGTCGCTCCACGGACATTGCCTCCGAGCTCGGTGTATCGAGACCGTCTGTCAGCGTAGAACTTGGGAAACTCGCTGAACAGGGACTCATCCGATTTGACAAAGAAAAACTGCTTCATTTTACAGACCAGGGCCAGGCTATTGCCGAGATAACTTACTCCAAGCATATGTTTTTCAAGCGCTGCCTGCAGTCAATGGGAATTGATGAAGTCACCGCCGACCGGGAGGCCTGTGCCATAGAGCACACGATCAGCGACGCTTCCTTCAACAAGATCGTTTCCCACGTCTCTGCCTGTAAGAGCTGACACAGAATTCAGATATTAAAACAATTTGTCTTTTCCATAATGAAGGAAGATGGACAGCCGGTGAACCGGCTGTCCATCTTCCTTCTTCTTTCGGTTCAATCCTGTACGGATCACATACCGACTGCTGCTTTCAGTTCTTCTACCTTGTCACATTGCTCCCAGCGAACGCCCAGATCTTCGCGCCCCATATGGCCATAAGCAGCAAGCTGTCGATAGATGGGCCTGCGGAGATCCAGCTCTCGGATAATTGCTCCCGGTCGGAAATCAAACACCTTCGCCACCGCCTCGCTCAGCACATCATCCGAAACAACACCGGTATTGAATGTCTCTACCAGAATGCTTACGGGCTGAGCCACACCAATGGCATACGCCAGCTGAATCTGGCAGCGTTTTGCGAGGCCCGCCGCAACCACATTCTTGGCTGCCCAGCGGGCGGCGTATGCTGCGCTCCGGTCCACCTTGGTCGGGTCCTTTCCGGAGAAGGCGCCGCCGCCGTGAGGGGCACTGCCGCCATAAGTGTCAACAATAATCTTACGACCGGTAAGGCCGGAATCCCCCTGTGGCCCGCCAATTACGAAACGGCCGGTTGGATTGACATATATTTTTGTGTTCTCATCCAGAAGTTCTGCCGGGATTGTCGGCTTGATGACCTGATTGATCATATCCTCCCGGATCTGTTCCAGAGAAGCTTCCGGTGCATGCTGGGTAGAAATGACAACGGTGTCCACCCGGACCGGCTTACGCTCCTCGTCATATTCGATGGTTACCTGGGTTTTCCCATCCGGGCGCAGATAATTCAGAATGCCGTCTTTGCGCACCTTGGTAAGCCGTTTAGCCAGTTTATGAGCGAGAGAAATGGCAAGGGGCATCAGTTCTTCCGTCTCATCGCATGCGTAACCGAACATCATTCCCTGATCGCCGGCGCCGCCGACCTCATCGTTGGTGCCGAGAGCGATATCCCCGGACTGCTCATCGATATTCACAATAATCCCGCAGGTATCGCAGTCAAAACCGTATTTTGCCCTGTCATAGCCAATATCCCGTATTACACCGCGGGCGATTTTCTGGATGTCCACATAGCAGTCAGTGCTGATCTCCCCCATGATATGCACTAGACCCGTAGAGGCTGTGGTTTCACAGGCAACCCGGCCGTTTGGATCCTGTTCCAGGATGGCATCCAGCACTGCATCGGAGATCTGGTCACAGATTTTGTCAGGATGTCCTTCCGTGACCGATTCAGAGGTGAAATAGTAGTGACTCATATTATTGTTCCTTTCTATGTCCTTATCTCAATTCCGGTAAAAAGAAAGCGCCCCGGACAATCCGGGGCGCGAAAAGTACTGCTGTAATAAGCCTCATCTTTCGTCTCACCGCCGGACTTGGCACCTTACGCTTCACGCAGGTTGCCGGGCTTCACAGGGCCGTTCCCTCCACCACTCTTGATAAGGTGTTTAATTGTTGGATGTATTATATCAAGTTTTTTCAGCTTGTCAACTGTTTTTCAAGTCGGTTTTTCTGATTATTTATGAATACATTGCCAATCACTCGGTTCATTGACAGCGCTCCGCCGGAAAGTGTATAATTTGACTGTCAAAGAGTACAAAGGAGGCCGTTCATGTCAGACAGACACACATTAGAGATCAAATTGCGAAAAAGCGAAGACTCTTTGAGGATTGTCGGTCTCTGTGTCATTGCTTTCGGTATCTGGAGCATCATCAAATTCGTTCTGATAAGTGACAGTGGGCTTGACTTTACCTCAATTATTGCCGATATCAATGACCCAATGGTGGATGAATCCTTCATAAAGCTCCTGGTTTATTCTATAATGGCGTTTTTTCTCGGCCTGGAGATTCTGTTTCGCCTCTATATTGCCCGCTCCGCAATCGCAGAAGGGAATGGGACAAAAGAACGTTTTTTCTATATTATGATGGCGTTTCTGATTGCACTGGTGAACCTGGCTTTGATGATTGCCGGTATTGTTTTATGGCATACCCCGGAAAATAAAAATCAGAGCCTTTCGAGTTTCATCTTAGCCTGTGTTACGGAACTTACCTCCATTTGCATTATGCTCGAAATGGGAATATCTGCAATCCGGGTAAAAAAACTGCGCAGGCAGCTGAAAGATCTGGGGTGATCTCATGCAGATGGACTTTCATTATTATGCCACATATTGTGCTGCCTTCCTTTCAGGTTACAGCCATGAAGAGTGTTTAAGTATCTGCTGGAGTGCACAGTTTGTGGATTTATGTTCTCTGACTCTGCTCAAGCGGCTTGGGGCGCCGCGTTCTGCCGCCACAACCCAGTTGACAATGGAGATGGCAGACGCCCGCATGGATCTGCTTGGTCTGCAGGACACGACCAGGATCTGGTCCTCCTTTCATTTTTTGCCTTATGATCTGTATGCGGACAGGCAGGGCTGCTCCAGAACCTACCGAAACAAATACCGTCTGATCTGCCGGCCAAATGGGTCTCTCTCCGAAGATACTGTAAAGCTTGCAAACGGACGCAGTCTGCAGGCAGTCGGTCTTGCTATGCATGTGCTTGCAGATACCTGGGCTCACAGCAATTTTGCAGGAACGCCGTCTCTCGTTATCAACAATACCAGTGATTACTTCTACGAATTGCTGCCTGACGGATCAAAGCGGAAAATTACATTTCGTCACAGCACAAGCACTCCGGATGATATTGAACACGGGATTTACACGAACAGTCTTTTCCAGCCGAATGAGGCGGCGGTCATGAATCTGGGGCACGGCCGTGCGGGTCATCTTCCGGATTACAGCTTCATGCGCTATGAATATCTCCCCGCCTGGGGAAAGTATGAAGAAGTCATAAAAGATAATCCTTCCGATTATCTTCATGCTTTCTGTCAGATGATCGCAGCGATGAAATACCTGAGAGGAATTCGACCCACTTATGAAAGAGATCAGTATGACTGGGAAGCTGTGGCTCTATGGCGAGAAGAAATCATGTCTATCCTGCAGAGACGGCAGCTCGATGCCTGTGCAGACTGGAAGGCTTTCGGCGAAAAGCTGTCCGGCTGTGAGATAGAAGACTTTGATGTCACAAAATACGAGCTGGAGTATACCAGCGCCAACGAAGAAATGCGGCAAAATACTTTTCTGGGACAATTCTTTCTTGCTGCCCTGCAGCAGAAAAGCATGGTAACCGGTAAGATCTTTCAGTCAGGAAACCTGCTGGCGGGTTTTTCTGTTGACTACTCCAAAAAGGGCTTTCGTGGCATCCGCGATTTCCTGGGAATCGTAGACCAGAGGAGAGGGATGAACAAGAATGACTAGTTTTCAACGTGTCAAAGCAATTCTGTCCGGGCTTCTGATGATTGTCTGCTGCGGCGTTCTGGTTGGCTGGCCGGCTCTGGGTTTTCCCTTGATTGGGCTGATCGTATGTGTCTCTCTTTTGGCAGAAGGAGTGCACTCACTAATCTATTACATAACAATGGCAAGGCACATGGTTGGCGGACAGCTTCAGCTTTACAAGGGACTTTTTATGCTGGATATCGGTCTGTTCTTCCTCACGATGAATGATCCGCCTACCGCGACCATTATGCTGTATCTGTTGATCGGGAATGTGATCGCAGGAGTTATCGATGTGCTCAAAGCAAGGGAGTCCAGAAGGCTTGGCAGCAACTGGAAGATCAGTTTAGCCACCGGAATCATCAATATTATTTCCGGTATAGCCTGTGTGTTCTGTCTTGGCAGTCCAGCTATACTGGTGTACATTTACGCTGCCGGTTTGTTCTACACCGCGTGTCTGCGCATCCTGTCTGCTTTCCGAAAGACAGCGATCATCTATATTCCATAGCCTTCGAGCTCTTGCCATTTCATTTGGGCTTTCCAGCAGTCTGGGCAGCTTCTCTCCCACAGCGAAAGGTCTGCAGCCCACAGACTGCAGCGGCTCCTGCGGACAAATCCGCAGGAGCCGCTATAACTATAATCAGTTTTTCTTAAACTCCGGATTTCTTTTAACCGTTTTACCGCCGGAACTTCATACCGCCCCAGTTCATGGAGCCGTCAAAGCCCTCACTCTGCGCATCGCCGAAGGAAGCCGATATCTCCTCAAGAGTGATTTCCTCCGCGCTGTCACCGATAACAATGCTGTAGGTCTCACCGATCTGCATTTCAGGACAGCTGATGGCAATAGAAGAGAAGCTGCAGGGCACCTCATAGCTTCGAAGAACGTTTCTGTCGCTGTCTTCAAGCTTAAGCTCTGTCCCGGCTGCCGCACCGCGTTTGATGTTATACAGGACGGAGCACTGAGTAGAGCCTGATCCGAACCCTTCTGCCATAGCATAACTGCCACAGGCAATCACATCCCCGCCACTGATCTCCATTACACCGCCGCTCTCGCTGCCATAGTCCAGCGCACTGTTGCTGCCGCTGTTGGTGAGACTCACCCGGATTACGCCTCCGGAAATGATGATATCTCCGTTGGAGTCCAGTCCGTCTGCGTCCCGGGCAACATCATTCACAACGGTAATGCTGCCGCCGCTGACGTGGATCCATGTATCCACGTCTGATGTCTTCGCCTCTGCAGTCAGGGCTTCCGTCGCATCAGGTTCAAAAGGCGGGTTTCCCTGCGGCATTCCGGCAGGGCCGTCTGGGCGTTCAAAATCCGGACGTTCGTGTGCCATATTCCCGTTATTCTCTTCGAAAGGCCGCAGGCCACCGAAGCCGCCCGGGCCGCTCCCGCCTGGCCTGCCGCCGAATCCTCCGGTAGCCCCGTTGGCGTTCAGACCGTCATCCTCCGGGTAGATGGCGATGTCTCCGCCGATGATGTCGATGGTAATGGCCTCAATTCCTTCATAGCATGCAGGGATCCGAACCGTTCCTTCCCGGATTGCAACTGCGTTGTCGGCGTGAATACCGTCGTCTCCTGCACTGATTTCCATCTCTCCGCCTTCCACAAGAATATCCCTTGAGGCAGAGATGCCGTCATCACCGGAATGTACCTTGAGCGTCCCTCCGACGATGTGGATGAGGTTTCCTGCGGAAAGGCCGCTGTCCGCCGCAATGATTGCTATGTTACCTGATTCCAGGTACAGTTCACTCTCCGTTCCGGTCAGAGAAATACCGTCATCTCCGGCATTCAGCTGCATATCTGCAGACATGATACGAAGTCCGTCGTTGGCATGAAGCGCGTCCAGTGCCGCATCCACCGTGATTTTTCCCCCTGCTATGACGAGGTCGTCATTACCCACAATCCCGTGGGAAGCAGGTGCGAACACTGTAAGACTTCCCATTCCGTTGATGCTCAGATCATCCCTGGAGAAGACCGTCCCGTCCATCCCGGCTGCTTCGGCTTCCTGTGAGAACCCCAGCGTCGTCATTCGATTCTCGGTTCCCTCTCCGAGGGTCAGGAAGACTTTGTCTGCCTGCTCTACATCAAGGCATGCGGCATCCGAGCAGCTGATTTCCGCACCGTTGAACAGAATCCAAACCTTGGAACTGTTGTTGGTATCCACGACGATGCTTCCGTCATTCAACGTTCCGGAAACCACATATTTCCCTGCGCTGGTAATCATGACGTTGCCGTCATAGGCATAAGCTCCGCCTCCGGAGACAAAAACTTGATCTCCCCTCAGCGTAATCAGAGTCGCTCCCGCGGTATTCCAATTGGCCTTTTGATCATTCTCTGTGAAATACGCCTGGCCTTCATAGTCCTCCGCGTCCTCGTCCACAATCACCTGCAGGCCAAAGGCTTCGCCGTTAATAAACAGGAATGTAAGCGCCAGAGTCAGGATCGTGATAATCACGCAGATCGCGTCGATATACCGATGTGTTGACACGCTGCGCCTCCTCAGCCCATATAGTCTCCGTTATAGCTGACCAGGACTGCAGACTGCACTCCTTCGATGTCGGTCAGTTCATTGATAAAATCAGTATTGGTATCCCGCAGCCGAATTTCCAGATTGAGCTCTACAGAACCCTTGCGGGCTGTCTTGCTTTTGACGGTGCAGCGCTTTGTATGCTGTACAAGAGCGGTCATCGCTTTCTCCTCGCTCTCGTGTCCGTCACACTCCAGCACCACAATAAACGGATTTGTCATATCCTTGCGGTTTGCAAAGATCAGGATGATAATCCCGATGAACACGCTGCCAAAGACCGCCAGCGGAATCATCCCCGCCGCCAGGACAATGCCAGCCGCGATAGCCCAGAAAAGGAAGGCGATGTCCAGCGGTTCCTTGATCGCCGTGCGGAAACGAACGATGGACAGGGCACCCACCATACCGAGGGACAGAACCGCGTTGGAGGTCACCGCCAGGATGACCAGTGTCGTGATCATGGTCAGGGCCACGAGGGTCACGCCGAAGCTGGA
>JAEEGL017281352.1_pt1 | contig 10379 bp, 7 predicted proteins | sample 9134231 | NCBI WGS metagenome assembly JAEEGL01 (sample SAMN16246548, study PRJNA631951) | gut metagenome | biome: gut microbiome; feature: rumen; material: fiber-attached | host: Bos | place: Iran: Karaj | collected 2018-10
AGATGCTCGACCGCACCCTGCGCGACCGCATGCGTTCAGAGAAGATTACCAAGGTGCCCGTTCTGGGCTGCTACCCCAAGGAGAGCACCCTGCGCTATCGCCGTTTCAACAAGACCATCAACGACATGGCCCTGAAACATCTGAGCAAGTCGCTCCTGCCCCACTTCAAGGAAGGACAGCAGAACGTGCTCAACCTGCTCTCTACCGATGCCGCCAACGGCAAGAGTTACCTGGCACAGGAACTGGAGAACTACTGGCTCAGCATCGGCCTGCAGGTACGCCGTTTCACCTACGACGAAGACTTCCTAGCAGAAGACAGCCGTTATCTGCTGGCCAAGGACATCAAGGACATCTGCCCTGACCTGATGCCTAACGAGATAGCCATCATCGAATACCCGAACCTGGACGACAACAGTATCCCGACCTCGCTCCTCAATTTAGGAACAATCAACCTGATGGTCACTCGTGCCAACCGCACCTGGAAGGACGTTGACCAGAAAGCGCTTAATGAACTGGAGTCGCGTCTGGAGAACAAGGAAACTCTCTTCATGTACCTGACTGAAGCCAACCGCTATGCCGTAGAGGAGTTTGTGGGCCAGTTGCCACCATACACCAAGTTCAACAACATGGTCTATCGCATCTCGCAACTCGGTCTGACGGCTGTAGAAAACAACCATGCCAGATAACGGAGGATGATAAGGGCACTCGCGTCAAATACAATGAATCATGGAGGAAGAGTACTCATACTCTTTCTCTTGTTTCTATTGGCGCTGTACCAGTTTTCATCTACCGGATTCACCGGCTTTGCCGTTGTATGCCTGATACCGGCTGTCATTATCTTTGTGTTCCTGGCCGTCAAGCACCAGAACGCCCTGTTCTGGTACATCTTCACCGCAAACTACTTCGTGATGGGCCTGCAGCGATATGGCTACATACCGCCTTCCGTCCCCATCACCGCCGTCACCGTGCTGCCGCAACTGCTGCTACTGATGGCCATCCTCATCAATCCACGCCCAGGAAAGAACAAGATGGGAACGCCCATGCTGCTGGCCATCCTGCTATGGACGGCCTATCTGGTACTCCAACTGTTCAACGAGACCTGTGGCCTGCCCATCAGCGTAGGCAACTGGTTGACGAACATGAATTTCTATTCCTTCTATTTCATCATTTCGTATATCCTGATCAACAAGATAGTGAACACGCCCAAGAATATCATGCGGTTCATGCGCATCTGGGCCTGTTTCTCTATTGCTGCTGCCTTCTGGGCATGGCGACAGAAGACCTTCGGATGGGACAATACCGAATGGATCTGGCTGATGAGCGGAGCCATGCGTACACACATCATCGGCGGCTCCATCCGCTACTTCTCGTTCTTCTCTGACGCTGCCACATTCGGATGCACCATCGCAGCATCGGCTGTCATCTTCTTTATCATTGCACTCACCACTAAACTGAAAAAGGACAAGATACTCTTCGGCATTTCAGGCCTTTTCTGTTCATACGGCTTCTTCGTATCAGGAACGCGTACGGCACTGGTCTGTTTCATTATGGGCATCTTCCTCTATATCTTCCTGTCGAAATCATTAAAACTGGCTCTCTTTGTCACCATCGCCGGTGGACTCTTTGTCTTTTTCCTGGCCGGGACGAATATCGGCAACGGCAACATGCAGATTCGCCGCATGCGCTCCGCATTCGACACAAAAGACGCTTCGAAGAATGTTCGAGACATCAACAAGGAGGCCCTGAAGAAATACCTGCGTGATGCCCCGTTCGGCATGGGTATCAACATTGACGAGAACACCATTCCCGCATTCAACAAGTTCAAGGTTGTCTACCAAACGCCCAATGACTCCACCTATGTATTCTTCTGGCAGCGCACTGGCATCGTTGGTGTCTATGTGTTCTCCATTATGAACATCATCATCTTGGTTGGTGGATGCCTGATAACCCTGCTCCGGCTCAAGAGCAAGAACTGCAAAGGCATAGCGGCAGGCTTTTGTTGTGCCTTTATAGCAATACAGGTGGGCGGATATGCGAACCATATCTTACTGCAATACCCCAACATCATTCTATTCTATGGCGGTATGGCCATCGTCTATCTCATGCCTGCCATTGAAGAGGACTTCATCAAGTTTGAAGAAGAGAAAATCGCCATACAGGAGGAGAAGAGACGTCTGCGACTGGAGAAACTGGAAAATATGAGAGTAAAACCCTGGTATAGTTGGATATACAAGTATCTATAATCACCATCAACTTCAATGGGCTGGCCGACACCTGTGCATTGATTGACACCATCACCTTCAACGACAATATGGAGGTGATTGTGGTGGATAATGCCTCCAGGGAAGACGAGGCCGGAGAGATAGAGCGACGCTACCCTACTGTCAGGGTGATACGCAGCAGCCAGAACCTGGGCTTTGCCGGCGGCAACAATCTTGGCATCAAGGCAGCACGGGGCAAATACCTTTTCTTCATCAACAACGACACGGTATTTCACAGGGAACAAGGAAATACTCCTTTTCAACCGTTGATTGACAGGCTGGAATCATCTGACAAGATTGGGGCCGCCTGTCCGAAGATACGGTTTGCATGGGACAACACCCCCATCCAGTTTGCCGGCTACACACCCCTCTCCAATATCACCCTGCGTAACCGGAGCATCGGATATGGCGAAGAAGACCATGGACAATACGACACGGCACACCCTACGCCCTATGCCCATGGTGCGGCGATGATGGTGAAGCGCGAAGCCATCGACAAGGCCGGACTGATGCCCGAATGCTATTTCCTCTATTATGAAGAACTCGACTGGTCGATGATGCTGACCCGGGCTGGCTATACCATCTGGTACGAGCCTGCCAGTACCATCTATCATAAAGAGAGTCAGGCCACCGGCCAGAACAGTCCGCTGAAAACCTATTACCTGACCCGCAACCGACTGTTACTCGTCAAAAGAAACTTTCATGGTTTCAAGAAATACATATCCTATGGCTATCTCATGGGACTTGTTGCCATGAGAGATATCGTCAAGTACTCTCTGAAAGGTCCTAAGAGCCTATTACGCGCTTCACTTGCAGGACTTCGCGATTTTCATCATTCTCAGTTCTCAATGCTTAACACTCCATTATCATGAATTTCTGGTGGATTCTATATATCATCGATTGGATGTTGTTCATCCCCGTGGCGCTGACAGCACTCTATATTCTGGTCTTTGCGATCGCTGCCCTGTTATGGCACCGTGACTCGCCCAACAATGCCAAACAGAACAAGCGCTTCATCATCATCATCCCCGCCTATCATAGTGACGATGTCATCATGGACACCGTCAATTCTGCCTTGGGACAAACCTATGCACAGCGCAATTTCGACATTGTCGTTGTCTCTGACCACCAGAAAGAGATGACCAACATGCAACTGGCACAGATGCCTATCACCCTGCTCACCCCCAACTTCGTACAGAGTTCCAAAGCCAAGTCATTGCAATATGCCATCCTGAACCTCCCACAGTTCAAGATCTATGATGCTGTGGTCATTCTTGATGCCGGCAACATGGTAGAGCCGGAATTCCTGGAGCAGGTCAATGATGCCTTTGAATCGTCAGGCACCAAAGTCATGCAGTGCCACCGTCTGGCACGCAACAACGAAACCGCCATCTCACGTCTGGATGCCATCTTCGAAGAAATCAACAATAGCGTCTTCCGCTTCGGCCATCTGGCTGTCGGTCTTTCCTCGTCATTGAACGGTTCAGGAATGGTGTTCGACTTCCAGTGGTTCAAACACAACATTATGAGAGTGCGTGTCAACATCGGATTAGACAAGGAACTGGAGAGCATGCTCGTACATGAAGGTATCTTCATTGACTATTTCGACACGATCCACGTCTACGACATCAAGACAGACAAGGTGACAGACTTCAACAAACAGCGTGGCCGTTGGACCTACAGCCAACTCCATTTCCTGGTGAACAACATCCATTATCTGCCCAGTGCCCTGATGAACAGCCGCTACGACCATGTAGACAAGATTATCCAGTGGATGCTGGTTCCCAGAACCATCGCCATGGGAGTGATTATGGTCATGGGTATCATTCTACCTTTCATCTATCTGACACTGGCCATCAAGTGGTGGGTCGTCGCAGCCGTTATCCTACTGGCATTTTCCATTGCCACACCCGACTACCTCGTCGACAAGAACTGGGACAAGGATTTTCTTCATGCTCCGCTGGTCACCATTGGCGGCCTGCTCAACATTTTCCGTGCTGGTCGTGACGAGGCTGGCAACCGGCTCGATGCCTTCAGCCATATCATCAGAAGACTGAAACCCAAAAAGAAGCATAAGAAGTGAGCGTACCGACCATCATAAGCGTTGTCGACATCCTGCTATGGATCATCATGGCAGCCTCAACGCTCTATGTTCTCTTCTTCGCCCTTGCCAGTCTCCTGCCCAAAAGCCAAAAGCCAACAGCCAACAGCCAACAGCCAACAGCCACCTTCCTCATCCTCTTTCCCGCCTACCACGAGGATGCTGTCATCGTCAACTCGGTGGAAGCCTTCCTCCGACAAAACTATCCCCAGGACCAATACCAGGTCGTCGTCATTTCCGACCACATGAGTGAAGAGACCAACGCGCGTCTTGCAGCCCTCCCCATCACCATCCTTCAGCCCACCTTCGAGAAGAGCAGCAAGGCCAAAGCCCTGCAGTACGCCATCCATTCACCATCTGCCATTCACCAGCCGATATTCGATTACGTAGTCATCCTCGATGCCGACAACATAGTAGCCCCGGACTTCCTGACACGTCTCTCCCAGATTGCCTGCAAGCAGGAGGCCATCCAGTGCCACCGTACCGCCAAGAATGCCGACAATGACATCGCCGCGCTTGATGGTATCAGCGAGGAGATTAATAACAGCATCTTCCGTCGTGGGCACAACCGCATCGGCCTATCGTCAGCCCTCATCGGTTCTGGCATGTGCTTCGACTACGAGTGGTTCAAGGCGAATGTCAGTCATTTGGACTCCGCTGTCGAGGATCGCGAACTCGAGGCTCTACTGCTCCGTCAGCGCATCTTCATCCGCTATGCCGAGGACATCTTTGTGATGGACGAGAAAGTCAGCAGTAGCGACAATTTCCAGCGTCAGCGTCTCCGTTGGATGACCGGTCAGGTGCAGGCCCTGTTCCGTATGCTCCCATATATCCCAAAGGCCGTCATCACTGGCAATATCAACTATATCGACAAGACCATCCAGCAGGCCCTCATCCCCCGCTCCATCCTCCTCGTCCTCATCCCTGTCTTTACATTACTTGCCTTTGTGGGGGGAATGTTCTCTATTCTCAGTTCGCAGTTCGCAGGTATAAAATGGTTATGCCTGTTTATCGCACTTGTACTTGCCATCATCATCGCCATACCGTCGCGATTACGCACCAAGGCCATCTTCACCAAGGCATTTGCACTCCCCCAACTCGTCTGGCGAATGCTGACGAACCTCCTGCATATCAAGCCCAGTAACAAAGAATTCCTACATACCACACACCAACAATGAAGATAGCCATTCTGACATCAGGAATCCTGCCCGTGCCAGCCGTGCAAGGTGGAGCCGTTGAGAATCTCACCGACATCCTCCTGGCATACAACGACCAGCACCATCTTCATGACATCACGGTGTTCAGCGTTTATCATCCAGACATCGAGGGGCACCAAGCCCTGCAATCCAAGGTTAACCACTATATCTTCATCCACACCAGCAGTCTCTGGTATCGGTTGAGGGCTAAACTCTACGGATGCCTGCATCGGAACGAATGCTACTACTATGCGCTGGAGTTTTTCTTCGAACAGGCTTACAAGCGGCTTAGCAGACAGCATTACGACCTCATCATCCTTGAGAACCGTCCTGGCTTCGCCATCAAATTGGCCCAACGCCTTTCTACGCCTATCGTGTCGCATATCCACACGAACCAAGTCCATGAGCCCATCCCTCAAACATTCGACATTATCAAGTCGACACACCGCTTCCTGGCGGTCTCACAATATATTAAAGATGAGATACTGAGTCTGGGCCGTCCTGCTGATGTTCGTATTGTTTACAATGGTCTCGACCCAGACTTCAGCCAGGCCCCCCACCCCGTCAGACGGTCTGCCCTTGGCTTCGGGGAAGACGATTTCCTGGCTGTCTTCTGCGGACGTCTGGTACCAGGGAAAGGCATCAAGGAACTACTTCAGGCCCTCCTCATGCTGCAAAACCACCCTGACATAAAACTGCTGGTCATCGGCAGCAGCGACTTTGCCAATGGTACCAATCAGAACGACTATATCCGGGAACTGCGTGAAATGGTGAGTGCCCTCGGCCAACGGGTCGTGTTCACGGGATATGTCCCCTATGCCGACATTCCCAACTATCTCAGCATGGCCAACGTGTCGGTTGTTCCCTCCCGCATCAAGGAAGCCTTCGGCATGACCTGCATAGAGGCCTGTGCCATGGGACTGCCCGTGATTGCCACCAACGACGGTGGCATACCCGAGACCCTCGTAGGACAGAAGCACATCCTTATTGACAGAGGAAAGCCCCTCCCAGACCAGATTGCCGACGCGCTGCTCCGTATCAAGGAGCATCCTGACACTTATGCCGGCAATGCCCTGCCTCCCTTATTCTATAAGGAGACTTTTGCCAAGACGTTTTATCAAGCAATAGAAAACTGATACAGGAAAGATGGCCGATAGAGTACATAAGACAATGATGAATGCCAAGGTAGGACTCGTGTTCTACTTCACATCCATCGTGCTGGCATTCTTTTCGCGGCGTATCTTCCTGGAATGTCTTGGCGACACCTTCATCGGACTGTCGGGCACCATCGGCAGCATCCTCGAGTTTCTGAACATCAGCGAGATAGGTATCGGTACCTGTATCGGCTATTTCCTTTATAAGCCTATCGAGAGCCGCGACCAAGAGAAGATCAAGGAGATAGTCTCCCTCTTCGGCTATCTCTACAGCATCGTCGGTACCGTCATTCTCAGTGGAGCCCTCATCATCAGCATTTTCCTGCCGTTTGTCTTTGCCGACAAAGGGGTGTCGCTATATCTGGTCTACTCCACGTTTTTCGCATTCCTGGGTTCCCAACTCATCGGCTATTTCCTCAATTATCGGCGCATCCTGATTGACAGCGACCAGAAGACCTACAAACTCGCCATCTGGACACAGTCATTCAACATCTGCAAGATCCTCGCCCAGATGGCCCTTGCCTACCACTTTCACAGCCCCTATATCTGGCTGGCCATTGAGTTGGGCTTCAACCTCTTCACCTGTTGGCTGATTAACCGCATCGTCAACCGTGAATACCCCTGGCTGGTTACCGACCGCCGTCGTGGCAAGGAGGTATTGAAGAAATATCCTGAGATTCTCGTCAAAGCCAAGCAGATAGTCATCCACCGTCTGAAGAACTTCTTCCTGTCAAAGAGCGACGAGATACTGGTGTTCGCCTTCGAATCTCTGCAAATGGTGGCCTACTACGGCAACTACATGATGATTGTAGGTAAACTGACGGCCCTCTTCAACAGCGTGCTTACCGGCATGAATGCCAGTATCGGCAACCTAGTAGCCGAAGGAAACAAGTGGAATATACGCAAGGTATTCTGGGAGTATCTCACTTTCCGCTACTGGACTACAGGCATCTTCATCATCGCCCTCGCCTTCCTCGTCAACCCGCTCATCGGATGGTGGCTGGGGCCACAGTATATCCTACAGGACTATATCGTCATCCTCATACTGCTCAACATGTATATCATGCTCACCAGACCGTCTGTCGATCTGTTCATCAATGCCTATGGACTCTATGACGATGTTTGGGCGGCTTATACCGAGGGCATCATCAACCTGACCGTTACACTGGTGGTAGGCTATTTCTACGGTCTGGTCGGCATCCTCCTGGGCAAGATTGTCAGTATGATGCTGATGGTGGTCATCTGGAAGCCCTACTATCTCTACAAGCGGGGATTCCAGGAGTCCGTATTCACCTATTGGCGGCATACCCTCACACATCTTGTCATCCTGGCCGGCATCATTGCAGCCAACTATGCCACTATCCACTATCTGCACTGGGAAATCGGTACCACCCTGCCCTCCATGTTCGGCTATGCGCTCTGCATCCTGCTCCCTATACTCCTGCTCTACTCAGTCATGGTCTACCTGTTCTGTCCAGGTTCCCGCGACCTGATAAGCCGCATTCCATTCATCCGAAAGAAATCCAATTAGCCCTATGAAGAAACTTGTCTCAATACTCGTGCCCTGCTATAACGAAGAAGCATCGCTGCCCCGACTCTACGATGCCGTCAAGGAACTGATGGACGCAGAATCTGGCTACGACTGGGAACTGTTTTTCATCAACGACGGTAGTCGTGACAAGACCCTCGACATCATTCGCCAGTTGGCTGATGCCGACCACCGCATCTCGTTTGCCAGCCTGTCGCGCAACTTCGGTAAGGAGAATGCGATGCTGGCAGGCTTCGACCATGTGGCAGGCGACTGCATGATCATCATGGATGCCGACCTGCAGGACCCACCCTCGCTTATCCCGCAGATGCTACAATATTGGGAAGAAGGCTATCAGGACATCTATGCCCGCCGCAACACAAGGGGGCGTGAGAGTTGGCTGCGTCGCCGACTGTCGAAGGCATTCTACTATATCCTTGACCGTTCGTCACGCTACGAGATGCTCCAAGATGTAGGCGACTTCCGTCTGCTGGACCGTAAGTGCATCAACGCCCTCTGCGAACTCCGCGAGAGCGAGCGCTACACCAAGGGCCTGTTCTGCTGGATTGGCTACAGAAAGAAAGAGATACTGTTCGATCGTGGTAACAGGATAGCAGGACAGTCGAACTGGAACTATGCCGCCTTGTTCAACCTGGCCATCGAGGGCATCACCAGTTTCACTACCGCCCCCTTGCGCATCGCGTCGCTCGTCGGTGCCCTCATTGCCATCTGGGCCCTGTGCTACATGGCTTGGATTATTTTCAAGGTACTCATGTGGGGCGACCCTGTGGCAGGTTATCCTACCATCATGACTGTCATGCTGCTCCTAGGCTCCATCCAACTCATTGCCATCGGTATCCTCGGGGAGTATATCGGACGCATCTTCAACGAGGTGAAGCGCCGTCCCGTCTATATCGTCAACGAACTGAAGACCATGAAGGACTGATGGCACCTGCCCCGTGAAACTTGAAACCTGAAACTTGAAACTACTCACTCCTCAATTTTGACTTCCCTGCCCAACTCTATGGAGAGCATCTTTTCCTCAAAGGGCATGCGAAGTCTGTTGATGTATGTCGAGACATATTTGGGTAGTACAAGGGTACTGTCGTATCTGGCCACACCTGTCTCCCTGCAACTCTGTACCATCTTACCGTACTCCTTCGACACCTTGCCTGAATAAGACAGCAGGACTGGCACATGCACGCACATCAGGACGATGACAAGGACAGCAGCCACACGCCTGACCAGCCTGTTCAGGTCAAACTCCCTGAACAATAATATCACGAGCAGGACAGACAGCAACTCCAGAGGGAACACCATGCGTTGGCTATATTGAGCCAGCGACAACACCAGCAAGAGATTCACGATGATGGCAGTCAGCCATACAATATATTCCTTCAAGAATGCGATGACTCGCTTCTTCCCGATGAACCACAGCCCTATACCTATCACCACTAACAGCAACATCAACCGCTTGGAGTATAACAATGCCTGCAACTTCAAGTCCAGGCCATTGTCGCCTACGCCCTCTACAGCCGGCATCACCGACGTTGCCCTGTTAAGCGTAGCAGGAGCCAGCACAACAGAGGCCGTCCCCAGCCATAAGCCAGCAACCAGCAGCCACACAGGCCACTTCACCTTGTAATTCAGCAGTAGCCAGACGAATAGTCCGACAGACAACGGCATAGTAAAACCCTCATGGGTTGCACCTGTCACCAAGCCTGCCAAGAAGAGCAACACGCCTACTCCCCATGATATTTCCTGATGACTGATTACCCACCGCAACAGAATCAGGAACCAGACCACGAGAGTTGAGACCCACAGATAGTTGACAGCGTGGGCCACCGACATAGTGAAGATGCACTGAACTGGCAGCAGGAACCATAATACTCCCACGACCAATGCTGTCCCCGTCAGGTCTTTGATACGTGTCAACCGCAGACAGCCATAGAGAAACAACATATAGACCAGGGCATTGCACACATTGAACAAAGGTTTCCCCAGGAAACCACAGAACGACTGTACCAGGAAATGGAGCAGGAAGCGTCCGTTATGGTGCATGTAATGATTGCACTGCGACTGGAAAGCCTCGGCAAATGAGTCAATCCTGTTATTGGTATCATACAGTTCACTGGCATC
>JAEEGL010136216.1_pt1 | contig 10378 bp, 9 predicted proteins | sample 9134231 | NCBI WGS metagenome assembly JAEEGL01 (sample SAMN16246548, study PRJNA631951) | gut metagenome | biome: gut microbiome; feature: rumen; material: fiber-attached | host: Bos | place: Iran: Karaj | collected 2018-10
AAGCGCAGTTCGGAACCGGATTTCTTTTATTTTCATTTATTATTTTTCATCCTGCCCTTGAAAAATGCTTTTTCTTGTGTATAATAGAAGAGTATAACGATATTATGGGGGAAAATATATGAATACGATGAAAAAAGCGCTATGTGTGCTTATATGCGCCTTGCTGGTATTCAGCCTCGGCGCGTGCGTCAAGTATCAGACGAACTACATAGAGGTGAACGGGGCTTCTTATCCCTACGTATCCGGAACCGCCTCGAATCCCGCGCAGTCGTCCAGTTATTATTACGTTCCTTCGGACACGGCTCCGTCATCGTCTTACGTGCCCGTCGAAAACAACGAAACGACGCTGCCCGACGTTACTCAGCCTACCGCGCCGAGCGAAGTCCCGTCCGGCGGCTCTTCGGAGCAGACCACCGAAACGCCCGCCGTGAAAACGCCCGAAACCTGGAGCAAGGCCGAAGTCGTGCAGTATCTCGGAAACGCCGTGAATAAAACGAAGGCCTATACGAACGATATCGTGGTGAAGCATTCCGAGAGCTTCACGATCGAGATCGAAGAGATCAAGCCGAATTTCGCAGCTTTGAAGTCGCTCGCGCAGAACATCATCAACAGCGTGCTTAAACCCACCGACGACACCGTGACGTTCTCGAACGGCAAAGGTGTGATCGGCGAGGGCGAAGAAGTGCCGTTGCTGCTGCCGAAGCGCCAGAATTTCGTGCTTCCGCCCGAAGGCGCCGCCACGGCGACCGCGCGGCAGGACGGCAAGAATATCATCGTAGACGTCACGCTCGTGAGCGAGGACGCGACGCTTGACCGCCACCCCGTGTATAACGCGGGCACAACCGGTTACCTCGACGCCGGCGACATCGACCTTTCGATGCTCACGCTCGAGGCGTTCAACGTGACCTACACCGGCTCCACGATCCACGCGGTCATCAACGAGAACGGCTACGTGTCCTATGCCGATTACCACATGCCCGTTAAGCTCTTCGCGCAGGGCAAGGCGCTCGGTTTCACCGGCTCGTTCAAGGGCAGCGCCGAACAGCAGGAGCAGTGGACGCTCAACTGGTAAACTTTCGGATATAATTACTCCCGCGGGTTTTGGTTCGCGGGAGTTGTTTTTTACTCTTCAAAGAAATAGATATACGGGCTGATCTTTTCAAGCGTGCCTTCGCCGATCCCGCTCACCCGAAGCAGATCCTCGGCGCTTGTAAACGGTCCGTTTTCGTTGCGGTCGTCAACGATTGCACGCGCTTTGCTCTCGCCGATACCGGGCAACTGCGTCAGTTCAAGCGCCGTCGCCGTGTTGACGTTGATCCTGAGTTCCTGTTCGTCATCTGCATCGTTCGGGCCCGAACGGTTGATCTTCTCATAGCTCTCTTGCGTCGCGATCGACTCGTAAAAGCTGTTTTTATTTGACGAGATATGCTCGATCAGCTTCATCGCGACCAGAAAGCCCACGAGCCCGACGACGATCGCTGCCATCGCGGCAAACGCTTTCTTATACGGCTGCTCCTTGCCGTCGGTCGCAGGCGCCGCATCTTTCTTTTTTACTTTTTCTTTGCTTTCGGTGTTCGGCATTTTCAGTTATCCTCTGAAGTCGTGTGAATAAACGCGTATCTTTCGTCGCATACTAATGAAGGATCGAAAGAGGTGAGAGAAATGTTAGACAGGATCGCATTGATTTTGACAGTGATCGGCGCGCTGAACTGGGGCGCGATCGGCTTGTTCCAGGTCGATCTCGTGGCCTGGATCTTCGGCGGGCAGTCCGCGGTCGTAAGCAGGATCATATACACGATCGTGGCGCTTGCGGGCATATGGTGTATTTCACTGCTCTTCCGCCATAACGAGGTTCTTGCCGCGGAAGAAAGCAAAGAATAAGGCAAACCGGAGATTATCAGATCTCCGGTTCTTTTCTCAGTTCAGAGCGTCGAGCAGCGCCTGCGTTTTATCCGTCTTCTCCCACGGCACGTCGAGATCTGTTCTGCCGATTTGCCCGTAGGCGGCGAGCTGATGGTAGATCGGACGTCTCAAGTCAAGCTCTTTGATGATCGCGGCGGGGCGCAGGTCGAACACCTTTTCGACCGCGGCGGCAAGCTTGTCCGCGTCCGCCTTGCCGGTGCCGAAGGTATCGATCAGGATCGAAACGGGCTTTGCCACGCCGATGGCGTAGGCAAGCTCGACCTGGCATTTCTCGGCAAGACCGGCCGCCACGATGTTCTTCGCGACGTAACGCGCGGCGTAAGCGGCGGAACGGTCGACCTTCGTGGGGTCTTTGCCCGAGAAAGCGCCGCCGCCGTGGCTGGCGTAGCCACCATAGGTATCAACGATGATCTTGCGTCCGGTCAGACCGCTGTCGCCCACGGGGCCGCCGATCACGAACCTGCCGGTGGGATTGATATAATACTTTGTGTTCTCGTCCAGAAGCTCAGCCGGGATCGTGGGCTTGATCACGTGCTCGATCATATCCTTGCGGATGATTTCAAGTGCGGCTTCAGCCCGGTGCTGTGTCGAGAGCACGACAGTGTCCACGCGGATGGGCTTATTGTTGTCGTATTCCACCGTGACCTGCGTTTTGCCGTCCGGCAGCAGGTAGGGGATGACGCCCTCTTTGCGTACCTCCGTGAGCTTTTTCGCGAGCTTATGCGCCAATGAGATCGGCAGGGGCATCAGCTCCGGCGTTTCGTTGCAGGCATAGCCGAACATCATGCCCTGGTCGCCGGCGCCGTTGAGGTTGAAAACGTCGTCCTCGCCGTTTTTGAGCTCCAGCGACGCGCTCACGCCCATCGAGATGTCGGGCGACTGCTTGTCGATGGTGCACAGCACCGCGCAGGAGTTACCGTCAAAGCCGGCGCTGGGATGATTATAACCGGTCTCGCATATCGCTTTTCTGACGAGCGCCGGGATATCCACGTTCGCGTTGGTCGTGATCTCGCCCATCACGAGCGCCATGCCCGTGGTGCAGATCGCCTCGCACGCCACGCGCGAAAGCGGATCCTGCTCGAGCATCGCGTCGAGGACCGCATCGGAGATCTGATCGCAGATCTTATCGGGATGCCCCTCAGTCACGGATTCGGATGTAAAAAAGTGCTTTGCCATAATTTCCTCCATAAAAAAGCCCGCACTTGGCATGCGGGCAGTAAAATGACCTTATCTGTCGGCATAACCGTCGGATTTGGCACCTTGTATAAAACAGGTTGCCGGGCTTCACAGGGCCGTTCCCTCCGCCACTCTTCATAAGGATTATGAATTTGTATATATTATATAGTAATGTGAAGATTTTGTCAATAGAAAATACGAAACGATATTTACAAATAATCGTCCGATCGTTACATCGCTTCCGAGGGTTTGTTCTTTTTGCCGCCTGTGATCTTTTTGTTGAGCTCGTTGATGAGGTTCGAAAGCGGCTTATATACGAGCATTGTCACAATCACGCACAGAATGCCTTTCACAAGCGTAAAGGGCACGTTGAAGATCAGAAGCGCCTTCGGCAGCGTGTCGGCGTAGGGCAGGATTGCCTGATACATGCCGAGGATCGGCTCCATCCCGCCGAAAAGCTTCGCGTAGAACGGATACACGATGAAATAGTTGATCGGGAAGCTCACAGCCGCCATCGCAACGGTGCCGCAGCAGCAGGCGATCAGGGCGGTTTTTTTCGTTTTGTGCCGCTTATAAATAATACCTGCGGTGAACGCGAACGCGGCGCCGAGCAGGAAATTCGCAAGTTCCCCGACGCCGGCGGTCTTCGTAACGGGAAGATGGATCAGATTCTTCAGGAGCGCTACCACGACGCCGCCGACGGGACCGACGATGAACGCGCCGATGAGCTCGGGGATGTCCGACAGGTCCATCTGCAGGAACGACGGCACAAGCGGGACGGGGAATTCGAGATACTGCAGCGCGACGGCGACAGCCGCGAGCAGGGCGGTAACGACGAGCTTTGTGAGATTACTGCGGTTTGTGGTTGTGGGTTGCGTTTGTTTCATTGGGAATTTGCCTCCGATTCTGTTGTTCTCGGAAATCTTCAGAAAAAAACGCCCCGCGGTGCTTCGCAGGGCGTAATAATGTCGTTAAGAAAGCGCAAAACGATATTATCTTCTCCCATCCGGACTATACCGTCGGTTTCGGAATCTCACCGAATCAACCAAAAAGGCTTGCGGACTTTACCGCCGGTGGGGAATCGCACCCCGCCCCGAAGATTTCTTTATTTATTGTATCACAAAGTGTTGAATTGTCAAGATGTTTTAGATATAATAAAAGAAAGAAACATTAACTGGAGGCGGCGTCATGGCGGGAAAACTCAATTCCAAACTGAAGCTCCTGTATATCCGCGACATCTTTCTCAAATATTCCGACGAACAGCATATCATCAACGCGCAGGAGATCGTGGAAAAACTGCATAACCTCTACGGCCTTGACTGCGAGCGCAAGTCGATCTATAACGATATCGACGTCTTGACGGACTACGGGATGGATATCGTGCACACGCGCACGCCGAAGCACGGTTATTTTCTCGCGTCCGGCGAATTCCAGATCCCCGAGATCCGCCTGCTGTCCGACGCCGTACAGAGCGCGAAATTCATCACGCGCTCAAAGACCAAAGAGCTGATCGGCAAGATCGAGGCGCAGACGAGCATCTATCAAGCCGCCGTACTCAAAAAGCAGGTGTATATCGAGAACCGCAACAAGAGCAAAAACGAATCCGTTTATTACGTGATCGACGCCCTCGACAACGCCATCAAGACGAACAAAAAGGTCCGCGTGGAATATTCGAGACGCCGCATCGACGATAAATACGCCGCCGTGAGAGAGACCCGCTCGCACGTGCTGAGCCCGTATTCTCTCATTTGGGCGGACGACCATTATTATCTCGTCGCAAACAACGAAAAATACGATAACCTGATGCACCTTCGCATCGACCGCATCCAGAAGGTCGAGGTGCTTGAAGACGCCGCGCGGCGCATGAGCGAGGTTTCGCCCTATAAAACGTATTTTGACGCGGCGGATTACGCCTCCAAACACTTCAATATGTTCAGCGGAAAGCTTGAGTCCGTCGAGCTCAAGTGCGAAAACGCGATCCTCGAACAGATGCTCGACCGTTTCGGCGACAACGTCAACACGCGCGCCTACGACGAAACGCATTTTCTTCTACGCACCGAGGTGGCGATCAACAAAGGCGTCGCGACGTGGATCATGCAGTTCGGCAATCAGATCTCGGTGATGTTCCCGACAGAACTCAGAGACATGGTAAAGACGCTTGCCGAGGATATCGTGCGGATGTATGATGAAGAGGCAGCCGCAGCGCCGCGGGAGGACTGAGCATGAAAGAACTGATCGTACAGGGAAAAAACTTCTTGGCGGACGGCCATCCTTTCCGTATCGTCGCCGGTGCCATGCATTATTTCAGAGTGCCGCGCGAATACTGGAAGGACAGGCTCTTGAAGATCAAAGCCTGCGGCTTCAACGCGGTCGAGACCTATGTCGCATGGAACATGCACGAGCCGCGCGAAGGGGAGTTCGATTTCTCGGATAACCTCGATCTCGACGCCTATCTGTCGCTCATTGAAGAGCTCGGTATGCTCGCAATCGTGCGGCCGGGCCCGTATATCTGCTCAGAATGGGAGTTCGGCGGTCTGCCGTGGTGGCTGCTCAAATACGACGCCATCCGGCTGCGCTGCGCGGACCCGCTGTTTCTTTCAAAGGTCGAGAACTATTACGCGCGGCTCATTCCGATCATCGCCTCACACCAGCTTGAAAACGGCGGTTCTGTGGCGATGGTGCAGGTCGAAAACGAATACGGCAGCTACGGCAACGACAGCTCTTATCTGCGCGCCCTTGCGGATATGCTGCGTAAGAACGGCCTCAACTGCCTTCTGTTCACGTCCGACGGCGCCAGCGACTGGATGGTTTCCGGCGGCACGGTGCCCGAGATCTTCGCTGCATGCAATTTCGGCTCGCGTGCGACGTATCAGTTCAAAGAGTTCCGCAAATACCGCGATACCGACGAGCCGCTGATGTGCGCCGAATACTGGAACGGCTGGTTCGATCACTGGACCGAGGCGCATCACACGCGCGACCCGGAGGACGCGGCGCGCGGCCTTGCCGAAACTTTGGACTGCGGCGCGAGCGTGTCGGTCTATATGATGCACGGCGGCACGAACTTCGGCTTTATGAACGGCGCGAACTGTTATGAAGAGTATCAACCGACGGTCAACAGCTATGATGACGACGCCCCGATCACTGAAAACGGCAGCCTGACGAAGAAGTATTTCCGGTTCAAGGACGTGCTCGGCGCGAGAGGGTTCGTGAGAGAAGCCGAGATCCCCTTCGAGATCCCGTGCTGCGCTTACGGTACCGTGCCGTTTACACGGCAGGCGGACTTTCTGCAGTGTATCGGCGATTTGTCGCAGCCTGTGAAGAGCGCCGCCCCGATGACGATGGAAGCGCTCGATCAGGGTTATGGGTTCGTATGTTACAAAGCCGTGATCCGCGGTCCGAGAGAAAAGCAGCCGCTCCTTTTCACAGCGCACGACAGAGCCTACGTGTTCGCTGACGACAAGTTCATCGGCATGCAATACCGCAACGACAAGAAAACCCGCCTTGAGCTCGAGGTGCCCGACGAAGGCTTAACGCTGACGATCCTGGTCGAGAATATGGGGCGCGTCAATTACGGCCCCGCAATGAGCGAACACAAGGGCCTGATCGGTCCGGTGCGGCTCGGCCAGCAGATCCTTTTCGGGTGGGAGAACTTCACTTTGCCGCTTGATAATCTGAAAGTTGTGCAGTACGAAGAGGGCTCGAAAATCCGTTTCAGAAAACGCCCCGTTCTTCTCGGCGCCGAGCTTGAGATCAACGGAATGCCGCAGGATACGTTCGTCAAGCTGCCCGGATTCAAAAAGGGCGTGATCTTTGTAAACGGACGGGCGCTCTCGCGGTATTGGGAGGTCGGTCCGCAGCGTACTGCATATCTGCCCGCCACGTTCCTGCGCCCGGGCGTGAACGACATCGTGGTCCTGGAGCTTGAGGGCTTCAGAAAACCGCAGATCGATTTCTGCGATACGCCCGATATCGGCTGACACACACATAAAAAAAACGCCTCACAGAAAACTGTGAGGCGTTTTTATTCGGGTTTATGTAGTTTAGGAGGCGGAGGAGTAGTTGCGCGCGATCATTTCTTCGACCATCTTGAGCGCTGCTTTCTTCGCCCAGCCGATGCACATGGAATCTTTCGCAGTGCCTTCGTAGTTGGTCTTCGCGCTTTCTTCCGAAGCTTCCTGCATGGATTTCGCGAGCGAGGAACGAACGCTTTCTTTCCATTCGGGCTCGTCGTGCGCGCCGACGAAATACATCACGTGATAACCGTATTTCGTCATGATAACGCCGGTGTCGCCGGCCTTGCGGGCGCTGTCATAGATCCACTCTTCAAACGGCTTTACCATCTGGCCCTTCGGGATGTCGGTATACAGGCCGCCGCCGTTGGTGGAATTTTCACCGACGGAACCGGTGTCGGCGCTGTATTCCTCGGCAAGCGCGGCAAACGCTTCTTCGGTCTTCTCGCCGCTGTTATATTTCTCGTAGACTTCTTTCGCCTGCTCGTAAGCCTTGAGCACGACTTCGGCGGAATACTCGGTATCCTTGTTCGTCACCTTGGTGCCGTCGGAAGCGGTCTCTTCTTTCACTTCGGTGTTGGCGGTATCCACTTCGGAATCCTGAGCCTTGATCGCTTCGGCGACCGAGTCGAACGAGATCAGAATATGTCTCGCGCTGACGAGCGCGGTCTCTTCACGGTAGGGGAGCTTGACCATCATGATCACGAACACGTATTTATCATTCTTGCAGGTGCGCTTGTCGCCGACCTTTCTCTCGGAAGCGAACAGCCATTCGGCAAGCTCTTCGTTGAAATTCGTTTTGATCGTGTTGTATTTGACGCCGACCTGTAGGGTGTTGTCGGGATCCTCAAAGGTCTTCTTGTCAGCCTCGGCGGCGTATTCCACAGCGAGCTTGACGAAGGACTCTTCGTCGGTCACTCTGGCGCACATCTCTTCGGCAAGAAGCTCCTGCTTCGATTTCGTTTCTGCGGCGGCTTCGGTTGTGGTCTCGTCTTTGCTCTTGGAGGGCTCTTCGCTCGAAGGCTCCTCGTCGGAAACTTCCTCGCTCGAAGGCTCTTCGGTCTCGGGTTCTTCGCTTGAGGGCTCTTCGGTCGTGGCCTCGGCGTCTTCGGAAGCGGCCTCGTCGGTGGTCGGCTCTTTGCTCGCTGCCGTTGTGGATTCGGGCTCAGCCGTTTCGGTGTCTTCGCCGATCGTCAGGCCGAACAGACGGATGTCAACGGCGTCGTAGAGCTTGGTATCTTTCTGATATTCCGCTTCGATTGCGTCGTCGGTGATCTCCTTCGCGGCGGCAGATTCCATTTCCTCTTTGTACTGCTCGGCAAGATACTGCTCTTCAAGCACCTTGCGGTACAGCTTCAGGTTCATGCCCTTACCGTAGATGTAGCTAAGATAGCTGTCGGGGGACATGGGCTGATTTGCGGCATACGTTTCGATCGTGGAGACTTCGTCTTTAATCGCGTTCTGATGCTCTTCGGTGAGCGTCATGCCGCTGTCCTTGGCGAGATTGTAATAATAGTTCTGCTCTTCCAGCATCGTAACGATCGCATTCTGGAAGACCTCGTTGAAGGTCTTGTCGCCGCTGGACTGATCCGCAGGGCTCTTCGTATAATCGAAGCCGGTGAGATTGAAGCCGTACTGCTCCTGCATCTGGTAAGCGTTGTTGGCGTAGTTATTATACACGTTCGTGTAATAATAGCTGTATTCGGCAACGGAATACGATCTGTCGCCGACCTTCAGCGCGGGCAGAAGTCTCTGCGGCACACCGAACATATAAAGGGCAAACCCGATGATGCCGACGACCAAAAGGCAGGCGATTACTTTGATCACGGTCGCGATCACGTCCGTCGAGTCACGGGTCTTCTTGTTCTTTTTCTTCGCAGCTTTGGCGAGTCTCTTTTTTCTTTCCGCGCGGTAATCGTTTTCAATGTCTTTGACAGCGCGTTCGGTTCTTTCCTTAGCCATTCAATTGCACCTTCCGTACCAAAATAGTGGATTTGCCATCACACTTCTGCCTATTATAATATAGAATTATAAAAAGTTCAAGTGTTAATTTTATTTTTTTTGAATTCAGTTCACAACACCGTAAAACGTGACTTCGGCGGTGTAAAGGCGCAGGGCGGCGTCGCCGCCTTTCACGCCGAGTGCGTCGTAAGCGCCCCAAACGTCGTTACGCATGTAAGAAAGGTTATGCGCGCCGTCGGGATCGAAACGGTAGCCGCCGCTCTCCCTTTCGGCGGATTTGATCTGCGCCGAGAGATTCAGGAACGTGGCGGGGCTCATGAGCGGGATCACGTCGCCCTTGTCGCACAGACGCACGAGGCTGCCTTCGGTCTCGCCCTTCACGAGGATCAGCGGCGAGCCGGCGGTGAGGACGTTCACGATCTCATAATTCTCGATCAGCGTTTTGTTTTCGCGCAGGTGCTGCGCCACCATGCCGCCGAGGCTGTGACAGCCGAACACCAGCGCGCTGCCGGCGGGGATGTTCTGCACGATCGTTTCGACCACGAACTCGGAATAGGAGTTGTCTTTGTTGAAAGCGGCAGGCCCGAGGTTCTTCGCGCTGTTTACCTGCTTCATGTTGCCCTTCACGCCGAGCATGCTGATGAAATACACCGAGCGGCTCTCGCCGCCTTTTTCGAGTTCGGCGGGGTAGATGCGCACGGGCACGGTGTTTTCTTTGCTGACGATGACGTAGTTCATCACGTCGGCGGCGGTCTGGCACACGACGGTCTCGCCGTCCTCGGCAGAAACGAGCGCGGCAAAGCTGCAGAACAGAAGCGCCGAGACGAGCAAAACTGAAAGGATCTTCTTTTTCATAACGGTTCCTCCTGTGCGAATATTCATACAATTCGTATTATAACACATAATTTGAAAATGTAAAGGTGCAAATCCGCCTGAGCGCGATCATTCCGAAAACACGGCTTCGACAACTGTTTCGGCGTATATGTCCGCGCTGAACGTGAACGTATACACGTCGGCGTCTCTCGCCCCGCCGACGATCGAAAGCGGATCGGCGTCCGGATCGGAGGCGACGCGCTCAAACGTAACGCTTCTGCCGTTGACTGTCACGCTTTGAAGAGAACCGGCGAAATCGGGCTGATGGATGCGCACGGTATACGTTCTTGCCATAAAGGCGCGTTCGCCGGTAAAGCCGCCCTCGGCTTTGGCGATCTTCAGCGTCTGCTTCGCGCCGTCGCCCCGGAGGCTGATATCCGTTTCGCGGTATTCGCCCGCTTTGTAAGCCACGGTCTCGGCGTCGTCCTCATAGA
>JAEEGL011268902.1_pt1 | contig 10378 bp, 7 predicted proteins | sample 9134231 | NCBI WGS metagenome assembly JAEEGL01 (sample SAMN16246548, study PRJNA631951) | gut metagenome | biome: gut microbiome; feature: rumen; material: fiber-attached | host: Bos | place: Iran: Karaj | collected 2018-10
ACATCCTAAAGCGCTGAATAATAAAGGCATTAAGAATAAAAATTTCAATTCATTTTTCATATTTAAATCATAAACTTTGTTTTCGTAAACAACATTAAGAAATTATAAAATATTTAAATATCTATTAGCATAAATAGGTGTTCTTATCAAAGATAAGTGGCTATTGAAATAATAAAAATGTTTACGAATAAACGTAAACTTTCAATAAATGTTTACAAAAAATTACCATATGTTTATTAGTTTATACTTTATAAACACTTTTTCTTCGAATTATAATTTTCTTATCAAAGAGTAAACTCTTTAACAATCCATAATGGAAAGAAGGAACATTTATGAAGACTAAGAAAAGTTTTATTTTACTATCTCTTGCCCTCATGTCCACTTTGATTTTAGGTGGCTGCAACACCAAAAAGAATGAATCACAAAGTGGTGGTGAAAGTGGACAATCATCCCAACCAGTTGGTGAAACCTTTACTGTTAGATTTTTAGTTAATGGTGAAGTCATTCAAACTAAACAAGTGGCAAAAGGTGACAAAGCGACATTCGATGGTAAAGTCGCTGATAAAGAAACCGATGATCCCAATGTTATCTCCAGATTTAGAAAATGGGATAAAAATATCGATCAAGCCATTACTAAAGATACTGATTTCAACGCAGTGATGGTGGATTACGCTAAAGAAACAATCATTGATAATTTTGAATCTTATACGAGCAATGGTCGTTTGTTAGAAGCAAAATGGGCCGCTTTAGGATATAAAGATAGCGGTTGGACAGAAGATACCAAAGCCGCAGTATCTCTCGGTCAAAATGCCACACAAGGTGAAAAATCTTTGAAGTTTGATGCTTGGACCAATGGTGTCGGCTATAAATTTGCTAAGTCTTATGATGAATGTCCTTTTACCTTATCCGCGAACGCTTTGAAGTTCAATTTAATGATTCCTTCCGCTTGTACTTTTAGAGTTTTAATTTATACCGAACCAGTGGTTATCGAAGGTAAAACTTATTCTCCTTATTTCCGTTATGAAGTTGATATTACCAGTGGCGAATATGTTGAATATATCATTCCTCTCGCTGATGATAACTGGCAGTTATGGGGTGAAGCGGGTAAATCTATCGCTTCCGTCGCTGACTGGGTTGGTATCCATCAAGATGATATCAATCAATATATCAATAAAATCGAATTCTACGCTGAAGCACCTGTCATCGCTAATGGGTCGCCTTATTCCGCTTTCTTTGATGATTTCAAATTCGTCACTTTAGATGAACCAGAATTCACTGCTAAAGAAGATATTAAGTTATATAAAACATATACCGCTGAAACTACCGTTAATCACCAAAAAGTGAGATTAACCTTAGAAGATAATGGTACTGGCAAGATTTATTTACCGGATTTATTAGGCCTTACTTATAACGGTATTTATGAAATGACCGGTAAACAAATTACCTTTAAATCTCGTATTTCCGGTGAAGAAGATGGTGAAACTTTAACTTATACTGGTGTCTTCACTGATGGTGGTCAACACCTTAAATATCTCTCTTCTTCTGGCTCAATGGGTGATGAAGTTGTCGATATGGATGCTCACGCAGTACAAGTATTAGATGACTTTGAATCCTATACCGAAGATGGTGTCGCTTGGTGGAATGGCAATAAAGATCATCCAGAACAAAGAAGTGGCTGCCGTGGCGCTTATTATTCCGAATATTATAGCGGTGATGCTAATGATAGCACTAATTGGGGTGGTTCTAAATGGAGCCTCTTAAGAGGTGATGGTGATCAATTACAAATGGTTACCGATACGGAAAGTGGCAATCATTATCTCTCCTTAAAGAATTCCACCGGTGCTGCTATGAGATATATGCCTTGGGGTATGTATGATGGTAGTTCCGAAAAGATGGCATATCGCGGTGCGAAATTCTCTTTCTGGGCGAAGAATACCGGTGCGGCTCTCGGCAGCTTAAAGGTTTATGCCTATTCACAAAGTGCACCGAAAAACGCTACTAAAGATGAACGTTGTAGAATCGGTGACTTCGGTAGAACTGAAGTTATTAGTGACTGGACTCATTTCGAAATTGATATTAATCCAGACTTAGTCTATTACGGATTTGTTATCTTCATGGATTGGAATAGAGTGGGTGCAGCAACATTATTTGTCGATAACATTGAAATCTATACTGTCAGTCCTTATAGAGCAAATCAACAATAGTTATTAAAAATAATTGGAGGGATAGTGCCCTCCTTTTCCCGTATATAAATATATGAAAAGAGCAACATTACAACAAATCGCTGATGAATGTCACGTCACTAAAGGTTTAGTGTCGAGGGCTTTAGGCGGCAAAAATAACGTCTCTGAAGAGATGCGTGAGAAAATTATTAGAAAAGCGACTGAACTCGGCTATGACACTTCTAAATTAAAAGTGCATAAAGTCACTTCTAATCGCGTTCTTTTAATCAGTTCTAACCGTATCTTATTTAAAGAAGATTTCTGGCAACCGATCATCACCTCTATCTCTTCTACATTATCGAGATATAACCTTATTATGGAATATTTCGTCTTTGACGAAGAGAATATCGATGAATTCTTATTAAAGAAATTAAAAGACACTTCCTGTAGCGCTTATATCGTCATGCACGTGACTCCACAAGCGATTATGGATGTCGTTATTGAAAAACATAAACCGACAGTAGTGGTCGATCCTAAAACATTCTATTCGGAAGCCACACAATTTAAGTTTTCTAATTATGATTCGATGTATTTGGCGACACAGAGATTAATCGCTCAAGGACATCGACATATCGCTTTTTATGGTAGTGATTCTCATAGTACTTCCTTTAGAGAGAGACACGAAGGCTTTATGGCGTGTATGGCCACCAATAGCGATATCGTCACTCCTTATTCTTTAATCTTTAACAATAGTAAGAAGAATTATGCGGATGAGGAATTGCTCACTAGTGCCTTAAATAAATATCCGATCAGTGCGATTGTCTGTGCGAATGATATCATCGCGATTAACGCTTATAAGACCATCGATAGATTAAAGAAGAAAGTTCCAAAAGATATATCAGTGATTGGATTTGACAATATCAAAGCAGGAGAATTCATCTCTCCCAAACTCTCCACCTTCAATATTCCGCGACAGGAAATTGGTGAAGAAGTGGCGAAATACATTGCCAATTCCATCAAATCTCATCAAATTGCTTATTCCCAAGTCATTATTAAATGTAATTTCGTCGAACGGGAATCCAATAAAGAAATTAATAGAAAGTAGGTATCAATATGAAGCATCAAATCTATGGAGAAGAATTAAAGAATATGCCATATGAATCTCGTCCTCAAGGATGCGATTCTCCCATTTGGCGTTATTCAAAAAATCCCATTATCAAAGTTAATCCTTTTAAAGGAGCTTCCCGTGTCTTCAATAGTGCGGTGATGGCTTATCAAGGAGAATTTATCGGTGTCTTCCGTGCGGATACCAATACCGGTATTCCCTATCTATTTTTAGGCCGTTCTAAAGATGGTATTAATTTCACCTTTGATGAAAAGCCTATTGTCTTCCATGATAAAGATGGTAATCCATTAAAAATGGAATATGGTTATGATCCTCGTTTAACAGAAATTGATGACACCTATTACATCATTTTCTGCACTTCTAACCATGGCCCGACATTAGGTATTGGCAAGACCAAAGACTTTAAATATTTCGAATTAGTGGATAATCCTTTCTTACCTTTCAATAGAAATGGTGTTTTATTCCCGAGAAAGATTAACGGCGAATATGCGATGTTCTCTAGACCGAGCGATTCCGGTCATACATTATTCGGCGATATCTTTGTCTCTTTCTCTAAAGATTTAGAATACTGGGGACATCATAGACATGTCATGGAAAAAGGATATGAATGGTGGTGTGGCACGAAAATCGGTGCCGGACCGACACCTATCGAATGCGATTTAGGTTGGTTGGTCTTTTTCCATGGTGTGAATTTAACTTGTTCTGGCTTAGTTTATTCTATCGGTGCGTTTATCGTCGATAGAGATAATCCGAGCAAAGTATTACATAGATGCGGTTCTTTCTTATTAGCCCCAGAAACCATCTATGAGACATCGGGATTTGTTCCTAATGTCTTATTCCCCGTTTCCTGTTTAGCGGACTCTAAGACCGGAAGAATCGCGATTTACGCGGGTGGAGCGGATACGGTCACCGAACTCTTATTTACTGATATTGACACTGTTATTGAATATATTTTAGAAAACGAAAGATAAAGACGTATGGAACTAGTTACAATTGCCAAACGTAATAATCCCTTTAGGAAACTATGGGGCAAGATTTATAGAAGCAAATATTTGATCTTCATGATTTTGCCTGCGGTCGTTTTCTATTCCTTATTTTCCTATGTCCCGATGTATGGCATCTTAATGGCCTTCAAGGACTTCAAACCTAAACTCGGTATTCTCGATTCTCCATGGAATGGTGTTGATAACTTCATCAGAGTCTTTGAAGAGCCGAAGTTCTGGTTAGCTTTTAGAAACACCTTAATTATCGGTTCTGTGAAGATTGTTATTTCCTTCTTAGGTGCCGTTTTAATCGCTTTATTATTAAACGAATTAAGAATGGTGAAGACCAAGAAAGTCATTCAAACTATCGTGACCTTCCCGCACTTCTTATCCTGGGTTGTCGTCTCCGGTTTCGTCTTCTCTTTATTCGCTTATAATGGCGCGGTGAACTCCTTAGTGGAATTCTTAGGAGGAGGGCGAACGAACTTCTTAGCGGATAAAGGGTTCTTTTTCGGGATGGTATTCGCTAGCGATATCTGGAAGGAGGCCGGCTGGGGAAGCATCATCTACCTCGCAACGATGGCGGGTATTCCGCAAGACCAATATGAGGCTGCGGATATCGATGGTGCAACACGTATGCAAAAGATTTGGCATATTACCCTTCCCGGTATTAAGCCAGTCGCTATCTTGTTATTAATTATGTCTGTTGGTGGCGTTCTCTCCGCAGGTTTTGACCAAATTCTTAATTTGGGTAACCCCTTAATTAGAGAAGACGTCAACATCATTGATACATATATTTATTACCACGCGATTGTCGGTAGTGATTCCGCAGGTGTCGGCACGGCAATCGGTCTATTTAAGTCGGTGATTAGCTTTGCTTTAGTCATCACTGTGGATAGAATCGCCAAAGCGTGTGGAGAAAGGGGTATTATCTAATGAAAAAGAATCAATTAGAGAGACTTCCTTTAAGGCCACGTCGTTCCAATCGAGACAGAAGGATTCAAGGCTTAGATATCATTATCTTAGTCATCTTATTAATTTATTCCTTCTTGATTATCTTCCCCTTCTGGAATGCCTTTGTCATTTCTATTTCTAGTGAAAGCGCTTATCTCCGTTCCAATATGTTATTATGGCCGACCGAATTAGATTTGAGTTCTTATAAACACGTTTTTACCGATAATCAATTATGGTCAGGTTTTGGCATCACGATGATTTTATTAATCGGCGGTACTTTATATCAATTATTCTTCACCGTGATTACCGGTTATGCCTTATCTAGACATAAATGGACCGGTAAGAATTTTGTCATGAATATGATTTTAGTTACCATGTTCTTTGGTGGCGGTATGATTCCTTATTATTATTTAATAAGAGATTTAGGAATGATGAATACCATCTGGGTCATGATCATCCCTGGCGCGATTGATACATTCAATATGCTATTAATGCGTAACTATTTCGCTTCTTTACCAGCAGAGATGGAAGAAAGTGCAAAGATCGATGGTGCGAACGATATCATCATCTTCGTAAAGATTTTCTTACCATTATCTCTCCCCATGTTAGCGACAGTCGGTTTATTCTTCGCGGTCGGTAACTGGAACTCCTGGTATAACGCGATGTTATTCATTCCTGATAATAGGAATATTTGGCCATTACAAATGGTCCTACGTTCAATGATTACAAAAGTATCTTCTAATATTGAAAATCCCGATGCAAAAGAAGGATTCTCACAAGGTTTAACGATGGCGTCGATTTTCTTCACCATCGTTCCGATGATGTGCTTTTACCCCTTCTTACAAAGATTCTTTGTAAAAGGTATTGTTGTTGGTGCGATTAAAGGATAAGGAGGATTTATTATCTTATGAAACACACAAAATCAATTTTAGGGATGGGTCTTATGACCTTGCTCTCCATTACATCCCTCGCGGGTTGTAACCGTAATCAAAGTGGAAAAGACAAATATGATAAAGACGGACGTCTTATCTTAAATCTCAAGAATGTCTACTTTGATACCTGGGAGGGTAGTGATACCTATACGGAAATGATCAACGAGAAATTCGGCGTTCATGTGAAAGCTAGTAACTACGACTACGCGGAATGGGATGGCATGGTCAACACTGCGATTAACGGTAATAACTTAACCGATGTCATTCACTTCAACTTAAAAGCCTATAACTTCGGTTCCACTTATGAGAAGTGGGTCGACGACATGATGATTAAGGCTTTACCAGATGATATGTCGAGATGGCCAAATCTCAATAATATGATCAATAACATCACCAATGTCGATGCTTTAAAGATCAATGGCAAATTATATGGTATTCCCATCGCAAACGATATTTCTAATCCCCAAAAAGACTTCTCTAACTTCACCTATGTCTATCGTCGTGATTGGGCCAAACAAATCGATGAGAAGATGAGACAAACTCAAAGTGATTGGAATCCAGTTTATAAAGAAGGCGATGTCTATACTTGGGAAGAATTCAATCGTCTAGTCAATGCCTTTAAGGTCAACCTTGAAGAATTAAGCGGTTCTAAACAAGCTTCCACTTTAGTGGATGAATCATGGGGCTTCCCTTCTATCACTAACTTCTATAAAGATGCGCCTCACTGCTTCACTAAAGATGAAAATGGTAAAGCTATTAATGCTTTCACTAGTGATAAATACATCGCTGGATTAGAGAAATCCAAAGAGTTTGTCTCCAATAAGATTTATTCACAAGACCAATTCAACTTTACTGCGAATAAAGCTAAAGACTTATATCTCGGTGGTTTAGCGGGAATTTTATATGATAACTATTCCTTATCTAACTACATCACCTTGAGAAAGACCTTTAAGAAAAATAATAAGAATGTCAACTTAAATGATGGCACAGCGATTATGAAGATTAAAGATCCTAATGGTAACTTCGCTTTAGAAGGTATTGAGAACTGGTTCTCCATGACGATGTTTAACTATGATATCTCCACAACTAAGCAAGAAAAAATCTTAGATATCATGGAATATCTCTTAACTGAAGAAGGCACTAGATTAGCCATCTATGGTAAAGAAGGATATGACTATTATATCGATGATAATGGTGATGTCGTCTTAACCGAAGCCGGTTGGGAAAGAGGCGCGGATGGCGAATATGGTCCGAAGATTAATGGGGCTAAATACCTCCGCTATATGGTGACCTTAGGTAACGACACAAAATCCTATGACCCCTATACCGAAATGGAAGCCTTTAATATTCTCAATGACTGGTCCAATGAGATGAAACAAGCCAAACAAGATGGCAAATTAAGAATCATCAAAGAACCCGCAGATATCGAATGGATGTCCACAAAAACGAAGAATGATAAAACCGAATCCATCCTCGCAGATGCGAATACCTTCGCTTTGAAATATTGCTTCGGCAAATTATCTTCTATCGATGCTTATAAAGCGGAATTCAATAAAGATGTCGCCTGGGGCAGAATCTTAAACGAAATCAACGAAAAGTTAGGAAAATAATCTATGATTAAGACAAGTAAAATACTCGCGATTGTTTCCTTATCGTCTTGTCTTATCTCTCTTATCGGTTGTCAAAAGAAAACCAAAAAGTATGTGGATAAAGACAATATCGTCTTTCGTCATGATGATATTGTTTTGACTAACTTTGAAGGTTTAGGTGTGGAATGGGGTACTTATGAAGACCCCGATAAATTATCCGCTGGATCTTGGGAACGTTCCCTTAAGATCATGGACCGATTAAATCCACAAGTCGTCAGATGCATGTTGAACTACGACTGGTTCATCACCAATTTTGATGATAAGAACGATAAAGATAAAACTAACGATACTTGGGAATATAATTTCTCCAATAAATTAATGAATAACACCATCCAAGTCCTCAGATATTGTGATGACCACGATATCGAAGTGGCTTTTGGATGTTGGAATGTCCCTGGTGATGTCCGTGGTGATACCTATGATATGTTCACCGAAGTCACCAGCGATATTAGATGGGCCAAGATGACCGCGGATATCTTAGAATATCTCGTGAAGAATCAAGGTATTAGATGTATCAAATATTTTGTGAACTCTAACGAACCGAATTATACCGGTGTGGAAGGAAAGAGTAAAAACTATAATAATAGTTTCTCTATTTGGGCTAAAGGTGTTTCTAACGTGAGAAGCGCTTTAGATAATAGAGGCTTTAAGGACATCAAAATCGTCGGTGGTGACACAACCGGTTTTGAGGGCACGAATGAATATTTCACCAACATCTCGAAAGATTCCTCCCTTAGAGAAAAAGTCGGTGATTATGGTTTCCATGTCTATTGTCCAAACATGATTATCGATACCGGCAATTTAGCGGTGCGTATTAAAGAAATTTATAGCAAAGTTAAAAAGGCCGATAAGAAATTAGGCGCGGAGAGAATGCCCCATATTTGGGAAGCTGGTTTATATGATGGCAAGAATCAAGAGACCGACTCCAACGCTTTTATCGCTAATTTCTCCTACGGCTTAAGAATGGCGGACTACACAGTTCAATCCGCGACTGCAGGTGTTTCCGCAGTCACATATTGGGACTTTGATGATGGCATGCACTTCATCTATAACACCGATGGAACGATGACCTCTAAAGGTTGGGGTATGTTCTCCTCTTTAGGTAGTGATAGTGCTGCTAAACAGAAACTTAGACCTTGGTATCATTCCTCAACCTTATTAACTAATTTAATGAGAAGAGGCAGTCAAATCTTTGATTATGGCGCGAATGACCCCGATATTTGTTCCACATTTAGAAGTATGGGCGTTATCGGACCTAACCAAGAATACGCAGGCATCGTGGGTATCAATAGAGATCCGATGCCCGTTACTAAGACTTTCCGTATGGCGGAAAACTTCAATGATTCCGGTAAAGTTTATCTCTATATCTATAACGAAAGCGAATTGAAATTAGGGGATGACGGCTTTGTCAAAGAAAACGCCGTCTTAGAAATGAGCCTCAAAGACCAGATGGAAATCAATATCCCTGGTAGTACGATGGTCATTTTATCCAGTAAGGAGCTTTAATATTATGAAGAACAAAATAGTATTAGGCTTATTACTTCTCTCCTTATTAATTCCTGGATGTAATACGAATAAACCATCATCCAGTGAATCCGAAGTATTTGATTCACAAACAATCGTTCACCCTCGTAAAAGCGGGGAAATCGGTAGTTTTGCTTTAATTGCTCCCGATAATGGTTTCTCCACGAATGAAGGATTTACCTTTGAGTGGGAAGAAGCCACAAACTGTGATTATTATCAATTAGAAGTGGCGAGCACTTTAAACTTTATCACCGATGATGAAGATGAAGTTTATGTCAGAGAAAGCAACATCTTCGCGACGACATTCGATTTGGAATATAACCTCCCCAAGAAAGATATCCTCTATTATTGGAAAGTAACCGCGATTAATAAAGACCATCGTCAAGTTTGTAACGAGATGGGTAATTTCTTCTTTGAATCGATTAAAGTCGATGAAATACCTATTGAAATTGAAGATGAGCAAGACTGGGTTTTACATAAAGAAGGTAGTTACGCGGATATCTCTATCGATAGAAGTAACTTCTTCGGTAATGGTAAGAACTCCTTAGCGATTGTCTTTGATAAAGAGCATACTAGCCAAGGCATTCCTAAGAGTGATGGTTGGATTGTTGTCACTAAATCTGAAGACCGTGAATTATATGGCACAGATGCCTTCTATTTCAATTTCTATTATTCTGGTCATGATGCGACAGTCTTAGTTCGTGTCCTTGACTACGATGGTGAATATTGGCATAAACAAGTGCAAATCTCTAATAATTCCAAGCAAACTGTCTTAATTAAATACGATGAATTTGAACTAAGAACGGCCGGTACGAACATCTTTAATCGTGTCTTTGACTGGCAGCATATCAGATATTTTGAAATCGTCTTTGAAAGAACATTTGGTGATGGTATTTGCCTATTCTCCAACATCAAAGGCGTCAAATACGAAGACTATAAAGATATGTTCATCCAAAAGATGGATTTCCATCTCACCGATCCTGCTGTTTGGACTTATGAGAACCTCAACCTTGAAAAGACTTTTTCCGAAGATGGTAGTCAAATCACT
>JAEEGL012162269.1_pt1 | contig 10378 bp, 7 predicted proteins | sample 9134231 | NCBI WGS metagenome assembly JAEEGL01 (sample SAMN16246548, study PRJNA631951) | gut metagenome | biome: gut microbiome; feature: rumen; material: fiber-attached | host: Bos | place: Iran: Karaj | collected 2018-10
CCGCGGCGGTGAAGAACGGACCCACGAAGGATGAGCCGGTCATCATCGACGAGGACGGCGATCCCATTCTCGTTCACCGGATCAGCACCTACCACTGGAATGACGGGAAAGGCGCCGAGCCCGGAACAATCACTGTTTACGAGGATGACGAAGAGCTTGGCACCTGGGAAGCTGTCGGAAGGTCAGGCAGCGGAGCCGAGAATGCCTACTGGGACGTGGATGTAGAACTGATCTTCCATCCCGGCCGCACCTATGTCATCAGGGACTCCGACCCGGACACCTGGAGCTGGAATAATGCGACGAAGAAGTGCGGAATGTTCGAGCTTTACGGCCGGGATCCCGCTCCTGAAGACGCACTGAAGGAATCCGACGAAGACCTTGAGTTCTCCGTTCCCGGGATCACCGTTTACCTGGACGGCGAAGAAATCACCTTTGAGGGAGATGACGGCAATGCCTGTGAGCCTGTCGTGATCAACGGGACAGTTTATCTTCCCGCGCTCTCCCTGGTGAAGCAGCTCGGCAGCAAGATCCGCTGGGACAAGTCCGCGGACGCGGTCTATATCGGCGAACTGCCGGACGAGGAGATCCCGTCCCACTGCTGGGTCCTGAAGGACACGGTGCATGAAGTGTCCGAGAACATCAGTGATGCCTACAAGTCCTGGGTTTACGAGTACAGGGACATTGATGACGGCGGCCAGTATATCATCAACTATACTTTCAGCAACGGTGATGACCACGCCCACTACATCGCAGTCGGTGAGTTCACCAATATTCCTTCTTACCTGCTGCCGGATGAATATGCTGTGATGGATCTCCGCACCTACGCAAAAGAAGTGTCCGGCAATGCTCACGTCTGGGGTATCCCGGAAATGACCTACATAGACTACCATTTCAATGAAGGACACCACCCTTCTCCTTCTGACTACACCAACCAGTGGTGGAATGTCAACGAGGATGATCCGAATTATTACAACTGCAGAGACGGAGAATTCCGGTGGCAGATTCACGCAAAGTTCCCTGAGGGAGAGCCCGGGGAAACACTTGAATTTTCCTGCAGATTCCACCGCGGTGACGGCTACCCCGTCGTCACCACCTATACCTACGAGTGGCACGATTAATCAAAGAAGGGCCAGGGGACGGTTCTGTGGTCAGTTTTCTGAAAACTGACCACAGAACCGTCCCCTGGCACCTCCTGAGACCTGATGAGTAACTTAATCCTTAACATATAAATGATTTTTCTTGACACTTATAAGAGTAAAAACTATAGTTAAAAAAGATTCGTTCCGCACAACTGCAGTAATACTGCTTCACCAAGGAGATCAACTATGAAAAAATACGTAAAGCCTGAAATGGAAATTGAGATCATCAATGATGATATTGTTATGGAGAGTCAGACTGAAACATCTGTTATTGAAGGTCCCACCAATACAACGTGCCCTGATCTGAAATAATGTGAATCCGCTTTCTGCCTGGCTGTCTGTTTTCTGATGGCTTACATTCCCCCGCAGGGAAATCCTCCCGGATTTCCTTGCGGGTCTCTTTTTGTGTTATCATGTTTCCCATGAGCAAACCCTTCATTCTTAACCGAATACTTTCCGTCGCCGCCTGCAAGGGCACAAGGCATCTGCTGCGCATACTAAAGCGCGGAGGCACTGCCCTGCCCGGCAAGGTCGCGATGAAACTCTGCCCGGACATCCTTCCCGCGGTTTCCGAGGGAATGGAAATCATCGTGGTCACCGGCACCAACGGCAAAACCACCACCTCCGGCATGATCGAGCAGTCCCTGACCGCCTCGGGAAAAACCGTGCTTGCCAACAAGTCCGGCGCCAACCTCCTCTCCGGCGTCACCGCGGAATTCGCCTGTGCCTCCACCGCCGCCGGAAAGCCCCGCTTCCGCTGCGCGGTCATCGAGTGCGATGAAGGCGCGCTGAAGCAGGTCGTTCCGCGCATCCGGCCGAAGGTCATCGTGGTCACCAACCTCTTCCGCGACCAGCTCGACCGCTACGGCGAGGTCATGCACACCCGCGACGAAGTGCTGGAGGGCATAAAAAAAGTCCCGGAATGCACCCTGGTGCTGAATGCCGATGACTCCCTGACCGCCTCCATCGCGCTGGATGTGCCGAACAAGGTGGTCTGGTACGGCCTCTCCGTCCCGGGCAGCGAGGACACCACCGTCGGCCTCTCGGACGCGACGCACTGCATCCGCTGCGGTGCGGAGTACCGTTACCGCTTCCACACCTACGCCCACCTCGGCGCCTTCTTCTGCCCCGAGTGCGGGTATGAACGCCCCGAGCCCGAGGTTTCGGTCACGGAGATCTCCCACATGGACGGCGCCGGAACGGATGCCCTGCTGCAGGAAGGCAAAACTTCCGCGGCCCCCGGAACCGGAACTCTTAAGCCTGTTACCCGTTCCATCCACGTCGCGCTTCCCGCGGTCTACAACCTCTACAACGCCGTCGCCGCTATCGCCGCCTACCGCGCGGCAGGCTACGACGAGGAGGAGATGATCCGCGCGCTGGCCACGGTGCGAAGCTCCTTCGGGAGAATGGAAAGTTTTGACTTCGGTGAACGGAAGGTCCAGTGCATCCTGGTTAAAAATCCCGCGGGCTGCAACCAGGCCGTGGACTTCGTGACCAGCCTCTCCGATCCTTACGTCCTGGTGCTTGCGCTGAACGACCAGACCGCGGACGGCCACGACATCTCCTGGATCTGGGACGTGAACTACGAGAAATTCGCCGGAAGCCATAACCTGTCCGCCGTCTACATCGCCGGCGACCGCGCTGAGGACATGCTCCTTCGCATGAAATACGCGGGAGTTCCGACGGAGAAACTCATTCTGGAGAAGGACTACGGCAGGCTGCTCGACATGATGAAGGACACCTCGGAGAGCGGAAGTTTTCACGGGATCCGTTCCGTCTTCTGCATGCCCAACTACACCTCAATGCTGACGCTGAGAACGCTGCTCGGCGAAGCGACGGGAAAAAACGCGTACTGGGAGAGGCAGGCTTAAGAAGCACCGGGCGGCACCTGCCGGGAGATAAAACATCTATGAACCTGAAGATCGCACACCTCTACCCCGAGGTGCTGAATTTATACGGAGACCGGGGCAACATCCGGTGCCTCATGCAGCGCCTTTCCTGGCGCGGAATGGACTGCTCCGTGGACGAGATTTGTCTCGGCGACGGGCGAAGCCTCGCGGACTATGACCTCTTCTTCATCGGCGGAGGCCAGGATTTCGAGCAGGAGGTGCTTCTTAAGGACCTTCACTCCGGCAAGGGGGATAACATCCGCGCCGCCATCCGGGACGGCAAAACTTTCCTCACCATCTGCGGCGGCTACCAGCTGCTCGGCCATTACTACGAAGCTGCGGACGGCACGAAGTGTGAGTTCCTCGGCGCCGTCGACCTGGTGACGAAAGCCTCCGGGACACGAATGATCAACAACTACTGCTACCGGCTCCCCGCGGAGCTCGGCGGCTCCACCGTCGTCGGTTTTGAGAACCACAGCGGCAAAACTTATCTGGGCGAAGGAATCTCTCCTCTGGGAGAGGTGCTGAAGGGCAGCGGCAACAACGGTGAGGACAAAACCGAGGGCGTCCATTACAAAAACGTCTTCGGCACTTACAGCCACGGCCCGGTTCTTCCCAAAAACCCGGAATTCGCCGATCTTCTCCTGAAAACTGCCCTTGAGCGCAAATACGGAACCGCGGAGCTTGCGCCCCTGGATGATGTCCAGGAGCGCGCGGCCCACGATTCCGTGGAAGATAAAATCATGAAGGGGATAATCCACTGATCGACAACAGCCCGGGCGTTTTCCTGCCGCCCGGTATTCCGGGGGGCTTCCGCTCTGCTTATTCTTATCCTTTATTCTTATACTGCTTCCGCGTTTCCTGAGAGCTCATCGATCCTGATGAGCTCTTCTGCTGTAAACTGCGTATTTTCGACTGCCTTGATGTTGTCGAGGATCTGGGAGGGCCTGGATGCGCCGATCAGCACGGAGGTCACGATGCCGTCCCTCAGAATCCAGGCGAGCGCCATCTCCGCCAGCGTCTGTCCGCGCTCCGCGGCGAGCTCGTTCAGGCCTCGGATCTGCGCAAGTTTTTCCTCCGTGACCTGCTCCTCGCGAAGGAAGCGGCCGTCGGTGCGGATGCGGCTGTCCTCCGGAATTCCGTCTAAATAGCGGTTCGTGAGAAGTCCCTGTGCCAGCGGGGAGAAGCTGATGATGCCCTTCCCGAGTTTTGCCGAGGTGTCCTTTAATCCGTTCTTCTCGACGGTGCGGTTGAAGATGTTGTAGCTGTTCTGATTGATGACGAAGGGCACGTGAAGGTCCTTCAGTATGGCCTCCGCCTTCTCGAGGGTGGGCCCGTCGTAGTTGGAGAGGCCGGCGTAGAGCGCCTTGCCGCTCGTCACCGCCTGGGCCAGCGCGCCCATGGTTTCCTCCAGAGGGGTATCGGGATCCATCCGGTGGTGATAAAAAATGTCCACGTAATCCAGTCCCAGGCGCTTTAAGGACTGGTCGAGGCTGGCCAGCAGATACTTCCTGCTGCCCCAGTCGCCGTAAGGGCCGGGCCACATGCCGTAGCCCGCCTTGGTGGAAATGATGAGCTCGTCCCGGTAGGGCATGAGGTGCTCCTTCAGGATCTGCCCGAAATTGCTCTCGGCGCTGCCCTCCTTCGGCCCGTAGTTGTTGGCCAGGTCGAAGTGCGTGATGCCGTTGTCGAAGGCCGTAAAGCACATCTGTTCCATGTTGGAATAGACGCCGGTGTCGCCGAAGTTGTGCCAGAGTCCCAGCGACACGGCCGGCAGCATCAGCCCGCTCTTTCCCGTGCGGAAGTAGCGCATCTTCTCATAGCGGTCTTCCTTTGCCTTATACATGCCTGTTCCCTTCCTTTCCTTGAATGAGACAGTGATTATCAGGTCAGAAATTTGCACCGGAATATCACATTTTCTCCTGTTGATTCTGAAAAAACTCATCTAAAATGATTATATCATTCATATTCAGGAGGTCATTATGGAACAGACTGAGCGCTTTAAGGAAATGCAGAGACGAATGGAGCCTATCCGCCGGATTTTCGGGCCGGAATCTCACAAAGCTGTCGCAATCTATGAGGAGTGCGTGGATTATCCCATGGAAGATGTGCTGGAGCTGAACGCGATCGGCCAGTCCATCATGTCCTCCGATCCCGGGGATCCCGCCCTCTCCGACAAAGTTGCCCGCTTCGCCGAAGTCCGTGACGCTATCCTCGCGAAGCGGCCCGCGCCCGAAGACCGGAAAAAGAAGATACCGCTCTGGCCGGAGGGAAAAATCCCCTGCCTCACGGAGTACACAGACAACAGCAGCTTCCGGTATCATCATGATCCGGACTTCGTTCCCTACATGTACGAAATGCTTGTGCCGGAAGATGTGACGCCCAAGGGTGCCATCGTGGTCTGCCCCGGCGGCGACCACGCGGAGGCTGTCCTTCACGAGGGCTACCAGGTATGCCTCGACATGAACGAGCTGGGCTACCAGTGCTTCTTCCTGTTAAACCGCCCCAACATGATGCCCTGGAGCGGCCTGGAGGCCGGAACGGACGCCGCGAGAGCGATCCGCTATGTCCGCGCCAATGCCGCGAAGTACCGCATTCCCGCGGACCGCGTTGCCTTCGCCGGCTTCTCCAACGGCGGACTCACCGGCGAGCAGTGCGTACAGTACAACTCCGGCGATCAGACGGTCGCGGAGCACTTCCCCGGCTACGAGCCTGACGAGTTGGACGAGTACTACGGCGCGCCGGACGCGCTGCTCTGCGTCTACGGTCCCCGCTGGGTCGGAGGCGCATTTGACTATAGCCGGGTGAAATACCCTCCGGTATTCTTCGCGGTCGGCCGCGAGGACACGGCGATGGACAATCTGCATTTCGTCTATCCCGAGCTTCTCGCCCACGGAGTGACCCTGGAGGTGCACACCTTCGCCGGGACGCCTCACGGACAGGCCGGGGCAAAACTATACCACGGCGGCATCTCCCAATATCCGAACTTCGACATGTGGGAGCCGCTTGCGGACATGTTCCTGGATGACGTGTACGCGAAGAGATAATTACGGAAATCTGCCGGTACTGTGCAGCATCTGCGCGGTACCGGCAGTTTTTGTTTACTGCATCCTGTAATGCCGGAAAGAAGCCTTCGGCCGCGGATTCTTTATTGTGTTTAACGCAAAACTCAGAAAGGAGAGGAAGATGTCGGATACAATCGTAAAAACTGCGAAGGGACTCCTCCGGGGTGTTCCCCAGACCGGGAAGTTCGAGGGAAATACAGTCTTCAGCGGAGTGCCCTACGCCAAACCTCCTGTCGGCGCGCTTCGCTTCAAAGCTCCGGAGCCGGCGGATGCCTGGGACGGAATAAGAGACTGTGACCGCCACGCCAGGGCGGCCTGCCAGCTCTTCCACTCCGAGGGAATTGAGCCCTATACCAGTGACTTCTACTACATGGGCGATCCGGAATTCGGCGAGGACTGCCTGTATCTGGAAATCACCACGGGAGCACTGCCAGGCGGAAGTTCCTCCGACGGTGTAGCCGGATACTCTGACGCATCGGAAAGCACTGCCTGTTCCTCCGCCCTCCGCCCGGTGTACCTCTGGTTCCACGGCGGCGGCCTCTCCACCGGCTACTCCTATGAGGTGGAATTTGACGGAAATGTCCTCGCAAAGAAGGGAATTGTCGTGGTTTCCGCAGGCACCAGGCTGAATGTCATGGGCTATCTCGCCCTGCCCCAGCTCTCCGCGGAACAGGGTGGCAAGAGCGGCAACTATGGCTTCATGGATGAGCTGGCGGCCTTGAAGTGGGTAAAGGAAAATATCCGTGCCTTTGGCGGCGATCCGGACAACATCACCGTAGGAGGCCAGTCCGGCGGAAGCCTGAAAATCTGCATGCTCGCCGGCTCTCCCGCCTCAAATACGCTGATAAGACGCGCCATCCCCGAGAGCGGGCTTAAGCTTGCGCAGCAGTTCCCGGATCTCGCCTCCGCTGAGGCGAGGGGCCGCGCCTGGCTTGTCCGCTGCGGGCTCAATCCGGACATCTCCCTTGAGGAGCTTCGCGCGCTTCCCTCTTCGGCGCTTTACCCCGAGGGGCCGGTCGGCTTCGGCGAGCTGCCCGGAGAGATGACTTTCGACGGAGAGCTCGTCCCCTTCCCCTGCATGAAGGAGTGCCTTGCGGAATACGCAGGGAAGATCGACTTCCTGGTCGGGACGAACTTCGGCGAGGCGGATCCTTTCGCCGACGTGAAGGCCGGGGATGACTCCGACGTGGCTGCGGCTATGAATAACGGTCTTCTCACCGCGGAGGGACGGGAGAGTTTTTACAGAGAAATTCTTGGGGATCTCTACGACCGGTATGAATTCGGTGAGAAATACAGCCGTGTCTTCTCCTGCCTGGAATTCGGCGGGAACGTGCATCTCGACAACACGCCGATGCTCCGCGCCCGCGCGCTGGCATCTCTCGGCCTCGCTCACAAGGGAAGGGTCAACTTCTCCCGCAGCCTGATGCTTGCAAGGCTCTTCGGCATGGCGAGGAAAGAGGCGAATACCTGGTGCTATCTCTTCTCGCACCTGCTGCCCTGCCGGCCGCAGGACTATGGCTGCCCCGGCCGCGATCCCAACGAGATCCTGGCCTATCACTCCAGCGAGATGTTCTATGCCTTCGGATCACTGCGCCGGAATGCAGCCGGGAACATCCCCCCGGCAAGGCCGTGGACTGAGGACGACGTGCGGCTTTCGGACATCATCAGCTCCTACTGGGCTAATTTCATGCGGACCGGCGATCCCAACAGTGCCGATCTGCCGTACTGGCCTTCCGCAGCGGAAGACTGCGGCTGGATCAACCTGGGTGACGAGATTGCCGGCCACACGATGGGCGAACAGCCCTTCGATGAAATGATCGCGGAATTCACGAAAGCGGAGTACGGCCTGTAATCCGGGACGGGAAATTCGGAAAAGCAGCGTACTTCCTGGCCTGGGAAGCCCCTCAGGAAGGCGCTGGAAGCTACTTTATACTGCCGCAGAAGCGGAAAATCCGGAAATGCAGCGTACTCCCTGGCCTGGGAAGCCCCTCAGGAAGGTGCTGGTAGCTTCTTTGTACTGCCGCAGAAGCGGGAAATCCGGAAATGCAGCGTACTTCCTGGCCTGGGGGAGCCCCTCAGGGAGGCATTGGATGCCCGCACTCAAACAACTCAATAAACTCTCCGCCAGGGAAAAATAAAAGCCCGGAGGTGCCGAATGAGGCATCTCCGGGCGGAATAATCTGTACCGGTACTTCGCTGTATGTTCAGTTAATTCTGCTTCTGTCTGTTATCACATCCTCAATCACTAAGAGCGCTGAACCCATTCTCCAGATCGGCAATAATGTCGTCGATATGCTCTGTTCCGACAGAGAGACGAATCGTACTGGGCGTGATGCCCTGATCCAGAAGCTCCTCCTCCGTAAGCTGGGAATGCGTCGTGGATGCCGGGTGAATCACGAGGCTCTTCACATCGGCGACATTGGCCAGAAGGGAGAAGATCTTCAGATTGTCAATAAACATCCATGCCTCCGCCTGTCCTCCCTTAATCTCAAAAGTAAAGATCGATGCGCCGCCGTTCGGGAAATACTTCTCGTAGAGTGCGTGATCCGGATGCTCCGGAAGGGACGGATGGTTCACCTTTTCCACCAGAGGATGCTTCGAAAGGTATTCCACCACCTTCTTCGTGTTTTCCGCGTGCCTCTCCAGCCTCAGGGACAGCGTTTCCACACCCTGAAGGAGAAGGAATGCATTGAAGGGAGAGATCGTCGCGCCGGTATCCCTTAAGAGAATCGCGCGGATGTAGGTCACAAAGGCCGCAGGTCCCACCGCGTCATAGAAGGAGACGCCGTGATAGCTGGGGTTAGGTTCGGCGATATTCGGGTATTTCCCGCTCGCCTTCCAGTCAAATTTGCCGGACTCGACGATGATGCCGCCGAGGGTCGTGCCGTGGCCGCCGATAAACTTCGTCGCGGAGTGGACGACGATATCCGCGCCGTGCTCGATGGGACGGATGAGGAACGGAGTGCCGAAGGTATTGTCAATCACCAGAGGAAGCCCGTGCCTGTGGGCAATCTCCGCGATAGCGTCAATATCCGGGATGTCACTGTTGGGGTTGCCGAGGGTCTCGAGGTAGACCGCTCTGGTGCTGTCCTGAATTGCACCTTCCAGTTCTGTCAGATTATGAGCGTCAACAAAGGTTGTATTGATTCCATACTGGGGAAGGGTGTGCGCGAGCAGGTTGTAGCTTCCGCCGTAGATGGTCTTCTGCGCGACGATATGGCCGCCGTTCGCTGCCAGTGCCTCAATCGTGTAGGCAATTGCCGCCGCTCCGGAGGCAAGAGCCAGGGCCGCACTTCCGCCTTCTAAGGCCGCGAGCCTCTTCTCCAGAACATCCTGCGTGGAATTGGTAAGTCTTCCGTAGATATTGCCGGGATCCGCGAGTCCGAAGCGGTCCGCTGCGTGCTGGCTGTTATGGAAAACATACGAGGTAGTCTGATAAATCGGGACAGCGCGGGAATCGGTTGCCGGATCGGCCTGTTCCTGTCCAACGTGCAGCTGTAAGGTCTCAAATCTGTATTCGCTCATGATCGTCTCCTTTGACTTATGTGGTTTTCCATCGGGCTATGTATGACAGTTTGCGAATTCTGTTCGCCTGCCGCATGTTCTATGCTCCGGCAGGTTCTTCTGGAAACTCATTCTCAAACGGTTCGAATGCCCGGGTTTTATCGCACAAAAAACCGGGGCTTATCGGGCTCCCGGGCAAATGGCTTCACAATGCACTAAGTGTATCCTTCTGCATCTTTCCTGGCATCAGAAACCGCACCCTGACGCCCCTGCCATTGAATATGCCCGGGAGTTGCGCATTCGACACCACATCATGCAATTCTGCCTATACACCTTAAGCGCTGACATTGCAGTTCCCCTTTCCTGTTCGCCGGTCTTCTATTAAGGCCGGCTGAGTGATTGGTGTTATGATAATTCCATTCACCTAGTATGTCAATAGGTTATTAGTAAATATTATATATTGACTTATTGGGCGCGAACTCGCCTTTCCGTGCCTCCGCGGCCAGAGCTGGGAAGGTTTGCCGCGAAATATGGGCGCGAACTCGCTTTACACCACCTCCGCGCCCATTGGACTGTAGGATTGACGCGAGCCCGTGGGCGCGAACTCGCTTTACACCACCTCCGCGCCCAAGGGACTGCAGGATTGACGCGAGCCCGTGGGCGTGAACTCGCCTTTCTGTACCTCCGCGGCCAGGGTTGTGAAGGATTGCCGCGATGTGTGGGCGCGGACTTGCTTTACACCACCTCCGCGCCCAGGGGACTGTAGGATTGACGCGAGCCC
>JAEEGL013138372.1_pt1 | contig 10378 bp, 7 predicted proteins | sample 9134231 | NCBI WGS metagenome assembly JAEEGL01 (sample SAMN16246548, study PRJNA631951) | gut metagenome | biome: gut microbiome; feature: rumen; material: fiber-attached | host: Bos | place: Iran: Karaj | collected 2018-10
GAATTGATTTTTTAAGCAAAAATTTAAATTAAAGAATAATTTATTAAAATGTCCAATGAATCAATGTTTGCACAAAAAATAACAAATTTATTAAAAAAGAAATGTTTGTTAAATGATGAATCTGATTTAGATTATTATATAAAACAACTTATCCAAAAAGATGAAACAGATTATGATGGTGAATTAGATATTGAAGGAGTTTATTCAAAATATAAGAATAATTATTATAACTATTATTCAAAAAAAAATGAATATGATAATAGCAGTTTAAATACTAATTGTTCAAGTTATGGGATTTTTGAAATTAATGACGAATTTAATGAGAGGAATAGTACATTTGAAAATAATGATTATTTTAAAAATTCTGACTTTAATGATGATAAAGAAAGAGATATTAATGAAATTGTTCAAGATTCTATTGATGAAATTATTGATGAAGAATTAAATATTGATAAATTTATAAGAGAATTATTTCTGTGTGTCTAGAAAAATTATATTTGTAAAATTATGTGAATACTTTATAAAGTTTTTTTCCTAATTAAGTATATTAATTATAAACAATAATAGACTCAATATACAAATGTTTTTTTTCTTAATACTTAAATTATTTTTAAACTTTATATTAAACTACTAATTTATAATTAAATATAAAAATTACTTAAAACGTTTTTTTATTAAGATTAGAAAAAAGACTATTAAAAAAAATGTTCTTTGATTTTTATTAAGTTTTAAGAATTCAAATTATTTTATTTAATGTATTTATATTTTTATTGGGAATTATTTCTATTTTTAAATAATGTTCTATATTACAATAGTATTATCTATAAAACAAATTTTTAATATATCATAAAAATAATTAATTAAATAAAATAAATAATTTTTATAAAGAATTTAAAAACGTTTCTTCAAATTTTGATTTAAATGCTTTATCTATTTTTTCTCCTTTTTCAAAAATCATTCCATTTTTACAAATTTGACACAAAGATTCTTTTCTTCTTTTTTTAGTGTTTTGAATTGTAATATTTTGACCTTTTAAAAATTCATAAATTTTATTCATAATTTTTTCCTTATTTAATTTATTTAACAATTTATTATGTTTAACAGCTTTTTGAAATTGAATAAAATTAATATTGCTTTCATAATCATCTACATCAGATTTAAAAATATATTTTGTTCTACTTATTATATAATCACATATTCCTTTTTTATTTCCTTTAATTTCACTATATTCAATAGTTAAAGAAGCATTTTTTGGTAAATTTCCGTTTTTTTTTTCAAAATAATCACAAATCATTTGTTCAATATTATTAAAAAATTTAGGAAAAATAAAATCTTGTTCATTATGAGATAAATATAATTTAATTTTAAGATATATTTCACTATTAGGATTATTAAAAATTTTAGAATTATAACTAGCAATTATTTTATTAATAAAAAGGTCAAAATTGGCATTATATTGAAAATTACTATCAATAAAGATATAAAATATATTTTCATTTGATAATTTTATCATAGTCTCAATAGCTAGAAATTGATATTCATTTTCATTAACAAAATCACTAATTTCAACATTAAATTTACAATATAACACAACAAGAGATAATTTAACATCTAATTTACAAATAAATTTATCATAATAATTATTAGAACTTGTAGAATCATATTTTACTTGAAGGAAATTTTGATAACCTTCGAAATTAATTAATTTATTTAAATTTTCATTAGCATTAGATAAATTTTCTTTATCTTTAGTAACAATATAAGTTAAAGTAGAAGAATTTTTAATTAAATAATCTGTAGTTGGAAGAAGGAAATAAGTGCAATCAAATTTTCTTCCTGATTTATATAAACATGAATTATCAATTAATTGAGAAAAAAATTCTTTAATTTCTATTTCTTGTGAACCCGATAAATCACAAAATATTAAAACATTAATTTCTAATTTTTCAAAAGCTATTGTAAATAAAGAATCAAAATCTATTTTTTCTCCATTTAATAATGAATCACTTTCATCATCAAGTGCTAATAATAATGCAAAAATTTTATCTAATTTTTTTTTACTAAATATTTCTATTTTTGCATTAAAATTATTATATAATTGACTTAAATTATCTTGAAATAAAATGTTATTAAAAAAAAGAAAAAAATTAAATTTTGTAAAAAAATAACCTTCAGCGTCTTTTAATTTTAATTTTAATGTTGTTATTTGATTTTCTGTAAAATCTAAATTTAATTTTCTATATGATTCATATAATAATTTTTCTAATTGACGTAATTGAGGATCTTTTATTATTTCTTGTTTATTTTGATTATTTCCCATTTTTTGAGTTTTTTAATTTTTTTTTTGAAATTTAAAATAAACAAAAAAAGAGAATAAATATAATATTTTTATTTGTAATTAAAAGATAATTATATTTTAAAAAAATTTGGTTGAAGAGTTATCATAATAGTTAAAATAATTAAAATGTAATTAATGATTAAACATATAATAAATAATTTACAATTATAATAAAAAAGAAGCAATATTTACTAATTATAAATATATAATTGGTGATTAATATAATTCAAATTTTATAAAAAAATTAGTAAAAAATATTTTGATGCTTTTATAGTAATATGAATTTCTTTTAAATGTTAAACCTAAATTTTTTTTTACATATATCATTCATGAATATATTTACTTTGTAATTTTTATATAACTTATTTACATGTTTCAATATGTTCTTTTCACATAAAAATACTTAATTTCATTAATTACAAAGAATTGTATGGTAATTATTTATATTTCCTTTTGTAAATGTTATTAGAAAAGTTAAATAAGATTATAATCTTATATTTATTTTTACAAAAATAAATATTTAAATCATCAATATAATATATGAATTTAAATTATTTGAATGTAATATTTTCATATATTGTTCAAAAGAAAAATTTAAGTATAGATAAAAAAACAAAAAAATCATTATTATAAAATTAATATATTTTTTTTCTAAAATAATTAAATAAAATTTATTAAAAAAATATTATTCCAAATCACTTGTGAATGGAATATCAAAGGAGCCTGAATTAAAAAATTTGAGTGTTTTTTTTTTTGGAATTAAATAAATATCATTTTGTAATTGGTTTTTAAATAATAATTTACTTGAATTATTAGTTTTAATAAATTTATTATTTATTTTATAAAAAGCTTTTGATGAAAAATATTTTCTAATAGGAAAAAAAAGATTATTTTTATTTTTTTTATTTCCAAAATTTAAACTAGTATCATATAATTTTTCTCTTGAATTATCTGCACTTTTTATTTTATAATTAAATGATAAATTTGAACAATTTTTCTTATGTTTCATAGAATTAAAAGGAATTTTTTCATTATTTATTATATTTCTTAAATTATCTGATGAATGTAATGTTGAAGAAATTGAAATTTTAGGACAAATAGATTTTTTATTTTTACAATTCTCTAAATTGATTTTTTTATATAATTTAAACAGGGGAGTTAAATTATTTTCTTTTTTGATAAATTTAACATCTTGTTTTATACTTTTTTTACTAAATAAAGGTGATTTAATGTAATTATTTAAATGTTGTGATAAAGATATATTATTTTGATTTCTTTCTTCAACAAGTTCTTTTTCATAACTTAGAATTTTATTTTTATGATTTAATTTAATAAATCCATCAATATTCTTATCAAATTTTTTATTAATAGAATCAATAATATTATAATAACTTCCTTCATTGAATTTATCGAAAATTTCTTTAATTTTATTTTTATGGAAATTAGAAGAAGAATTTTTCCTTAAATGTTTAGGAAGAATAACTTTTTCAATTTTTTTAATTTGTGAAACAGTTTTATCAATTTGTTTTTCTAATTCAATAAATAAAGGAAGAGAACATTTTAAAATCTCATTTAAATAATCAATAATATGAATTAAATCTAAATCATAAATAATAGAAAAATCACAATCACAAATCATAGTATATTTAAATTTATCTATTCCAGCTGATAATTCTAATCCTCCTATTCCTCCTGAAGTTAAATTTATTAAAGTTGTTAATTCTCTATAATTTATCATATAATATTTTTTATTATCTGATTCTTCAATTTGAGAAATTTCTTCTTTTATAAAATCAATATAATTTAAATTACCTGTTTTCTTTATTATTTCCTTTGTTGATTCTTCTTTATTAAATAATATTGAATTATTCAATTTTGATAAATTTTTTACTAGTTTAACACTTCCTGAAAAGATTATATATAAATGACCTGTTCTTTCTCCTTCATTATATATTATTTCATTTCTTGAATAAAATTTAACTGTAATATTATTTTTAATTATATATTCTATTTTATAAGGAATACATTTTGAAAAGATTGGAAATGTTTTATATAAAAATTCCTTTTTTCTTATCTCTGTTTCTATGAAATTTTTGATTAAAATTTTTTTAAAATTTTCTTTTCCTATAGTAAAACAATGAGTTTCTTCTGAAACAAAAGCATTTTTATTTTTTTTTTTATCATAAATTAATGTTTTAACTCCAAAATAATTTCCTGATTTAAATTTATATAAATCAATTTCTTTATTTTGATTATTATTAAATTTTCTAAAAGTGATTTCTCCTTTTAAAATTAAGAAAAATTTATTTGAAATATCTCCTACTTTAAATAAATATATTCCTTGAATATATCTTTCATATTCCATTGTTTCTATTAAATGTTGTAATGTAATATCTTTAATTTGATTATATTCTATAAATTGCTGAAATTCTTTAAAATTTTTTAATAATTTTGATAATTCTTCTAAAACTAATTTTTTATGTGTTTTTATTGTCTTTAAATTATTTAATGATAATAAAGTAGAAAGTTTTTGATCTGTTGTTATATTTTTATTATTTTCTAATATTAAACTTGAAAGTTTCCTTAATTTTCTAATTTTTTTGTCAATTGAAGAATTATTTTCTTTTTTCAAATTTTGAGACATTCAAAAAATTATAAATTGGTTTTTATTCCTAAATATTAAAAATAAAATAAATAAAAAATTAATAGAAAAGGAAATTAAAAATAATTTTTAAAAAGTTTTTTTAATTAAAATAATTTATAACATAAAAAATTAATTAAGACAAAATCCTACTTAGAACAAAGATTTATTTTATATAACAAAACCATTTAAATTTTTACCCAATTACCAAACAAAACAGAAAAATTTAAGTTACAATAAATTACAAATATCATATAAATAATTTAATTAAAATGTACATATATGAAAATTAATTTTATTAAATTAATTTAAAAGATATTGTTTATATTTCTCAAATACTTCTGTATTAACAAAAAGAGAAAAATTAATTAAATGAATAAATTCAATTTCTAAATTTTTTAATTCTTTAATACTAACTCCAGCAATTTTTGAATATAAAGAAAAATCATAAATTAAATCTTCATTATATTTTAAAGCAAGTATAATTGAAGTAAATAATATTCTATGAATATTATATGGAGTTAATATTAAATTTGTATTTTGTAATAATTTATCAATATATATTAATGATATTATTAATGTATTATTTTCAATTTGTGTATATGATTGTATTCTTTCTAAATAATCTTTTAAAGTAATTTTTGGAATTGTTTTTGAACTAAAAATACTTTTTTCTTGTTTTTTTATTTTTTGAGAATAATTTCGTAATTCTTTATTTTTTTCAATGAATAAATTTAATATGTTTAATATAGATTCTAATGTTTTTATTTCAAAGACTTTTTCACAGTTATTTAATTCTGATGTTATTGAATCATCGATTGTTGAAAAACTTTGTCTTAATTCATATTCCATTTTTTACACTTTTATAGATTTTATCTGAATAAATTAATTAAAAAATAAATTTTAATCAATTTTAAAAGAATAATAATGAGAATAGATTTTTTTTTTATTTTAAAAAAATATATTTCCTAAGAAAATAACAACTTTTTTTTGAAATTATATTTTAATTATCAAAGTAATTATTATTCCATATCTTCTCATATAAGGACTATCTCTTAAAGTCTTAACATAATTAATAGAAAAATGTTTATATTTAAGTTTATTAATCCAATCAATTTATTTATTATAAATTAATTCCTATGACAATGTATTATTGAAGTTTTTGCTTAAATCATTGAATTATTTTTTTGATTCTTTTTTTAAATTTATTTCTACTTTAGATTTAAAATTATATAAATTTATATTTGAATGTGTATTATAAGAAAATTATGATTTGTCTTTACAAAAAGGTATTATTTACTTTTATAAAATGGTTGCTGATAATTTTCTTCGTTTATATCCTAAAGAAAAATTTCTTGATAAATTATTTATATTAATAAGAATAAATTATTTAATGAGTTATTTAAATTATTATATTTGATTTTTGATAATTATTTTTTTATATTTATTTTATTTTTTTCTCTTATTAATTGAGGCTGAGTTTTAAATTCTTGATAAATAACTATATTATTGTTTTTAAGTTTAAATTATTTTGATTTTGATTTTTACTTGATTAAATCTTTTACTAAATTTTGACATTTTTTTCCTTTGTTATATAAATATTAAAATTATTTTTAAATATTTTTAAATTTATTTAATGATAGAAAACTACTTTAAACAATATGATAATATTATTCAACCAAAAAGATATCCTTCTAATTATTATATTTCTAAAGGAAATAATAAGAAGAATAAAAATATAAGTATAACTCAATCTTTATCAAACTCAACTTTTTCTTCTAAAAAAAAGGAAAATATAAATTTAAATAATATGAAAATGACAAATAACTATAATTATAAATTAGAAGATAATTTCACTCCTTCATTTAATGAAATAGATTCAATTAAATATATTAATAATAATAATAATGTTACTAGTTCTATTTTTCAAGGTACTTTAGGTAAAAGTAATAGTAATAATAATTTTAGAAAAAGTAATAGTAATAGTCAAGAAAGAAATAATGAATCTACTTTATTAAAATATAAAAAAAATAATATGTTTTTAAGAGAAAATGTTTCTTCTTTAGAAAGGAAAAATAAAAATTTAAAAAACGAAATAATTTTTTTGAAAAATGAAATTGAAAATTTAAAAATAAAAGAAAGTAATTCAACAGATTATATATTAAAATTAGAAAAACAAATTGAAATTTATAAAAATAAAGAAAGATTAAATAAAATAACAAAAAGTAAAAATAAAGAAATGATATCAAATAATAGTAATAATATAAATTGTTCAGAATTAAATAATTTAGAAAATAATTCTTCATATTTAAATGAATTAAAAGTTGAAAATGAAAAATTACATCAATTTAGAGAAAAAATATTTAAAATATCAATTTGTTATAATGAAATAAATGAAAATGCAATTGATATAATAAGACAAATAAATAATTTATTTATCCAATATAATCAAACAACAAATGACATAAATTTAGATTCTGAAAATGAAAATTCAATATATCAAAATTTAAAAATTTCATCAGAACAATTAATTGATTTAGTATTAAAAGATAATCAAATAAAAAGAGAAGAATATATGTATTTATTAAATGAAAAAGAAAAAGAAATAAAAGAAATGAAAATATTATCAAATAATCAATGTAATGATGTAAATAATTTAAAAGAAGAATTAAAACAAAAAGATAAAATTATTGAAAAGTTAAAAAAAGAAGTTTTAAATTCAATTATGAAAAATAATGATAAAAAAAATAATAATAAGAAAATGAGTAGAGCTGTTTCAGCTTCTAATTTTTTTAATAAGAATCCAATGAAAAATTCTTTTCATTTTTCTCAAAATAATACTATTAAAAATAAAGAATCAAATTCTATTGATAATAGATTAAATAGTATTGAAAGAAGTTTAAATAGTTCTTTAACAAGAATTAATGGAATATTTAATTCAATTGATTCAATTAAAAAAAGTAATTTTTAATAATTTTTTAAAAATTTGATTATTATAAATAAAATTTGTTTTTAATTATTATTAAACTTAAGAAAATAAAAAGAAAACAATTTTTAGAATATTTAATAACTTCATTAAATATAATTAATTCTAAAAATTATTATTATTATTGGAAAATAGAAATAGCAAAAATTAGAAAAATATAAATTTAATTTTGAAAATTATAATCCCTTTAAAATTATTATTAAGATTAATAATTCAAATATTAAAATTGACTTTAGTAACTCAAATGATAATATTTTTTTTTCAATTTTAATTCTTATTTATTTTTAAATTTGTAATGGTTAAATAACTAAAGATTTAAAAGAAAGATTATAAATTCATTCAAGATAAAAGTTTATTAATTAAATCTTCATTCTTAATATAATTAATATTCAAAATGAGGAAAATTAGTTTCCTTATTTTCAAAATATATTCTTAGATTTATTTAATATTAACAAAAATAATATAGATTTCATAATCCAAAATAATTTCTTAAGAAGAAATAGAAAATGTAAAAACATTAAATATAAATTTAACTTTTTTTAGCATAACATTTCAATATTAAAAAAATTTATATTAAAGAAAATCATTGAATATTCCCTATTTGGTTTTTGATTAATGTTTATATATGAAATAATAATTTTTTGATATATTGTCAATTATTATTCAAAATTATTAATTAATAAAAGTAAAAAAAATCAAGGTGTATGATTCAATCCTTTAAACAAAGCTATTAAAAAGCTTCTGCAACGGTCATCATCTTCAAGGAGATTTAAACATTCAAGTATCATTTCAGCAATTATATTAATTTTGTTTTTATCAAAATTCATTATATCATCAACACCTCTGCTCTCTCCTCCAAAAGAATTTGGATTTACTTCATTCGAAGAACTCCCAAAAGCTGATTCGTAATGATTACTTTCTTCACTTCTCATTTGATTTGTCGTATCATTTGTTGAATTTTCTTGGTTTTCTGGTTGATTTAATATTTCATTTTGATTATCTTCAATGAATTTTTGAAAGTGACTACCATTCTCTTTATCTATTTCAAATAGTTTCTCTATTAATTTGTTTTTTTTTTCATAAGTTAGTTTGAAACCATTCATTTCCTTTTTTATTTCTTCTATATATGTTTTTACTTCCGAATCACTCATTTTTATTTGCACTATTTTTTTTAAAGATTCCAAATAATTGATAGAAATTTTTGATTTAAATATTATTTTTATTAAATTTATATTGATGTTAATTTTAATTTACAAAAAAAAAATTTAAATGAAAATAATATATATCTAATATTATTTCTATTTAAAATAAAAAAATTATAATCTTTTAATTCTTATTATCTATTTAATTATAAGATTAATTGTTAATTTTTCTTTTAATTCAAGACAAGCATTAACATACATTTTCTTGAATTGTTCTTGATTTATCAAATTTTTTAATGAATCAGCATATAACTTATTTTGTTCATTAAAATCATCTATTAAAGTTTTAATAAAACATTTGTTGTTAAATAATGCTTATCATTTGTTTGTTTTGAATTTAAAAAATCCAAAAGGTTAATTTTAATATTATTATTATTTATTATATTTGAAAAAATATTTTTATTTATAAGATGAAGAATTTGTTGAATTACTTGAATGAAGTAATTAATCTCTTTTTCTTCTAATTTTATTTTTCTTCTTCTATTTTTTTTCATTATTTCAAATAATAATAATTTGATATTATTTAATAATCTAATATTATATTCAAATTTTTTTCTTTCTAAATTGTAATATATTAAATTTGAAGTTTTATTTAATAAATCTTTTTATTTATATATTGCTATTTAATATAGTATTATTGCTTGAATATAATTTTTTTAATTTATCTTCTTTATTGCTTTTGATGCATCAAATTTCATTTCATTTTTTTTTTTATAAAAAATATATATGATATTATTTTAAAAATTTAATAAGTTCATTAAATGTAAATAAAATAATTAATTTTTATTCAAATGAGAAGTGGATAACAGCCATATCTCATTAATAGAATATTATTTTAAAAAAATAAAAGATAATAATTATAATTATATTAATAAGAAAATAATATTTAATAAATAAAAAATTAAAAAAAATAAAAAATATTAAATTAAATATAAAAAGAAAAATGGGAAATGTTAAATAAAATAATAATTATAAATAGTGTGTAAATAATATAATAAATATAAATAGTGTGTAAATAATATAATAATTATAAATAGTGTGTAAATATTATAATAATTATAAATAGAGAGTAAAATAATATAATAATATAAAAAGACTTTAAATAATATAATAATTATAAATATGAAGTAAAAATATTGAATAATCATAAATAGGAAGTAAAAAAATATAAAATAATAAATAGAGAGTAAAATTATATAATAATTAATGAA
>JAEEGL013598312.1_pt1 | contig 10378 bp, 6 predicted proteins | sample 9134231 | NCBI WGS metagenome assembly JAEEGL01 (sample SAMN16246548, study PRJNA631951) | gut metagenome | biome: gut microbiome; feature: rumen; material: fiber-attached | host: Bos | place: Iran: Karaj | collected 2018-10
AAGACTTCCCTTTCCCCACACGCCGGAGCAGCGGGCGGCAGTCGAAGCCCTCCTGCGCAAGTCCACCACGCCGCAAGGTGTCGCCCTGCGCGCGCGAATCGTTCTCGGACTGATGGACGGTGCCAGCGCCTACGCCCTGGCCCGGCGCTTCGGCTGCCATGTCCACACCGCGTATGCCGCGCGTGAGCGGTTTCTCGAATCGGGAGTGGACGGCTTGCCAGACCGGCCGCGCCCCGGACAGCCGCGGAAGATCACCGGGGATGAAGTCCGACGTGTCTTAGACATGACGATGCACGCCCTGCCTGCGGAGGCGACCCGCTGGTCGCTTTCCCTCATGAGCCGCCATGCCGGCGTGACCCGCTACCGGGTCGCCCGCATCTGGTCGGAGGCGAACCTCAGGCCGCACCTGCTTTCGACGTTCAACTTCAGTTCCGACCCTGATTTCGCGGAGAAGGTCATCGACATCATCGGCCTGTACATGAACGCGCCGGAAGGGGCCATCGTGCTGTCCATCGACGAGAAGACCCAGATACAGGCCCTCGACCACACCCAGCCTCTGCTGCAACTGCGCCCCGGCCAGGTGGAGCGGCACATGCACGACTACGTCCGCCACGGAACGACCAACCTCTACGCGGCCTTCGAGCTGCAGAGCGGGAAAGTCATCGGAAGATGCGCCCAGCGGCACCGCGCCAAGGAGTTCCTCTCCTTCCTGCGGCTCGTCGACCGCCGCATGCGCGCGCGGAAGGATCACGGGCCGATCCACGTGGTGCTGGACAACAGTTCGACGCACAAGACCCAGGAGGTCAGGGCGTGGCTCGCCGAGCACCCGGACTGGCATTTCCACTTCACGCCGACGAGTTCGTCGTGGCTCAACGCCGTGGAAAGCTGGTTCTCGCGGGTGGAGCGCTACGGGCTGCGGGGCAAGGCGTTCCATGCCGTCTCTGAACTGCGCGAACACCTGGCCCGGTTCGTCGTGGAGTTCAACCGGACGCTCGCCAAGCCGTTCGTATGGCTCAAATCGCCCGATTCGGTGTTGGCGTCAGTCGCCCGCGCCCGCGACAACGCCGCCGTCCAGAAGGACCGGGTCATATTGTCAAGGACTAAACGGACGAAACACTAGATTATCTAGTCCAGCTAGAATTTCTAGAAAACTAGCGATTTTCAAGAATTGCGTGACCATTGTCGGCAGGGCCCGGCCGTCAGGCGGGCCGCTCGCGCGGCTGGAAGCCGCACCTCCGGCAGGGGGATCGTGTCGACATATCGGAACTACCGAACACCGCATCCCCATTCAGCATTCAGCATTCACCTTCCCCCCAATTATGCATTGTGAATTATGAATTATGAATTGCCAAAAACGTGGTACCCCGGACAGGATTCGAACCTGCGACCCACAGTTTAGGAAACTGTTGCTCTGTCCAGCTGAGCTACCGGGGCGCCAACAAATTGGCTAGTCGCGCTTCACCGCCTGGATTGCGGCATAGACCTTTTCAGGGGTGAGCGGGAACTCGTACAGCCGCGCGCCTGTCGCATTGTAGATGGCGTTGGCGAAGACGGGGGCCGCGCCGTTGATGCAGATCTCGGAGACCGACTTCGCGCCGAACGGTCCCGTGTCCTCGTAGGAGGGGCAGAGAATCGTCGTCATCTTCGGCTTGTCGCGCATCGAGAAGATGTGATAGCCCGCGAACGACGCGTTCGTCATCTTTCCGCCCTTGTCGAACAGATACTCCTCGGTCAGGGCGTAGGAGATGCCGTTGAGGGTTCCGCCTTCGGTCTGTCCTTCGCAGAGGATCGGATTGATCGGCGTTCCGCAGTCGATCGTCGAGACGTAGTGCAGAATCTTGACGAACCCGGTCCAGGTGTCGACCTCCACCTCCGCAAAATGGGCGGCGAAGGGCGGCGGCGACTTCTCGGTGACGTGCGAGGCGGTTCCGATGATCTGGTACTGGTTGCAGGAATAGAGCGCGTAGCAGGCGATGTCGCCGTAGGTCACGCGCTGCGCGGGGTCGGCGTTGGAGACCACGCAGGCGTCCTCGCAGTGGCACTCCGCCTCGGGCAAGCCGAGCATCTCGGCGCCGGTGTGGAGAATCTGGCGCTTGGCGTCCGCGGCGGCCTTGCGCGCGGCCTCGCCGGAGAGGTAGGTCGTCGAGGAGGCATACGCGCCGACGTCGAACGGCGTCATGTCGGTGTCGGAGGAGTAGACGATCATCTTGTCGGTGGTCGTGCAGAGCTCCTCGGCGGCGATCTGGGCGAGGACCGTGTCCGAGCCCGTGCCGAGGTCCGTGGCGCCGACGAGCAGGTTGAACGAGCCGTCCTCGTTGATCTTGATCGAGGCGCCGCCCATGTCCACGTGCGGGATGCTCGAGCCCTGCATGAGGGCGGCCATGCCGATGCCGCGGCGATAGCGCCCGGTCTTCGTCCGCCAGTCGCCGCGACGGTCCCAGCCGATGGCCTCGGCGCCCTTGTTGATGCAGTCGTCAAGCGCGCACGACCCGATGGTCATGGGCACGCCTTCCTTGCCTTCGCCCAGCGCGGCGAACACGGGATGGCCCTCCCCGACCTGGATATGGTTCTTCAGGCGGAACTCCTTGGGGTCCATGCCCACGAGCTCGGCCGCCTTGTCGATGCTCGACTCCATGCCGAAGAACGCCTGGGTCGCGCCGAATCCGCGGTAGGCCCCGCCCACCGGCAGGTTCGTGTAGAGCACCTTGCCGTCGAAATGCACGTTTTCGCAGTGATAGAGCGGCAGCACCTTCGAGCCGGCGCAGGAGACCACGGTCAGCCCGTGCCCGCCGTACGCCCCGGTGTTGTTCCAGCAGTCCATGCCCACCGCGGACAGCGTGCCGTCCTTCTTGACGCCCAGACGGATCCGCACCCGCATCGGATGCCGCGTCCGCCCCGTGCGGAAGTTCTCCTCGCGCGTGAACCGCCAGAACACCGTGCGGCCCGTGCGCAGCGCCATCAGCGCGACGACGTCCTCCAGCAGCATTTCCTGCTTGGAGCCGAACGCCCCGCCGATGCGCGGCTTGATCACGCGGATCTTCTGCACCGGAATCCCCAGCGCGTAGGCCACGATGCGGCGCGCGTGGAACGGAACCTGCGTGGCCGACGTGATCACGATGCGGCCCGCCGAGTCCACGCGGCCGAACGTCGAGTAGGGCTCGATCGGCGTGTGCTGGGCGTAGGGCGTCTCATAGGTGTCGTCGAGATGGAAATCGGCCTCGGCCCAGCCCTTTTCGAAGTCGCCGGCCTCGCAGCCGACCTTCGCGACCAGGTTCTTCTGCGGCTCGTAGGGAATCGGAATCGGAACATGCGCCTCGGGCTCGTCGTGGATCACGGGGGCGCCTTCGGCCATCGCCTCGTCGATCGTGAAAACGGGCTTCAGCACCTCGTACTCCACCTTGATCTTCTCCAGCGCCGCGAGCGCCTGCTCCTCGGTCTCCGCCGCCACGGCCGCCACGCGGTCGCCCACGAAGCGGACCTTCTTGTCGAAGATGAACGTGTCGTAGGGCGACGGCTCGGGATAGCCCTGCCCCGCCGTCCCGTGCGCGATGCGCGGCACGTTGCCGTACCACAGCACGCACTTCACGCCGGGCATCTTCTCCGCTTCCGACACATCGATCGACTTGATGTTCGCGTGCGCGTGCGGACTCCACAGCATCTTGATGATCAGCGCATCCGTCGGCACCAGGTCCCCCACGTACGAATCCTTGCCCAGCGCCAGCTGCACCGCGTCCACCTTCCGCACCGAATGGTTGACCTCCTTCAGCCCTTCCGTCTGCGGCGTCGTCGGACGCTTCTCCTGCCCTCTGTCCATCGCTCCCTCCAATCCTTACCGGTTGCTCGCGCCTCTCCGAACGGTCAAAAACTATTCCGCCGCCGACTCTTCCACGGCCGGCTCGTCCGCCGTCTTCTTCGACTTTTTGCCCTTCTTCTTGGACTTCTTCGCCTTGTCCGCGCCGTCATCGGACGCCGCCGGCTCCTCCGCCGGGGCCTCCTCCGCCGCCGCGATCTCGGGCTCGGCCGCTTCGACGACCTCCTCAGCCGCCGCTTCGGCCGCTTCGGCCACGGGCTCGGCAGCCGCTTCGACGGCTTCCGCCGCCGGCTCGGCGGCCGGTTCCTCGGCAGGGGCCGCTTCCGCCGCCGCGGCGACCGGCTCGCTCGCCGCCTTCTCCGCCGCACGGCGCGCCTTTTCCAGGAAAGCCTTGGCCTGCGCCACGCGCAGCCCGACATCCGCGTCCTCGCTCCCCGCCTCGAGATCCTCCAGCGCCACGCGCGCCTGATCGAACGAGCCCAGCTGCGTCAGACAGCGGACCTGCGCCAGCACGGCCTGTGTCGCCTGCTCCGCGCCGGGATGCAGCGCCGCCCACTCCCCGTAGGCCGCCGCCGCCGCCGCGTATTCGCCCTGACCTTCCAGGCAGGTCGCCACGCCAAATCCGGCTCCATCCGCGAGCTTATGCCCGGGGAAGCGCGTCAGAAAATCCTGATAGGCCGCCAGCGCCTCGTCGTAGCGCTCCTGCGACTCCAGCTGCGAGGCCGCCATCGACAACGCCAGCGCCGCCGTCTCGCCCTTCATCGCCTGCGACAGCTGCCGCAGCTCCTCGGGAGTCTGCGCCTGGAACAGCGCCGCGCTGTCCGCCTCCGCCTGCTGTGCCTTCCGGTTGCGCATCGTCTGCACCGAAAACACCACCAGCAGCGCGATCACCAGCGCCGCCACGAACGGCTTGCCGTACTTCCGAACCCCTTCCATGAACTCCTGCACATCCCCCGGCACCTGGGCCTCGGCGCCCACCGTCTTCTGTGCATCGTTCTCAGCCGGCGAATTCTTCTCTTCCATGGTCATATCCTTCCTAAAAATGAAATGTCCCCACAATCCTCCCCTCCCACGGCCCCAAAATCAAGTTTCTTCTCTCCCCCTCCGCGCCTTTTTTCCCCCTCCTGCTCCTCTCTTCCCCCTCGCGCGCCCGCGTGCCCCTTCGCCCCCTCCACCCCCCCCGCCCCAGCGCCCCTTCCCCGCTCTCCGCGCGGCAGCGCGCCCCATTCAGCATTCAGCATTCTGCATTCAGCATTCCCCCCGCCCTCCCGCCTCCCTCGTCCCGGCTGTCCCGTCCGTCCCGGTTGTCCCGGCTGTCCCTTGCTCCTTATTGCGGAATGAACAGCGTCTGCCCCACCCTAATCAGCGCCGGATTCGCGATGTCATTGTATTCCAGGATGGTGCTCGTCTTCACGCCATAGGCCTGCGCGATGGCCGACAGCGTCTCGCCCGAGCGCACCACATGCTCGATCCCCGAATGCGTCCCCGTCGCCTTCACCCCGCCTCCGCTCTTCTGCGGCGGGGGCTGCGACTTCTTCACCGCCGTCGCGATGGTCTTGCTCACGCTGGACATGAGCTCGTCACGGTCCTTCACCCGCGCCGCGTCCACCGCCCCCAGCTGCTGACGCAAGGCCGCCACCTGCTCGTTCAGGGCCGCGATCTGCCCCGTCGTCGCATAGCCCGCCGACGCCGAGCTCTGATTGTACCGCTCCTGCGCCAGCTCGCCGTTCAGCTGTCCGAGCTGCTCCTCCAGCATGCGGATGTGGTTCTGCTGACGCTGAATCTCCGCGCGCAGATACCGGATGTCATCCTGCGTCGCCGGGGCCGGCGCATTCGGGTCCTGCATCACCAGACACCCGCTCATCCCCGCCGCGACCACCGTAAGCCCCACCATCGTCACAAAACGACTCATCATGTTCTCACCTCGACGTTTCTTCGATTTTTCCCGCAATAATGAACTCTTGCCGCCTCTACTTCACCATATCCGTCGGCAGCAGCTCCTGGATCTGATCCGGCATCAGCACCGGGGCCGCCGTGTCCTGCAGCCAGTATTCCCGGCCCCGCACCCGCACCGACTTGTCCTGCAGATAGCGGAACTTCGACGCCTCGCCGTACACATGGCACTGCAGCTCCCAGCGCGCCGACGCCGCATTCCACCGCAGCACCCGGTACCGCGCCGGCGCCTGGTTGAACAGCGGCGCCGCCCGCAAAACCCCCTCGTAGGTCACCTGACGCCCCTGACCCTCCAGCGGAATCAGCTTGAACGACGCCGGAACGCCTGCCGGATTCGTATTCTTCTTCCCGGCCTCCTCCGCCGCATCCTTCGCCGGAACGCTAGGCAGCACGATTGGCGTCGGCATCTCCGGCTCCGCCGTCGCCACCGCCACATCCGGCAGCGGACGCGCCTCGACCGGCGGCGCCGGCCGGTCCCCCTTCCGACGTTCCGGACGCGCCAACGCCCCCGCATCCTCCGCCGCCACAGGCTCCAGCACCTCCACCACCTGCGCCGGTTCCGAAACCTCCGGCGGAACCACCTCCGCCACCGCCTCGGCCTCCGTCTCAGCCACATCAGCCGCCTCAGCGGGCTCAGCGGTCTCCGCCACCACCGCTTCAGGCTTGTGCAGCGCCCCCGTCGACTCCGCCCACTTCAAGATCGGATTCTCCAACGCCCCCGCATTCGACGCGGCGGCCGCCGCAGGGGTCCCCTCATCCACGACCTCCGCAAACTGCCGGCTGATCCACACCAACGCACCGTCCGGCACCGCGATCCGCGACCAATCCCCCACCTTCTCACGCACCGACACCGGCGTTCCGCGGGTCAGCACCAGCGCAATCGTATGATTCTGCGACGGCCCCGTCCGCACATTCACCCGGTTCGCCCCGATCACATTCTCCGGCTCGCGCACATACTGGCTGCTCACCCACAGGCTCACCCGTTCCGGGGCCACCACCCCCACCCACTCATCCCCCAGCTCGCGGACCTCCAGACGCTCGTCGTAGTCCGCCTGGCCCAGCACCTCCGAGTTCTCAAACCCCGGCTTCGCCCGCAGATTCACCCGGTCGCCCGTCACGCGCACCCACGACACCTCCGCCGCCGACTCCCCCTCCTCCGGCTCTCCCCAGGCCACTCCACCACACAGCCCGACAACCACCCCCGCGACCACCCCCGACCACAAGATTTTCCGCAACGCATTCATGACGCCCCGTAGCCTCTCCCATCCCTCCCAAAAACGCAAGCCCGAACCGCAACCCTTCTGGGGTGCGCCTTCCAGCCGCGTTTTGCCCCCCTCCGGGAGGGGGGATGTCGCCATCAGGCGACAGGGGGGAGTACACGTCGCCCTTTTTCCTCCCTCCCCGTCCCTCTCCCTTCTCCGCGCGTCAGCGCGCCCATTCGTCATTCGTCATTCTTCATTCTCAATTCAGCATTCATCATTCAGCATTCTTTCCACTTTCCCTTTCTTTTTCTCCCCCATCAGGCTACATTTCCCGCCATCCCCACCATCCCCGGACACACCATGAACTACCCCACCATCCTTTTCGACCTCGACGGCACCCTCCTCGACACCCTGGACGACCTGCAAGCCGCCTGCAACGCGGCATTGCACGCCGTCGGCGCCCCCCCCCGCACCCTCGAAGAAGTCCGCACCTTCGTCGGCAACGGCCTCGGCAAGCTCATGGAACGCGCCCTCCCCGACGGCCGCACGAATCCGCGCTTCGACGAGGCCCTGGAACACCTCAAATCCTACTATTCCACCCACATGAAGGTCCATACCGCCCCCTATCCCGGCATCCTCGACCTCCTCCGGGCGCTGAAATCGCAAGGACGACACCTCGGCGTCGTCTCCAACAAGATCCAGCCCGCCGTCACCGACCTCTGCGACACGTTCTTCCCCGGACTGCTCGACGTCGCCATCGGCGAACGCCCCGGAATCCGCCGGAAACCCGCCCCCGACACGGTCCTGGAAGCCCTCCGTCAGATGGACATGCCCCCCGAAGGCGCCATCTACGTCGGCGACAGCGACGTCGACCTCGCCACCGCCCGCGCCGCCGGCCTCCCCTGCATCTCCGCCACCTGGGGCTTCCGCTCCCGCAACGACCTCCTCGCCGCCGGCGCCCAGCTCTTCGCCCACACCCCCGCCGACATCCTCCGCCTGCTCGCCACCCCCTCTTGACAGCCGGCCGCGCCCCTCTTCGTGACTCTGTGCCTCTGTGTGAGCTCCCCTCAGGAACTCCGGCGGCCAAGGAGCAATTTCAGTTTTGTCGATATTTTCGATATTCTCGATATATTCGATAGAATCGAGTGAAATTGCGCCAAGTTTTCGCCGAGTTTCCGCTTTGCCCTCCTCCCGCCTTCCGCGCGTCAGCGCGCTCCAGCGTTCCCCTACCGGAGGGAGGCGGCGATGGAGTGGCGGAAGAAGGAGGCGACGCCGGCGGATCGGAAGAAGGAGGCCCAGGCGGGGTCGGTGGGGACGAGCTTCTGGGATTCGAAGAGGGGGACGGTGGAACCTTCGGCGTCGCGCAGGGAGATGGTGCGGGTGGCGGAGGCGGGCAGATACTCGGTCCAGTGAACGGGGACCATGTGGCGGCGGCCGTCGTTTCCCCAGACGGGGACGTGCTCGACGCGGTCCTCGGTGCGGAAGGCGTAGGCGGTGACTTCGACGGAGCGGGGGGCGGCGGGATCGGCGCCCGGGGGCGGAGGCAGGGAGCGGGTCTTGAGGATGGCGGGAGTGCGGGCCTCGGCAGGCGCGAAATGGCGGTACCCGATATGGTTGGCCATCGCCTCGTGCTCCCACGGGGCGGAGGCATGGTCGGCGGCGGAGCGGTAGATGGTTTCGTGGGTGCGGGTCTGCTGGTAGATCGGGATGGCGAGGAGCGGGGCCAGCGCGAAGAAGAGATGATGGAAGTAATTGGCGTTGAATTCGAGGAAGCGGCGGCGGGTTTCGGCGAATTCGTAGGTGTGGAAGCGGGCGGGATCGGCGGAGAGGTCGGACGACTGGAGGTGGTCCGGGCGGAGGCAGTTGATCTTGAGGTGCTTCAGGAAGGTGAAATCGTCGCCGAATCCGACAGTGCGGTCGCGGAGGATGGCGACGGTCTGCTGCTGCGCGAGCGGGGTGAAGAGGAGCCGGAACTGGATTTCGTCGTTGCGGTCGGTGGCCCCGAAGAGGGCCTCGAACTCCTGGTTGGACATGAGGGTGAAGGGCTTATCGTCGTCGAGGTTGCGGGAGAACTTCTCGAGTTTTTTGATAGCCGCGGCGAGATGGCGGCGTCCGGCGCGCGTGGACGGGTCTTCGGCGGAGAGCGGCGACGGCGAGCGGGAGAAGCGGAGGGCGGGGGCGGCATCGTTGCCGAAGATGAGGAAGGTGTCCTTGTAGTAGGACGGCGCGGGCTTGTGAACCGAGGCGTGCAGGGTCTGATGCCGGGTTTCGAGGTGGCTGCCGCGGCCATCCGCGTTCGGAACGCGGACGACATACGAGATGGTCAGCGATCCCTGGTAGGTCTGCTGCACCCATTCCCGGCAGAAGGAGCGGGCGAGCACGAAGGGATTTCCGTTGATCTCGCCGGAAACGGAGTAGAGGAGGGACCGCGCGGACGGATCGCCGAGGATGGATTCATCCCAGTCGAAGGTGCGCTGAAGGTCGCGGAGGCGGCCTTGCGTGAAGAAGGGGTCGATCTGGAGGATCGGGGCGGTCTCGGCGGCGAGGCGGGCGGGCATCTGCCAGTCGAAGAGGGCGTTGAGCGGGGCCATCTGCGCCCAGGCCTCCTGCTCCTTGGAATCGCGGGCGAGCTGGAGGTCGGAAACGGCCTTTTCGAGGGCCTCCACGCGCGGCTTGACCTTCTTGCGGGCCAGCAGCAGGAGCAGAATGCCGACAAGGACGATCACAAGAATCCAGCCGAGGACCACCAACGTCTTGTGCAGCGCCTTCCAGCGGCCCAGCGACTTGCGGGCGGTCGCCAGCCTCGTCTCCAGGCTGCGCAACTCGCGGACAGTTGCGGCGTTGGTACGGGGTTCGACGCCCGCCTGCCGGACCAGGTCGTCGAAGAGGGCCTTCGTGGCGTCCGCGTGCTTCTGACGGAGCTGGTCGCGGTAGAGGGCGATGGGCTCGAAGAGATTGGACACGGGGGTCACGGGGGGAACGACCTAATGCTGAATGCTGAATTATGAATGCTGAATGATGAATGAGGAGAGATAAAAGATGAATGGACCGCAGGCCACCACCTAACTACCTAACCGCCTTACTACCAAACCATCTAACCTTCTATCCATCTAACTATCAAACCATCAAACGATCAAACGATCAAACTGGCGCCCCGGCGACCTGACAGTTGAATAGTGAGAAAGGAGTGAGGACTGACGGGGGCGCCTATGGCATGGAGAAGAAGACGGACCGGGCCTTTTCCTTGGTCTCGGCGGAGGCGGTGAACGGAATGCGGGTGGTGTAGCCCGCGCGGGCGGCGACGATCATCTTGGTGGGCCAGGAGAAGATGTCCGCGTTCCACTGGTTGACCGTGTCGTTGTAGAGCGAGCGGGCGGCGGTGATCTCCTTCTGGAGGTAGCTGTTCTGCTGC
>JAEEGL015108568.1_pt1 | contig 10378 bp, 11 predicted proteins | sample 9134231 | NCBI WGS metagenome assembly JAEEGL01 (sample SAMN16246548, study PRJNA631951) | gut metagenome | biome: gut microbiome; feature: rumen; material: fiber-attached | host: Bos | place: Iran: Karaj | collected 2018-10
AACATCATATCCTTCTGGTATTGGTAATTGAAGAATAATTCCGTTAACACTTTTATCTTTATTTAATTCTTTTATTTTATCAATTACAACTTTCTCTTTTACATCAGAGACATAATCAAAATGCATGAAACTCATACCGACATATTCGCAAGCTTTCTTTTTGTTTTTAACATATATTTTACTTGCTTCATCATCCCCTATAGTTATAACTGCTAAAATAGGTGTTTGAACATATGCATCCATTTCATTTTTTAATTCTTCTTTAATTTTAGCACTTAGCCCTTTTCCATCCATTAATTGCATAGTTATTCACCTTCTTTAAATCTAATTGTATTAATTACTATATCTTCTAAAGGTTTATCGTTTTCATCAGTTTCTACAACAGCTATTTTATCTACTACATCCATTCCAGATATTACTTTACCAAAAGCAGCATATTTTCCATCTAAATATGTTGAATCTGCTTGAACAATAAAGAATTGAGAAGATGCAGAATTCATAGTTTGCTCTGTTTCAGGATTTGCTCCTGCCCTAGCCATAGATACTACACCTCTTGTATGAGATAAATTATTCTTAATTCCATTAATATCAAATTCACCTTTAATTTTTTTCTCACTACCACCAAAACCAGTTCCAGTAGGATCTCCTGTTTGAATCATAAAGTCATAAATAACTCTATGAAATATAACTCCATCATAAAACTTTTCTTCTACAAGATTTTTAAAGTTCTTAACAGTTCTAGGTGCTATATTAGGATATAATTCTATAACTATTTTTCCGTAATCTTTTACATCTATTTCTACTACATTATTATCTTTTCCACAGGAACAGAACAACAGCATAAAACATAAAATAACAGATATTTTAATTATTTTTTTCATATTATTTACTCCTTTTATTTTTTTTCATTTCAAGATTGTCTATTTTTCCTTCTTCTTTTAACAATTTTATTCTTATTAAGACAAGTTCCCTCTCTACTACAAATAAATTACTTAAATAATCTACAATGCTTTGCTTAGAGTTTTTAAATTGTTCTTTGGCCTTATTATATTCATTAATAAACACTTCTTCAGGAAGTAATAAACTCATAGCAAGGTAATTGATCTGCAATTCCTTTTCTTCGCTTTCATCATATTCAAGATTACCCAATACTATTTCACAAAATCTATTTAAATTCATAATACCTCCTCTATTATATTAATCATCTCATCAACTTTAGGATTATTATCTTTAGATGATAATTTTATTTTATTATATTTTTTTAATAAATAATCTAAATATTCATGATATATATTATTATTAATATGATTAAGCCCTAATAATAATTCTTTTCTACTATATTTAGTTTTACCTTCTTTAAAGGTAATTAAGTTATAGTATTTATTATTTTCTTTTACTATTAATTCTTTATCTACAATATAATTTAAGTTAATCATTTTTTCTCTTAAAATATCATGATAATTATTAGAAATAGTAATTATCTTTTTAAATCTTAGATGAGTTTTATTTAATATTTCTAATATTGTATGAGTACCCATACCTGCTAAAACAAGCGTATCTGCTTCTCCTTCTTTTATATTAGAAAGGCCATCAGAAACTCTTAAGTCTATTAAATCACTATTAATAGTATTTTTAGCTTTATTAATAACATTTTCACTAATATCTGATGCAATAGATGATTGATTTCTTTTTGAAAGCATAATACTTAATTTTGCTTGATCACACCCTACATCTACTACTTTATCATTGATATCAATTAGTGAATAAATTGCTTCAATTCTATTCAATTAAGAAATCTCTTAATTTTTTAGCTCTAGATGGGTGTCTTAATTTTCTTAGAGCTTTTGCTTCTATTTGTCTAATTCTTTCACGGGTAACTTTAAATTGTTTACCTACTTCTTCTAATGTATGAGAAGAACCATCAAATAAACCAAATCTTAATTCTAATACTTCTTTTTCACGAACTGTTAAAGTATCTAATACTTCACGAAGTTCATCTTTAAGTATTTCATAGTTAGCAAATTCTTCTGGTGACATTGTTCTTTCATCAGCAAGAAAATCTCCTAAATGTGAGTCATCTTCTTCACCTATTGGTGTCTCTAGAGATACTGGATCTTGACTAATTTTTCTAATTTCAGCAATTTTATCTACAGAAAGACCCATTTTCTTAGAAAGTTCAGCATCTGTTGGTTCACGATTTAATTCTAGTGTTATTTGTCTTTCAATTCTAGCCATCTTATTAATAGTTTCTACCATATGTACAGGAACTCTTATTGTTCTTGCTTGATCAGCTAAAGCACGAGTAATAGCTTGTCTAATCCACCATGTTGCATATGTTGAAAACTTATATCCTTTATCATAATCAAACTTTTCAACAGCTTTCATAAGACCAATATTACCTTCTTGAATTAAGTCTAAGAATAATAGCCCACGTCCTACATATCTTTTAGCTATTGAAACAACAAGTCTTAGGTTTGATTCTGCTAAAGTGTTTTTAGCTTTTTCATCTCCTGATGCTACACGTCTTGATAATTCTTGTTCTTCTTCCATTGAAAGCAAACTAATTTTACCTATTTCTTTTAGGTACATTCTAACGTTATCATTAACGCTCATGTCTTTACTTTCATCAGGAACATCATCGATAATAATATCATTTTCTAAATTGATTTCTCCGCCGCCTTCTTCATCTTCAGCTTTGATTTCAATATTATTTTCAGTTAAAGTGTTATATAACTTATCTAAGTCATTAGCATCTAAATCTAAATCAATAGTTTTTTTAGCTATTTGTTCATAAGTTAAAAATCCTTGTTCTTTTCCTTCTTTAACTAATTCTTCTAATCTTTCTTCGAAACTTTTAATTACCATTTTAACACTTCCTTATTTATATTTTCTATTTTCTTTGCTATCTCTATTTTTTTGTTAATATCTAAAGTCTCATTCATTTCTTTCTTTAATGCTTCAATTCTTTTCTTAACTGAATATTCTTTTACTATATTAATACATTTTTCAAGTTCATCTTCTGTATACTCTTTATCATTATGTATACTCATAACTTCATTTAATGTATTTGTAAGTACTTCATCTTCAATAATATAATTTTGAAAATCAAAATAATTAAAATATCCATTCTCATTTTTAAATTCAATTATTTTATATGCTAAGTTAGACATATTATCATGAATTAAATAACCTAAAGAATTTTCGAAGTATAGTATAACATCATCATAGTTCATCATCAAGTATAAAATTCTTATTTCACTTAAATCATATTTATTATATTTTTTCTTAATTACTACGTCTTTATTAACCTCTTTTTTAGGTTCTACATTTACTTTTATTTTATTTCTTATAATTGATTCATCTATATCAAATTCTTTTGATAATTCTTTTATTTTTAATTCTCTTAATACGTCATCATTAATTTGATTCAATGATTCAATTGCTTCATTAATATATTTACTTATTTCAACAGAATCTTTCATATTCTTATTAGACTTAATATACTTAAGTTTAAAATCTATAAAAGGTATTCTATTATTAAATGCTGTATCAAATGCTTCTTTTCCTTTATGAACAATAAATTCATCACTATCTTTATAATCATCAAACACTATTACAGAAGCATCAATATTATATTTTTGTAATACTTCTCCAATCTTAATAGTATTTTCAACACCAGCTTCATCTTGATCTAAATTAAGTACTACATCACATTTCCATTTAATAATTTTATCTAAATGTTCTTTTGTAAATGCAGTTCCCATTAATGCAACTGTATTTTTATATCCAATACTAACCATTCTAATAGTATCCATAAATCCTTCAGTTAATATTATTTGATGATTAGTTCTAATATAAGAAAGAGCATTATTTATATTATAGAATATTGTACTTTTCTTAAATATTGTACTTTCTCTTGAATTGGAATATTTAGGTAATGTATCATCTTTTAAATCATCATTTAAGTATTTTCTTCCAGAAAATGCAATTACATTATTATTTTCATCTATTATTGGAAATATAATTCTATTTTGAAAAGCATCATATATCTTACCATTTGATTCTTTAATAAGACCTAATGCTAATAAATCATATTCATCATATTTCTTAGCAAGTATTTCATTTAATTTATTAGTTGTTGAAAGCCCTATATTAAATTCTTGAATTAAATCTTTATTAAGTGCTCTATCATTTAAATATTTTAATGCTTTAGTCCCTTCTTTAGATAATAAATTATTTTTAAAATATTTATTAACAACATCATTTATTTCATAATATTTTTGATATTTAGTATCTTTTGGTTTAGAAGTACTACTATCAAGTTTAATACCAGCTCTTTCTGCTAATAATTTAATTGCTTCTAATCTAGTAATTCCTTCTTTCTTTTCAACAAAAGTAAACACATCACCAGTAAAATCACATTTACCAAAACAAGTAAATATTTGTTTTTCAACTTGCACACTAAAAGATGGTGTTTTTTCTTTATGGAATGGACATAATGCTTTGTTTCTACTATCTAAGTCTACTCCATAACTTCTAATAACATCTTCAATTCTATTTTTAGATTTAATTTCTTCAATGATTTCTGGTGTTATACGTGACATTTTGCCTCCCATTAATATATATACAAAATAATTATTTAAAAACACTTCTTTTTTTACAAATATTTTAAAATTTTTTCATATTATAACATTTTTAATCATATAATACAATTTATATATTCATAATAAAAGGAAGCTTTCGCTTCCCTTAATTATTTTTTACTAATTACTACTTCTATCTTAATTGTTCTAGAAGAATATTTAAGTTTTAAGTCACTACCTGTTACGATTACTGGAACTGGATATGTTCCTTCTTGTAAATCAGATAAGTCAACGTATGCTTTAATATCTTCTGCTCTTAATTTATCTAGAAGTGAACTAACTCCTTTTACAACTACATCTACTTTAGTATCAGCTTCGCTCTTAGCTAATGCTTTATATTTAGATGTATCTAAGTTTTCAAATTCTAATGGAATATTCTTAAATTCCTTAGAAGTTTCACCTTCCATCTTAACTTTAATAGTTACAGCTGTATCAGACATTGATCTTACACCATTTGGTTTAACTATTGTTTCTTGATATGATTTATCTTTACTTAATCCACTTACATCAATTTCAACTTTAATATCATCAATTGAATTTAACGCATCTTCATCACCATATAGTGTTACAGTATTAACATTTGCTGATATAGATCCAATAGCACTTCCACTTGCTACATCTCCAATTGGAACAATCTTAAGTGGAACAACTTTACTTGGTGATTTAACTTCAATTGTTGCAGTTACTGTTTCTGGAACAATTTCTATATCCTTAATTTCAGTTCCTTTTTCATCATATCCAATTAACTTAACATTCTCAAGTGTGTAACTACCAGATGCTGTTGCGTTTAATGCGTTTACATCAACTAATGCTTTAACACTAGCTACTGTTTCTAGTTTTTCTTTATAAGATTTTACTATTACTTCATCTTTATCAAGTTTAATAGAACTAATAACTAATGTACTATTTAATTTATCAGTATTTAATATATCAGTAGTTAAAGTTTTAGATTCACTAATCTTTGGATAAATAACAAGTGTTACTCTTGAAGGATCTACTTTATAATCTAAAGTTTTAATTGGGTTATTATATTTAATATTTATTTTATGAGTACCAGCTGAATAATCAGTTAGATCTAATGTTAATTTATGATCTCCTAATTGTTCTGCTAGATACAAGTCACTTCTTCTACCCATTAATACAATATCAGCACCTTCAGGTATACCTTCTACTACATAAGCTTCTTCATTGTATTCAGCAGTAATTGCTACATTTGAAAGTACCACAGCTTCAGTTTCAGCTAAATTAATAACTTTTAAATCAACTGCTAAATACATACCAAATGCACAAATCAATGAAATATATATTAATGTATTTGGTTTATTTAGAAACTTATCAAATGACCAATTATTACTATTGAATTTATCAGTTATAAAATATACTAATTTAGAAAGTGGTGTGATAATTATTTTATCAATTACTTTATAAATACCTTTAAATATAATAGCAAAGAATTTGAATATTTTCTTAAATATCTTTTTCATTTTCTTCACTCTCACTTTCTACGTCTGCCTCATAGAATGTTTCTTTCTTAGGTTGTAATGCATCAAGTAACATAATTCTAGCATCTTCTAAAGTTAAGTTATAATTAAGTTCACTAGCTATTGCTATAGAAATTCTACCAGTTTCTTCACTTACTATTACTGAAACACAATCTGATATTTCACTAATTCCAAGAGCAGCTCTATGTCTAGTACCAAGTCTCTTAGAAATATTTTGATTAGTACTTGTTGGGAATACACTTCCAGCACAAGTAACTTTATTTCCTTGTAGAATTACTCCACCATCATGAAGTGGATTATTCTTCCAGAATATTGATATTAATAATTCACTACTTAAATCAGCATATAATTTTGTAGCTGGTTCAATATATTGAGCTAAACTATAATCTCTTTCAATTACTATTAATGCACCTATTTTATTTTTCTTTAAATAGTCTAATGCATTAATAATTTCATATACCATTTTTTCACGTTCATCAACTGTTAATGTTTTATGACGGCCTAATAATTGACTTCTACCGATACTTTCTAAAGCATTTCTAATTTCTGGTTGAAATATAATAATCAATGCTAAAGGTCCCCAAGCAATAACATATTGTAATATAGTACCTACTACATACAAATCTAATAAATTACTTAAGAAATTTAAAACAATAATAATTAATAAACCTTTAAAAATTAAAGTTAATTTAAAATTATTCCTTGAATATTTTAATAATTGGTAAAACATAAACCAAACTATTACTATATCCAAAATATTAGAAAGAACTTTTAATACTGTTGTATAAAACATAATACACCTTCCTATCTATTTAATAATTATACACTAAATAATTAATATTATCTATAATTTTAGTACAATTTACATAAATAAATATTATTTATACCTATTAAATGATATATCAAAAATAAAATTATAAAGTCGCACAAAAAACCTTCTAATTTTATTAAATTTTCTACTTAATATTAAATATTTATTATAGTTATTTTTAAATGTGTAATAATAATCATATACTTTATAATTATTCTCTTTATCAAGAATTACATAATTAATACTCTTACTCTTTAATATTTCTATAGTTTTTTGTAAGTATTTCAATTTAAAAACAATTACATTACAATCACTAGTAAAATTACTAATAAATTCTACTATCTTAGCATCATCATCATAAACTCTTAAATTGTTATCAAATAAAATAATAATTAGACTACTACTATGTACTACCTTTAACTTCTCTAAAGTGTTTTCCATAATATTTCCTTCCAAATTAAAAGATTTACTGCATAGTAATTATACAATAAATCTATTAATATTGTAAACTTATTTTAAATTAAATATACCTAATATATTTTCTCCAGCATAAGTACTTGGTAATTTACCATCCCATTTTTCAATAAATTGTTTAGCAATCAAATTATCTGTTAAACTTTGACGCATCAAATCATTTGCTTTCTTAGTAGCTTCTGCTTCAACTAACTTTGCTTCTGCTTCTAATTTAGCTTTAGATAATTTTTGCTCTGCAACTTGTTTTTCCTCTATGGCACGAGTATATTCTTCGCTAAAACTTAAGTTTGTTATATTGAAGTTATCAATTACAATTCCATATTTTTGTACTTTAGCTTGTAATTCTTCCATACATTTAGCAGATACATCACTTCTTTCAGTAATTACTTCTGCTGCTGTATATTTAGCAATAGTTGCTTTAATACTTTCTTTAATAGCTGGATCTAGTACAGTAGCTTCATAATTATTACCTACTGTTTTATATAGACTGGATGCCTTATCACTTTCTATTCTATAGTTTACTGCTATATCAGTTTGAATAGTTTGTAAATCTTTACTTGAACTTTCAGTAGTTATTTCTATCTTTTGTACTTTAATATTAACTACTACAATGTCTTCAATATAAGGTATTTTTAAATTTAATCCTTCATTTAGTCCTTTGCTAACTATTTTCCCAAATCTTACTTTAAGTCCAACTTCACCACTTCTAATTGTTTGGAAACTACTTAATATAGTAATAAGCACAAATAGTCCAATAACTCCATAGATTATTATTTTTTTAATGTCTCTTACTCTTAAATCTTTCATTTAACTCCCCTATTTTTTAAATAATGTACTTAGTATTCCACGTCCTAAACTAGCACCAACATTTCCACCAAGAGTTTTTCCAAAACTTCCAAATTTCTTTCCAACACTTTTACCTGCTTCACGTCCAATAGTACCAGCTACGGAACTTCCAATTGATTTAAATGCTTTGTTACGAGCAGATGTTGCTTGTTTTTCTTTCTTAGCATCTTCTTTAGCTTTAATTGCAGCTTCTTTAGCAGCTATTTTTTCTTCTTCTAATCTCTTAGCTTCTTCAAGTGCTGCTTTTTCATCTTCAAGCCCTTTTCTCTCTAAGAATTCATATGCAGAATCATTATCAACTGCTTTATAATATTTACTATATAATAAACTTTCTTTAATCTTCATATCACGAGCAGAATCACTTACTGATCCAAAACTACATGATGGAGGTAAAATATATGCTTTTTCAGCTATTCCAGGAATACCATCTTCACCTAAAAATGATACTACTGCTTCTCCAGTACCTAATGCTAATATAGTGTCATATGTATTAAATTCAGGATTTACTCTAAATGATTCAGCAGCTGCTTTAACTGCTTTTTGATCAGCTGGTGTATATGCACGAAGACCATGTTCTACTTTATTTCCAAGTTGAGATAATACTCCATTTGGAATATCTTTAGGATTTTGAGTACAGAAGTAAACTCCCACTCCTTTAGAACGAATTAATTTAACCATTTGTTCTATTTTATCAACAAGAACTTTTGGTGCATCATCAAATAATAAATGTGCTTCATCAAAGAAGAAAATCATTTTTGGTTTATTTAAATCTCCTACTTCAGGTAATGTTTCAAATAATTCAGACATTAACCATAATAAGAATGTTGAATATAATTTTCCATTATTAATAAGTGTAGAACTATCTAAGATATTAATCATACCTTTTCCGTTATCTTGAGTTAACCAATCACATATATTTAATGCTGGTTCTCCAAAGAATATATCTCCACCTTCTTTTTCAAGTGAAACAATACTTCTTACAATAACTCCAATAGATGCACTACTTATTTTTCCATAATCTTTTTCATAATCTTTTGAATTCTTATCAACATATGCAAGAATAGATTTTAAATCTTTAGTATCAGTAAGTAATAAATTATTATCATCAGCAATCTTAAATACAACACTTAATATATCAGTTTGTAAATCATTTAATCCAAGAATTCTTGCAAGTAAAAGTGGCCCCATTTCTGATATTGTGGTTCTTACTTGAATACCATTTTTTCCATAAATATCCCAGAATGTAACTGGATATCCTTTATAAGCGAAGTTATAATCTGCAAGACCAAATCTTTTAATTCTTTCTTGCATATTTTCACTATCTTCACCCGGATTCATAATACCAGCAATATCACCTTTAACATCTGCCATAAATACTGGAACACCCATTTCACTAAATGTTTCAGCCATTACTTTTAATGTAACAGTTTTTCCTGTACCAGTAGCACCTGCTACTAAGCCATGACGATTTGCCATTTTTGGAATAATAAATAAAGGTTCTCCTTTATCATTATTGGCTAACCATATTTTTTCTTCTCTTAACATAAAAACACCTCTTATCTACTAATAGTATAAAGTTAATTAATAAAAAATACAAGTAATTTAAAAAGCATTTAAGAATTACTTAAATGCTTATTTATTTTCAACAATTAATTTTATTGCTGTTTTCTCTTTTCCATCTATAATCACATCATAAAATGCAGGTGTACAAACTAAATTAAGCCCAAGAGGTGCTACAAAACCACGAGCAATTGATACTGCCTTAATTGCTTGATTAATTGCTCCAGCACCAACAGTTTGTATTTCTACCATTTTACTTCCTTCCCTAAAAGAATTAGCTATACTACCAGCTACCTTTTGAGAAATACTTTTACTAGATACTTTAATAACATCCATTAATATTCACCTCATTAATTTATATGTTACTAAAGTAGAATAATACATAAAAAAAATAGCAATATTGCTATTTTTTAACTGTCTTAATCTTTTTTAAAGGCTTTTTAACTTGTCTTTTAACAATAGTTTTTGCTTTTGGCCTAGTTGGTTTTTCTTTCTTTTCAACAACAGGTTCTTCTTCAACTACTATTTTCTCTTCTTCTTTA
>JAEEGL015214729.1_pt1 | contig 10378 bp, 14 predicted proteins | sample 9134231 | NCBI WGS metagenome assembly JAEEGL01 (sample SAMN16246548, study PRJNA631951) | gut metagenome | biome: gut microbiome; feature: rumen; material: fiber-attached | host: Bos | place: Iran: Karaj | collected 2018-10
CGTAATCAGATAACGATATCCGTTCTTTGCCAGGACTCCCAGCGCACCGGTACCATAGTTTCCATAATCGATTCCAAGCATCTTGCCGAGCTCGTACTTCGTTCCAGGATAACTTCCATCTGCGTTTCCATAGCCCACGAGGCCGCCCTCTCTGGATGTCAGAGATACGCATGAAATCTTACCGTTTGCCTGTGACGGTGTGAAGTCATAATACTGTGTGATCTGCATCTTCTCGCCGTCGAAAGAGGCATTCGAAAGCGTATCGTTCCACGAACCAAGTTCCGTCGGGCTTCCATTGTTTACGATTCCCGCCGATGCTTTTCCGGTCATGACGTTTCCTGCCGGCATGACCTTTGAACCGACTTCTATTTGATCTCTGAACAGTAATAATCCTCCGCAGAGATATTTCCATGGTTCCGCCTTAAAGCTCGTATTTGCGTATAAATCGTTCGAATTGTCTCCGTCTGCTGCCAGATAGTCTGCCAAAACTGCTGCCTGGAAGGTGTTCTCTCCTTCTTCCGTCCGGAGCACTCTTCCTGTTCTTGCATCCTTCAGTTTCAGTTTCACATTTCCATGAATTTTCATTCTTTATCCCTCCAATGCATCGACACGCTGTTTTAATTCGTTGATTGCTCCAATTAAGGTCTTGTTCTCTGTCTGCAACTCCGATATGAATTGGATGCTGTTTGCCAAGGCCAATGCCAAGACGGAGATGGTGATACTTTTACTGTCATATCCCGTCTCCGCCTGTGCGTTTACTTTTGCAATCTCCAATAAATCCTGTGCGCCTGCTGCCGATGCTCCTTCCAGTCCCGATATTGTAACCTGTGTGATATCATTTGCCATGTCAGCTATCCACCTTTCTTATGTTTCCATCTTCTGTTATTCTCAATACTCCCGACTCTGTCTTTCTGTTCGGAATGATGGCAATCATATCTATCGAGTCATCGACCGATTCAAACTGCAGCTTCTTCATCGAGAACAGATCCGCTTCGTCTACCGGCGCAATGATTTCCGGAACGGTGCAGGTTACTGCTGCCGAATCGGTTGCGCTTTGAACGGTCATCTTCTTCATTGCGAACATCGGAACTTCTTCTGTAATCCGTAAAATTCCGCCCCAGTCATCCGATGCAACTAAATTCTGACCGTAGATGCATGCCTTTACTCCGCCGACTTTGATTGTCACGGAGCCACCTTCCATCTTCATTGTGGATTCGAAGTGGTTCACGGTGCCCGCATCGATATGCAAGTAATACAGGAGGTGTAGGATGTGATCTCCGTCGCGCCACATCTCCGTCGGGTAATAATCCTGAATGAGTGTTTCATTCACATAATGCTTTATCGTTCCGACGGCATCGTGATAGGTTATATCGTCAACTGTCGTGTCCGCTGTCAGTAAGATTTCCGCATCCAGAATTGCGACCGCCTTCTTGATTGCCGTATACCGAATATCGATGATGGTCTTTGTTTCGCCATCTCCGATTATGATTTCGTCTCCGTTTGTGAAGCTGTAATACTGAATCAGATCATCTTTCTTGTTCTTGCTGATTCCTGTAATGTCCTTGTCCGTTTTTGACCTGGCTGTTGCCAACGCCGGATTCTTGCCGGCACCGGATAAATCCATGCCTCCACGCATCTTTAAGACAAACTTTGTAATGCAGAATTTCTTTGTTGCATCTCCAAGCCCGCCCGGAAGCTCCAAAACATCTCCCAAGTCGTATGCCGGATTCATGACCGTTGTGATCTGGAACGGTACGTACTGGATGTTCTGTAGTGCCGTCAATACATTCTGGCGGTCATTATCCTTGTCCGCATACTGCAGAATCGGATTCGAACCCAAATTATAAGTCAGACCGTCATCCGGAAGAACTCGGTAATAAGATGTTGTTTCGTCCTCAATATCCACGCAGGAAAGACCGGTATACTTCGTCACATAGTCCGCGAACTTTACGCTTCGGAATCGATGATACGAATCAATCGTATCGGATTTTGTCTGCGTATAAGTTCGAAACTCTATCTTACCCTGACGGTTTGCCGTAACAAAACATCCTGCCGTTTGTGCCACCCACGATATCAAATCTCTGTAAGTTTCGATATCATTGTTCGGGAACATGGCAAACTGCTTTTGGCCGCCGTTGACAAAATTGTTGAAGTTCGCATTCGCCAGAACAACTCCGCAATCCATACATGCTGTCTTTGCCAGCTGATATAATGTTCCGGTTGTACTTAGCGAACAGGCTTTGTCGAGCAGAGCCATCTTGTCGTATGCCTTGACTGTAAGTCCTGCTGCCGACCACTCCGCTTCCTGTACCGTGAATACTCCGCATGGAACGTATTCGTATGTATTATTTGCTAAAAGCACTCCGATCTGCGGCGAGATATCTTTTCCGAGGATGGTGTATCTGTCCAGATCCATTCCGATGAATGTCGCCTGCAGCTGTCCGATGTAAACTGTGCCGATTTTTACTTCTGAATCATCCGAACACTGGTTGTCTATCTTGAAAGAACCCGAAAGCACATTTTCTTTTGTAAAGGACTGTGTTCCTATCGTTCCCTTTAGGTCATACTGCACGATCGGATTTCTAATTGCCTCCAAAAAGGCAGCACTCACACTGTACATAATCTCTCCTAAAATTCAATCAGATTGAATGAATAATCCCACATTCCCTTTACCGACTCGTCGCAATCTTCGGAATCTTCCACGAGAGTCTTTTTGTAACTTCGAAGCCTCATGTTTCTTGTTTCGTACTCTTCCAGTTCCGGATTGTATAAAGAAACCACAATCGGCGTAATCTGTATCTTTTTCGCCCAGAATATCTCGTGCCACGTTCCCGGAAGGCGGTATTTTAATCCAAGCGTCAGCTTGTTCATCCTCATGGTATTGATTAAGTCTGTTCCGGCTTCAGATGTGTTTGTATCTTCGATATCTCCCCAATCCTCGCTCCATCCGCGAGCGATCGGGAGAACAACGTTGTCAAGTTTAATCGGATAATCCTTTATTCCTGCCATTATCTGCCTCCCGATCTATAATTTGCCAAGTTCATGGCATTTACTACCTGCGTTTCGGAGAGCTGTCCGTCTACGTAAACGTAGTTTACGAACTGTCCGAATCCTGCTTCTTTCATTGCTTTTACAATCTCTGCTCCGAGCTTCGCATAATCGATGTTCTCTTTTCCGAGCGGAGATACCCTCGCGCCTTTCGGAAGATCCAGAATCTCCGGTCCGCGCTCACCTACGATTACACGTCCTGCTGCCTCGATGTTTCCGCCTTCTGCCAGTAAAGGAATGGTCTTAAACTCTACTCCCGTCATGCCGGTAATGTTTGTCAGCCATGCCGGAGGTTTTAATTTATTGCACCCTTCGATGAAGGTGTTGATTCCGCGAATGATGAAATTGATTGCTTCTTTGAATGCTCCCGTGATGCCGCTCCACAAATTCTTAAAGAAGTCTCCGAACTTCTGGAATGCATTCGTCAGTCCCGTTCCGATTTGTTCTACCAGGAACTTGAAGAATCCGCCAAGCCAATCAAACGCCTTCTTGAATATCGGAGAAGCCCAGTTAAAGAACGCTTCTATAAGGGCAAAGAGCGGCGTTAAAATCGCATTCAGTAATTTTATCAACGGCTCCAATAAAACTCCTAAAAGGCTGCAAAGCGGTTCCAAAATTGCACCGATTAACGAGGTTAAAGGACTCAAAATTGCACTGATTACATTGAAAATCGGTGTCAAAATGTTCGTCAAAAGCTCGAATAACGGTGTCAAAATGGTCGTAATTAACTCTAAAATCGGAGTTAAAATCTGCATAACCAATGTCAAAAGCGGACTTACCAACTGCAGCACCAGTTTTAATATCGGTGCCAGGAACTGTACAACCATTGTTAAGATTGGAGTCAGCATCTTTGTCAGATCTACGATAACCGGAAGCACGTCCTTGATTAACTGCAAAATTACCGGAAGCAGTTCTTTCAGCAAGCTCACGATAACCGGTACCAGCTCGTTCGTAATGTCCGCCAGTGCCGGAATCAGTTCTCCTGCTGCCTCCAATATCTCCGGAAGAACCTGCTCCGCCATTTCCATCAACGGAGGTAAGAGCTTATCAATAAAATCTGCTGCCAGTGGTCCGATTTTCTCTGCGACCTTCTGAATGGACGGGATAAACTCAATCATCTTTTCCGCCAATGTATTCAGAATCGGCAGGATTGCGCTTCCGATGCTGTTCTTGATTGCCGTAAAGCTCTTCTGCAGGTCATCTTTCAAATCATTGTATTTGACACCTGCATCGATGGCTTCCTGTGACATAACAAGTCCTAAGTCGTGCGCTCTCTTCTTCAGATCGTCAATGGCCTGTCCGCCCTGGTTTAAGAGCGGTGCCATTTCCGTTCCGGCTTTTCCGAATAATTCTGTAGACAGTTTCGCTCTCTCTGCAGAATCTCCCATCTCTGCCAAAGCGCGGATGGTATCATTCATGACTTCTTCCTGTGAGCGCATTGTTCCGTCCGCATTCAGAACCTCGACACCTAACTGCGCAAATGCCTCCGCCGCTTCCTCGTTTCCGCCTTTAACCTTGTCCATCTGGTTGACGAGCGTTTTCATTCCGGTTTGGAGCTTGTCGATATCCATTCCGTTCTGGCCCATGATATAGGACCATTCCTGATATCCTTCGGAAGAGATACCGATCTTCTGCGACATTTTGTCGATATCATCTGCTGCCGCCGATGCATCGTTTGCCATACCGACCATGGCTGTTCCTGCACCGATGACTGCCGTTCCGATAGCTGCCGCCGCAACGCCTGCTGCCTTTCCTGCTTTTCCCAAACCTTCTGCAAGTCCGGATGCCTTCTTATCAGTTTTCTGCAAAGAATCGTTCGCTTTATCCGTATCAATGAATACAGAGCCAACGAGCTTAAAAATCTCCAGAGCCATTCTTTTCTACCTCTGCATGCTTTGCGTCAATTTCCGCGATAATAACGTCCGTCGGACGCATATCTATGTTCTTTCCTGTTGCTTTCTCGTAATATTCGTCGAATGTCATGTACTCTCCCGCCAACATCATTGTCGGAATCATAGCGAGCCATTCTTTCCGTCTGTTTTCTTTTACTTCGCTTTCGATTGCCAGCATTATGATTTCGCAGTATTTCTCCACGGAGAGAGGAAGTGTCAACGTCCCATATCTGCGAAGCATTAAGTCAATGAGCGCGACTTCATTAACTTTGCTGCCGATGTAAAAAAATTCTTCCATTTCTCCACATCTGCCATCTTCATGATGGACTCCATAAAGTCCACCGGATCCATGTGCCGGATGGATTCCTTATCCGTTTCCATGATCGGAGCGAAGAACTCATAAATAGCTTCTTCTGCCTTCTTCTGTGATGCGCCGTCAATCAGCGCAAAGAGTAAATCATATCCGAAGGATTCCGCTGTCAAATTCTCGATATCGTCCTTCGATAAAATCAGATTCTTTAGCTGGTCTTTGATACCAACTTCGTCAATCAATCGTACAAATGCGAATACATCGCCGGTTTCCAAACTTCTCATGCCGTTTTCCTCCTGAAATATAAAAAGCACGGACAGGAAGGTTTCCCCTCTTATCCGCGCTCTCATTCTTTTGTTTCTGCTTCTTATGCCGATACTTCTAACGAGCTGTAGAGCGATGTCAGATTCGAAAGCATCGCCAACGCATTCAGCTGCATCTTCGGTCTGGAGCTTTCCATTACCACTCTTCCCTTCACTGCGCCGCGGTCTCCGTCTGCATTGATTTCTCTGTACTCTCTCTCCACGGTAAACTTTCCGCCGCCTCTCGATAAAGCAACCAAGGTATTGTTGATGTAGAACTTGCCTGCACCAAGTGCGATTTCATCCGAACCGGAAACCAAGGATCCGTTGATGTAGATCTCAAACGGTTCTTCCGTGCTGGAAGCTGCCTCATTGGTGTTGTCGTAGCAAGCCTCGAACTCTACCTGCGGAACAATGTCGTCCTTTTCCGCAATCGTCCAATCGATATTACCTTTGTTGATGGCGTTGAATAATTTAATTGTGATAGCATTTCCGCCTTTCGTAAGGCCTACCCATTTGACCTCTTTGAAATCTCCGGAAGCAACTACGCCTGTACCAGTAATTTTCATGGTTTGCCTACCTTTCATAGTTTTGTATTTGAAACCGCACGACACGGTGCCGGATTTCCTTGTCCTCGTCGAATAATATCCTTCGGTCTATCAGATAGAACGTCGGGAGTATATTCTTCTGCGGAAGGTTCGCTCCGTGGAGCAGGTGTTCGATACTGTCACACAAATTTTCGACCGTCTCCGTCTCTTCGCCCTTGTCCCAGACATCCACGTCAAGTTCGTAATCCTGTCGGGATAAATCGCCAAGATTGATCTGCTGAAAGCTGAATACAACGTGAGGATATAATGCATCCTCGTCCGCCACTTCGTAATAGACATTGGATGCAACCGTGCTCAATTTCGTTTTGATAAGCTCTATTAAGTCATTAGTCCTCATCGTCATACTCGCTTTCGTCAATCATTGACAATGCTGTCGCTTCATCTTCCAGGGCAGACAGATACTTCGATTCAATCTCCACTATCTGTGCAATGTTACCTTCTACCGTCCCCCGCAGTAATCCGAGTTTCGGAGTGTGTGACGAACCAAATTCCTGGAAGTATGCATAGAATCCGTCAATCTTGCTCGGTTTCAAACCGATTTCCACTCTCGGAGCGGTTGTCGATTTGCTCGCCTTCACTGCGTAATTGACTGCCTTCCCTGCTCTTCCGGAATGCCTCGTGAAGTGTTCATAATATGCTTCGCGGAAACGCTTCTTGACAAACTTTCCCACATCGCGCAATGCTGCCCGATTCAGTTCGTGAATGTAATACTGTGCCGCATCCACATTCGAAGTGTATTCCACTCCGTTTTTCTTCACTTTGACAACCGATTTTGGTGCGCTCATTCAATCCCTCGTTTACATACGATTTCAAGTTGATAGTTCGTTCTGTACGTTCGCAGGATGGTATATACTTCTTCTGTTCCGCCGAATGGAGCATATTTCAGCTTCTTTTCGCCTTCGTAATCTGCAAAATCCGCAATTACAAACTTGATTTCCGGCTTAAGCCCTACGGCCTGCGCCTGATAGAACTCGTCCTGTCGGATGCTCTTTACCTCTGCGAATATCGTTCTCTCTGTGCTTGTTGATATCGTATTTCCGTACTTATTTACCGTTTTGGTTTCCTTTATGAGCTTGATAATTGAATCATACATTAGGATTCCTCCACTGTAATACTGGATTTACGAATGCAGTCACATTGATACTGGAACGACATTTTGTATCGTTCCGCATCCCTTACCTCTCCGGCATAATACTCCTTCGCGTAAGTGATGATTGCAGTTTCCACAAGTTCCAGGTCGGAATAAGCGACCTCATGGCTTACACCGGCCCGTTCCAATTCCTGACGGGCCGATGTGATTACCTGTGTAATTTCTGCATCTAACAAATTATGAGATATCCGGAGAGCAAGTTTTACTCTGTCGCTTATCGTCGGCGGAGCCGGTGTTGGTTCCGGATCTTCATTAACCGGAGTCGTTACCTCTTCCTGCTCTTCCTCATTCATGATTTCGTCTGGCATAACCTGCTCCTTTCCGTCTATTTCTTCTTTGTCGTTTTTGCCGGAGCTTTCTTTGCTGCAGGTTTAGCTGCTGCCGTCTCCGGCTTTGCTTCTACCGGTTCTGCCTTCTCCACTTCTGCAATCTTTACATAGCCCTTTTCCGACAGGAATCTTGCTCTGTCCGTTGCATACTCCACGCAGTCTCCTGCGTTATAAGCATTCCCGGTGTCTTTGTCGATGTAAGTCTTGATGACAGAACACTTCATAGTCTACCTCCTTACAGAGTCGCCGGCTTCTTAACGAGCGCGAATGCCTTGCAAGCAATCGCCTCAACGCCTGCGTACTGGCTTCCGGTGATATCCACGATACCCTTGTTCTTCTGTGTGATCTCGTCAAAGATAAAGTCGATTCCTTCGCCGCCAGGGAAGTTTGCCTGTGCTCCGAATCCGAGGTCGCCTACGATCATGTAAACGTCGCCTTCGTTTGCTGCAGAGTATGCAGGAAGTTTGGAGCTGAACTTAACCGTTAATCCCTCGAACGGATCTGCGCCGTAGCCGTTTGCATACTGTACTGCCTTAAAAGAGGACCAGGTGAGCTTGTTCATGATGATTACAGGATTAACCGCTTCATCGGAAAGGTTGCCCATTGCCTGAGATACAGTTGCCATTGCAGGAGCTGCGGTAACTGCTGCCGCGCTGGGAGATGTCGCGGTTGCAGATGAAGGAAGTGCAGCGATCTTCTCAACGGTGATGTCTGCGAGCTTCTTGGTGATTCTGTAAGCGAGTTCTCTGTAGATGTAACGAAGGAATGCTTCGCCTCTCATCTTCATTGCTTCGCGGGAGATTCCCTTGTTCTTCATAATCATTGCAGGAACGATGGTTACGATACCAAGAGAAAGATTCTCTTCGCTAATTGCTCCGGATCCTTCGTCATGGATTACTGCATCATCGCCGGAGATTTCGAACTGAACCATTACATTGCCTGCGATATCCGTCTTGGTAACGAGGCTCATGATTTCGTTCTTATCCCATGCGGTCTTGATGATATCCTCAACAACGCTCGGAACTGCGATGGAACCTGCGTCGCCTACGTTAGTAGTGAGTAATGCTCTGATTTCTTCGTCTTTTCCGGTCTTGACGAACTCGGCGAATGCATCAACATACTCTTTGGAATTTCTGAACTCTTTGATGTCTTTCATGCCAGTTTCTCCTTTTCTCTCTTCTACTGTCTTGATTTCGGAAGTAGGAATTTTGCCTTCTTCCAATGCTTTTGCAGTTGCTTTGCGCTCTTCCAGGTCTTTCAGCTCGGCCTGGCGTTCCATTAACTGCGGGATTTCTTCGTTCGCGGCGCGAACTTCTTCTTCGTTGTCGGAAGCATCAACGATAGCATCAAGCTCCTTGATCCTTGCCTCAACATCCTGCAAAGTCATGTCTTTTAATTCCATGATGTTTTGCTCCTTTCGTAAGAATATTTAGCTTTCGCCAGTTGTAGTCTCTTCTCTTTTGCAAGTCGCTCCGCTTTCTCCTGTTCGATGAATCCCTCGAACCGAGATCGAGTAGAAACTGATATATCTGTACCCGGATTTGCCGGGAAAGATACCGCTGATACGTCATACAATTTATTGATTTTCAGAATGGTTCTGGTGTGCGTCTCTTTGTCGTAAGAATCTTCTCTGACCGTAAATGCAAACGACATCTGCGTATACATCTCCGCTTTGATTTCCTCAAACATCTGTCTTGCGGACTCTGTTTTTGATAGGTCCACTCTGCACTTCAGGCCGTGATCGTCTACGGAGAGCTCCATTGTTCCATTCTTCGTTCTTGCGAATACGGTTCCGGCGTGATCCTTGCAGAAGATAACATCTGTCATGTCACATTCCTTGAATGCATCCTTCTCGATCTGCTCATAATATTTCACACCTTCAAATTCCCACATCTCGTATGCATCAAATGTGGATGCATAACCTTCTACGATGTAAGATTCTTTTCCCTCTTCCGCCTTTCGAACTTCCAGCTTCTGACAGATTCGGTATTCTCTCTCTTCTCTAAACATCTTCTTCTCCTTCCTCGTCCTCTGTTCCGTTCGTTGTGTCTCCGGTCTTTGCCGTATCTAAACGCAGGACAAATTCATCTCCGCCTTCGTATGCCGGCAGATTAAAGATTGCTCTGTATTCGTTCGGAGTCATTAAGCCTCTGTCAACCAGCTGCACCATGCTTATTTTTGTTTTCGCCGATGCGAACTGCAGTCTGTTTGACTCATAAAAAATCGTGTTATCGTACACAATTTCCCGTGCCGTGAAGATTTTGTATGTCAATTCGAGCGATAATGCTACCAAAAACGGCTCAATTCTGGACTCGTAGAACGCATCATATTCGGATTCCGAATACCCTGATTTGATAATCTTCTCGTTTACTCCAAAATACCGATAGACTCTTTCTCTGTATTCCTTCTGTTCTTCCGCGGAAGCCGTTGTCGGTTTCAGCGCAATTTCTTTGAACTCCTGCGTAGAGTCCAAAGATGCGATGCCTCCCGCATTGCTGATATTCATGTAGTCTTTGACGAACTGGTCTTTCTGTGCTTTCAGATCTTCCGGCTTAATCATGCCCTTCGTGGATTTCAAAATGCCTCGAAGGTTTGCCGTACTTTTTACCGCATTCTGCAAGCCCTGATCCATTGTTTCGATCACATCAAGGGTAACGAGCAGCGGTTTGTTGCTTTCTCCGGCGATATCGGACCAAATATAATCCTTCCGAAGAACTGCCAGATCCTCCCACGGAACTA